>Ga0153916_10000988_pt1 | contig 19884 bp, 14 predicted proteins | sample Opewatmetagenome_FD_109642 | JGI IMG/M metagenome (GOLD analysis project Ga0153916, IMG submission 109642) | Freshwater wetland microbial communities from Ohio, USA - Open water 3 Core 3 Depth 4 metaG | ecosystem: Environmental > Aquatic > Freshwater > Wetlands | place: USA: Ohio, Lake Erie... | reverse complement strand
GCACCGACGGCAGCATGACGCAGGAGGTATAGCCATGCGGTACGTCGTACACCGCGCCGAGCACATAACCGATGCCGTGGCTTGCACCCATCGGCACGCCCGAAGACAGCGGGCCCATCGAGAGCCAGGTGCCGATCTGGCAATCCATCCTCGCATCGAGGTCACGCGGATCAGCCTTCACGCGCGGCAGCGCCTGCGCCAGCATCGACAGCCCCTTCAGCGCCTGGGCGTCGGCGTAAGGATGCGCTTCGCGCGAGCACAGGCCCTCGACGCAATGATCGACGGCGCGGATGCCGGTCGAAAGCCACAGCCATTGCGGTGTGTGCACGGTCACGGCGGGATCGAGGATGGCCGCGCGCGGCATCACGAGGTCATGGCGCAACATTTCCTTGTTCTTGGTGCGCAGATTGGTGACGCCGGCGATCGCGCTGAACTCGCCGCCGGCAATCGTCGTCGGCACGCTGATCTGGCGCACCGCAGGTGCGTTCATGGGCGGCGCGATGCCTTTGACCGCCCGAATTCGATCGATGTCCTTGACAGTGCGAACGTCGTTGGCGAGGCAAAGCTGCACCGCCTTGGCGCCGTCGGTGATCGAACCGCCGCCGACGGTCACGATCAGGTCGGCATTGGCGGCGCGCGCCTGTTCGGCGGCGGCGATGACGGCCTCGCGCGGCGTGTGCGGCGGCATCGCGTCGAAGGTCCCGACGCAACGGGGCCCGAGCGCTTTTCGGATTTTCTCGATCTCGTCGGTATTTCGATTGAGCGTGCCGCTGACCATCAGGAAGGCGCGGGCAGCGCGCAGACGGTCCATTTGCCCGGCGACCGCTTCAGCGGCCGGCGTTCCGAAAACCACCTCGTCCATGGCGGCGAAAACGACACGCCCCTTGTGCACGACGATTGTCCTCCCGGGACATCCTGGCTTTGTTGTAGCTTTGTAAACAACTTAGCGGAGGTGGCGCGCCGATGGGAACCAAAAAGATGGCGCCTGAACCGGGTTATCTAAAACCCGGATTGGATCGGCTGGCCACGGGCCGTGCGCAGGCGACTGCGGCATTCCAGGCGACGACGTCCGAGCCGGAGATGCTGACGAACCAGTTCGTCTGATTTACACCGTCATTCCGGGGCGACGCGCAGCGTCGAACCTGGAATCTGGTCCTTCGGACCATCCAATGACAACCTAGCTCAGCAATCCCGCAACGTCCGCGATCGCAACCTGCCGGTCCGAGAATATGATCTCCGCAGCGCCGCGTTCCCAATCGCCGGCGTGGGGCTCGAGCGGATCCTGCACGCTCAGGCGATGTTCGAGGACGAGCCGCGCATAGAGCGCCCGGCGCGCGTCCGATCCCGGCCGGGCCGCTTCCCACATCATCAGGATGGCGCTGGTAACGTGATAGAGGCTGCTGGCCGCCTGCCGCGCACTCGCCTCCAGCTCAGGCTCGGCGGCGACGCGCTCGGCGAATTTGAGCGTCCGGTCGAGCGCAAGGCGCAGGCGATCCCGGAAGGCCGCCGGCACACCCGTCGCGTTATCGAGCAATTTGGTGAGCGCGGTCCCCAATGCCCGATGGGCACGGCTCTTGCCGACCGCGCGGGTGACGATGTCGAGCGCGTTGATGTTGCTGGTGCCTTCCCAGAGCACGCCGATATGGGCGTCGCGGATCAGCCGGGCATGCACCCATTCCTCGATATAGCCGTTGCCCCCGCGCACTTCCATGGCGCCGGTCGCCACCGGAATGTTGTCGCGGCAGGCGCGGAATTTCAGGAGCGGCGTGAGAATTCGCAAGGCGCTCTCCGCCTCCCTGGAGCCGGCATTGGCGCGGTCCATCGCGCTCGCCGCAAACAGGAACATCGAAAGCGATTGTTCCGAGGGCAGCGCGATCTTGAGCAGCTGGCGGCGAAGCAGGGGATATTCGATAATGGTCTTGCCGAAGGCCATCCGGCTGCGCGCGCAAACCATCGCCTCGTTGAGGCAGCGCCGCATCATCGCGCTCGCGCGAACGCCGTGCGAAAGCCGCGACAGGTTGACCTGCTCCATCATCTGCTTCAGCCCGCGACCGGCATCGCCGACGAGATAGGCGACGGCGCCCTGAAGCAGAATCTCGCCGCTCGCCATCGAGCGGGTGCCCAGTTTGTCCTTGAGGCGGGCGATGCGATAGGCGTTGCGGCGGCCATCCTTCAGCCGGCGCGGCAGCGCGAACAGCGCGAGCCCCCTGGTGCCGCCGGCTGCGCCTTCCGGGCGGGCCAACAGCAGCGCGACGTCGGCGTCGGCGTGCGAACAAAACCATTTGTCGCCATAGAGCCGCCACACGCCGTCCTCGCAGCGCGCCACCGTTTCGATCGCGCCGACATCGGAGCCGCCGGCCCGTTCAGTCATGAACTGCGTGCCTTTCCACATGGTGGCGACGTCGCCCGACAGCATTTTAGGCAGCAAGTAATCCTTGAGTTCGGCGCCGGCGAATTTGCGGATGAGATGGATCGAGGTGTCGGTGACGCTGATCGGACACATCAGCCCGAACTCCGCCTGCACGAACAGATATTGCAGCGCATATTTGGCGACGGCGGGCAGCGCCCGATCCATGCCAAGGGTGCCGGCGCGATGGCTCATGGCGTGAAACTGGAAGTCGCCGAACGCGATATTCTCCATTTCCCGGTAGGACGAATGGTAGTCGATCCAGTCCTCATCGCGGCCGAAGCGATCCCGTGCATTGAGAACCGGCGGGTGCTTGTCGGCGACCCGCGCCAGCTCGTCCAGCCGCCCGCCCGCCAGCGCGCCCAGGCGATGGAAATGCGGTTCCAGCCGCCGAAAATCATCCGGTTGCAGATACAGTTTGAGAAGATCGCGCAACCCGCGATCGACCGTATAAAAGTTCTGCCCCGCGCAATCCGGGGCGATGTGATCGGGGCCGCGGCCGGCGCCCTGTGCTTCAGCGTCGTCGAACGATTTCTGATAGGGAGGCGCGTGCATGTCCAACCTCGCTTGACGGATCGTCCGCTGAAGCCCCTGGCGCGCCGTCCGCGATCGACTTGCGCCGCCAGTTCAATATCGCCTTCTCGCAAATTATTCCAACACTATGGGCCGGCCCGCTGTGTTTTGGATGTCATCGTCGCCGGTGCACAAGGTTTTTGCTTGATCCCGGCCGGTTCTTGAACAGACTGGGACCCGATCTCATCTTGATCCAGCCGCGGCGATCATGGCAACCGCCATCGATCGGCGCGGCGGAAGCGCAGAGGAGACGGAATTGAGCGCGACTGAGAAATCGGAGCGTCCAGCTCGAAGCTTGAACCTCAATTTCGGTTCCCTCTGCGGTCCCAGAGCGTTGACGGTTCTGCTCGCCGTCACCCTGTCAGGCTGCGGTGACAAGCCTCCGCAACAGGCGGCCAGCGCGCCGCCGCCGGTCACGGTCGCGCAGCCAACCAGACGCACCATCACCGATTGGGACGAATTCACCGGACGGTTCGAGGCGGTGGAAGAGGTTCAGGTTCGCGCCCGGGTCGGCGGGTTCGTCACCAATGTCGAATTTCGCGACGGCGCGTTCGTCAATACCGGCGACCTCCTCTACATCATCGATTCCCGCCCCTTTGAAGCGGTTGCCGAGCAGGCGGACGGTCAGCTGTCGGACGCGCGCGCCAAGGCGGAACTCGCCAAGCGCGAGCTCGACCGCGCGCTGGCCTTGAATCAAACCCAGGCGGTCTCGGACTCCATTGTCGATCAGCGCCGCCAGACGCTGCAGGCCGCCAAGGCCGCGGAGATGCAGGCCGAAGGCGCGCTGAAGGCAGCCCAGCTCAATATCGAGTTCACTCACGTCGTGGCCCCGATCGGCGGAAGGGTGAGCCGCCACCTCGTCAGCGTCGGCAATCTCGTGCAGGGCAGCGACAGCGGCGGCGCGACGCTGCTCACCTCGATCGTCTCGCTCGATCCCATCTACATCTATTTCGACATGGATGAGGCAACCTACCTCAAATACAACCGGCTTTATTTCGAGGGCAAGCGTCCGAGTTCACGCGAGAATCCAAATCCGGTCCAGGTGACGCTGACCGGCGAAACCCGGCCATCTCACGACGGCAAGGTGGATTTCCTCGACAACCGGCTGGATCTCTCGACCGGCACGCTGCGCGGGCGGGCGGTGATCCCGAACAAGGATTTTTCCATTTTGCCGGGGCAGTTCGGGCGCGTGCGGCTGATCGCAAGCGCGCCTTACGAAGCGCTGCTGTTGCCGGATACGGCCATCGCCACCGATCAATCGCGCAAGATCGTCTTCGTGGTCAAGGACGACGACACGGTGGAGGCGAAGCCGGTCTTGCTCGGACCGCTCGACGACGGCTTGCGCGTGATTCGCGATGGCCTGAAGCCGGAGGATCGCGTGATCGTCGACGGCATCCAGCGCGCGCGCGTCGGCGCCAAAGTGAGCCCGCACCCGGCTCCATCGGGTAGCAAGACATGAACCTCGGCCGGCTCTCGATCAATCAGCCGATACTGGCGATGGTGCTGTCCATCGTGCTCCTGATCGTCGGCGCGATCGCCTACACCACGCTGCCGGTCGCGGAATATCCGCAAGTGGTTCCACCAACCGTCGTGGTCAACACGCAATATCCGGGCGCCTCGGCGCAGACCGTCTCCGACACCGTCGCCGCGCCGATCGAGCAGGAGATCAACGGCGTCGACGACATGCTTTATCTCTACAGCCAGGCGACCTCGAACGGCCAGTTGAACATCACCGTCACGTTCAAGCTCGGCACCGATCTCGACAAGGCCCAGGTGCTGGTTCAGAACCGCGTCGCCATCGCGCAGCCGCGCCTGCCGGAGGAGGTGCAGCGCAACGGCGTCGTTACCCGCAAGAACAGCCCGGACCTCATGATGGTCGTGTTCATGCTGTCGCCGGACGATACGTTCGACCAGACCTATATCTCCAACTATGCGCTGCTCCAGGTGCGCGACCAGCTGCTCCGGCTCGACGGGGTTGGCGATATCCAGATTTTCGGCGCGCGCGACTATTCGATGCGGCTGTGGCTCGATCCTGACAAGATCGCCACGCTCGGCATGACCGCAGGCGATGTGCTTGCGGCTATTCGCGCACAGAACCTGCAGATCACCGGCGGCCAGTTCGCGGCGCCGCCGATCGCCGACCGGGCGTTCCAGCCCAACCTGACCTTCGCCGGCCGCCTCAGGGATCCCCGCGAGTTCGAGGACATCGTCGTCAAGGCCGGCGCCGACGGCCGCACGGTGCGGCTGCGCGACGTGGCCAGAATCGAGTTGGGCGCGCTGGACTATTCCACCAACGGTTTCCTGCTGCGGAGGTCCGCGGTCGCGATGCTGGTATTTCAGCGCCCTGGCTCGAACGCGCTCGCCACCGCCAAGCGCATCTCGGACACCATGGCCCGCCTCAAGGCCGACTTTCCGAAAGGGCTCGACTACAACATCGGCTACAACCCGACCGAATTCATCGCGCAGTCGGTCAGCGAATTGATCAAGACGATCTACGAGGCGGTGGTTCTCGTCGTCATCGTCGTGCTGGTGTTCCTGCAGGGCTGGCGTCCCGCGATCATTCCGATCGTGGCGATCCCGGTGTCGCTGGTCGGCACCTTGGCCGTGATGGCTGCACTGGGATTTTCGATCAACAACCTGACCTTGTTCGGTCTCGTGCTCGCGGTCGGCATCGTGGTCGATGACGCGATCGTGGTGGTCGAAAACGTCGAGCGGCATCTTCGCGACGGCATGAGCCGGCGCGATGCCGCGCTGCGCACCATGGAAGAGGTCGGCGGCGCGCTGGTCTCGATCGCGCTGGTATTGAGCGCGGTGTTCGTGCCGACCGCGTTTCTCGGCGGCATTTCCGGGCAATTCTTTCAGCAATTCGCCATCACCATCGCGGTGGCGACTGCGATTTCCTGCTTCTGTTCGCTGACGCTTTCTCCTGCGCTGGCCTCGCAGATCCTGCAGCCGCATGCGGAAAGGCGGCCGCCGGCACGCTGGAATTTCATCGCGCGCGGCTGGGGTGCCTTTACCGGCCTTTTCAACCGCGGCTTCGACCGCCTGTCCCATGGATATGCCGCTGCTGCGGGCTTTGTGATCCGGCATTCGGTAGCGATGCTGCTGGTCTATGCCGTGCTGATCGGCAGTGCCGGATGGCTACTCGCCACCACGCCGCAAGGCTTCGTTCCGGCGCAGGATCGCGGCTATGTCATCGTCGCCGTGCAATTGCCGGGCGCCGCCTCGCTGGCGCGCACCACCGAAATTGTTCGCAGGATCGAGGATATCGCGCTGGGCGTTCCGGGTGTCGTTCGCGTGCCGGCGCTGGCCGGCCTGTCGGGCGCGACGCGAACGCAGGCCGGCAATTCCGCGGCATTGTTTCCGGTGTTCGATGAACCGGAGGTTCGCCTGAAGAAGGGCCTGACGGCGGCTTCGATCACGGCCGAATTGCGCAAGCGGCTGGCCGCCATCGAGGGCGCCTTCATCATCGTCATTCCGCCGCCCGCGGTGCCCGGCATCGGCACCGGCGGCGGCTTCAGCATGCGGATCCAGGATCGTCAGGGCCGCGGTCCCGAGTTCTTGGCCGCGGCTACCGACGAACTGGTGGCCGCGGCCCGCAAGGCGCCGGGGTTGACCGCCGTGTTCTCACCCTACACCGCGAACACGCCGCAGGTGTTCGTCGACATCGACCGCGTCAAGGCGCAGAAGCTCGGCGTGCCGATCGATCGCGTGACCGAAGCGATCGAGACCTATTTCGGCTCGGCCTATGTCAACGACTTCAACATTCTCGGCCGCACCTATCATGTCACCGCGCAAGCCGATCTGCCGTTCCGCAAGGAGACCGCCGATCTCGCCCGCCTGCGCACCCGCAATGCCGCCGGTGACATGGTGCTGCTCGGCAGCGTGGTCAATTTTCGCGACATCTCGGGGCCGGATCGCGTCGCCCGCTACAATCTCTATCCGGCGGCGGAAGTGCAGGGCGACACCACGCCGGGAACGAGTTCCGAAACCGCCATCGAAACCATGAAGCGGCTGGCGGCCCAGACCCTGCCCAGCGGCTTCTCCTACGAGTGGACCGATCTGTCCTATCAGCAGGTCACCGGGGGTAATTCAGGCCTCCTGGTATTTCCGGTCTGCGTGCTGTTCGTGTTCCTGGTGCTGGCGGCGCAATATGGCAGCTGGAGCCTGCCGTTCGCCGTTATCCTGATCGTGCCGATGTGCCTGCTGGCGGCGACCATTGGCGTGCGGATCATGGGCCAGGACGTCAACATCCTCACCCAGATCGGGTTTGTGGTGCTGGTGGGACTGGCCGCCAAGAACGCCATCCTGATCGTGGAGTTTGCCCGCGATATCGAACATGAGGGAAGGGCGCGCCTGGAGGCGGTCATCGAGGCTTGCCGCTTGAGGCTGCGTCCGATCCTGATGACGTCGTTTGCGTTTATTCTGGGTGTGCTGCCGCTGGTGATTTCGACCGGTTCAGGATCGGAAATGCGTCAGGCGGTCGGCGTTGCCGTGTTCTTCGGCATGCTGGGAGTGACGGTTTTCGGGCTGATCTTCACGCCGATCTTCTACATGATCGTCCGCAATCTGGCGGATTCGTCGCACCGGAAAGTTCCCGCTCCGGCAGGGTAGCAGGCGACCAAGTCTGCCTTTTCGCAATGCCCTGCAATATCTTGCCGGTGCGAAATAGATGGGCAGAAGCAGGGTTATTAAATATCATGCTCGGAACCGAAACTTGGGGGAGGCGCATATGAAGTCGGGATTATTGTCGGTTGCCGTCGCGGCATGCGGCTTGTTGCTCGCCGGGCCGGCGTCGGCGCAGGGCGTCAAAATCGGGATTCTGAACGATCAGTCCGGCGTCTACGCCGACTATGGCGGCAAATGGTCGTTCGAGGCCGCCAAGATGGCGGTCGAGGATTTTGGCGGCAGCGTGCTCGGCCAGAAGATCGAGGTGATCTCCGCCGACCATCAGAACAAGCCCGATCTGGCCACCGCCATCGCACGGCGCTGGTATGAGGTCGAAGGCGTCGACATGATCACCGAGCTGACGACGTCTTCGGTCGCGCTCGCGATCCACGATCTGTCGAAGCAGATGAAGAAGATCGACATCGTGGTGGGCGCGGCGACCTCGCGCCTGACCGGCGACGCCTGCCAGCCCTACGGCTTCCACTGGGCCTACGACACCCATGCGCTCGCGGTCGGCACCGGCGGCGCGCTGGTCGAAGCCGGCGGCGACACCTGGTTCTTCATGACCGCCGACTACGCCTTCGGCTATGCGCTGGAAAAGGACACGGGTGATATCGTCAAGGAAAAGGGCGGCAAGGTGCTGGGCTCGGTCCGCATTCCCCTCAACTCGTCGGACTTCTCGTCGTTCCTGCTGCAGGCGCAAAGCTCGAAAGCGAAAATCATCGGGCTTGCCAATGCGGGGCTCGACACCACCAACTCGATCAAGCAGGCGGCGGAATTCGGCATCGTCAAGGGCGGCCAGAAGCTCGCCGGCCTGTTGCTGACGCTGGCCGAAGTGCATGGCCTCGGTCTTGAAGCCGCCCAGGGCCTGATCCTGACGGAGGGCTATTACTGGGACCGCGACGACAGGAGCCGCGAATTCGCCAATCGCTTCTTCACGCGCACCGGCCGCATGCCGAACATGATCCAGGCCGGCACCTATTCGGCGACGCTGCAATACCTGAAGGCCGTCAAGGCCGCCAACACCAAGGACACCGAAGCGGTCGCCGCGAAGCTGAAGGAGCTGCCGGTCGACGACATGTTCGCGCAGGGCGGCAAGGTCCTGCCCAACGGCCGCATGGTGCACGACCTCTATTTGTTCGAGGTCAAGAAGCCGTCGGAATCGAAGAAGCCCTGGGATTACTACAAGCAACTCGCCGTGGTGCCGGGCGACAAGGCTTTCTTTACCGCCAAGGAAAGCGGCTGCCCGCTGACGAAGTGATCGCAAGCGGTCAGCCGGTTGCGGTTGACTTCCCAAGGTGAACGCCGCGCGGTCTTCGCGGAGACAGCGCGGCGCAGCGTAAAGAGACGGGGCAGCTCAGTCATCCGTCAGGCGATTTCCCGATCGGCGCCGATCGGGATGCTGACCGTTCCAGGCACGGCGTATTCGGCGTGGCTGGAATAGATGACGATTCGATCGGCCAGTTGCGACAGCACCCGCTTCAGTATCCGCGCAGCCTGGTCGAAATCCAGATGCTCGACCGGCTCGTCGAGAAGAACGAGCGGCGCATCGCTGAGCAGCGCGCGGGCGAGGTTCAGCCGTTGCGCCTCGCCGAGCGACAGCATGTCCTGGCTGATCCAGGAATCGAGCCCATCGGCGAAGCGGCCGTTGAGTTCCACGGCGGCGAGCGCCAGCCAGCATTCTTCTTCGGAAGCGCCATGCGCGAAAAGGTTCTCGCGAACCGTATCGGACAGGATCGCGGCATCGTGCAGGCAAAGATGCGACGCGGCGCGACGGTAGGCGCCGAGCATCACGACCCCGTCGCCGGCAAACTGGCCATTGTTGTCGGAGCCGATCCAGCCGGCAATCTGTTTGAGCAACGTCGTCTTTCCGGTGCCACTGGCGCCGACAAGGGCTGTCGGGTGGCCGGCGCGGAAACTCAGATTGATCGCCTGGCCGAGGCGGCGGCCATCGGGCGTCTGACGCGGGACGTGTCTCAGCGTCAAATTTTGCAAGACCGCCGGGGCAGACGATGGCGACGGCTTCGGCGCGGTTGCCGTCGACCAGTCCTTGAGCCCTTCGCGGGCGGCGCGCTCTCGCACCCGTCCAAGGACGATGCGCGAGACGCTTTGCGCGGTCTCGCCCAGCGCGAGCCAGCCAAACCCGAGAAAAGCCGGAACTAGAAGGGCGCTGCCGCGCGCGCCGGCATGCCAGGCCGCGACCAGCACGCTGAGCGCCGCCAGCGGCCCGGCAAGCCCGGCAAGCATGTCGAGCATGGCAAGGGCGCGGCGCTGGGCAAGGCGACCGGCTTCCGCATCGCTGAAATTAGCAAAGACGATCGTCAGGATGCCAGGAAAGGCCCGCTCGGCCTGCAGCGGCACCACCGCGGCCAGCGCCGTTCCGAGCAGGCGGCCCGCAGCCCGCTGCGAGGATCGCACGGTTTTCCATTGTTGGCCCACATGCGGCAACAGCCGGCGCAGCGTCAGCGTCAAGGCGAGCGACATCAGTACGACCGGCACGAGAGCCAGCGGGGCCAGCCATGCCGTCGCCGCAGCAAGCGCGGCAATTCCAGCGATCAGAATGGCGGCCGGCATGCCGACGCGCAAACGCTCGTAATCGACGTCTTCGACGTCCTCCATATAGTCGGACAGCCGGTCCTGGTTGCCGAACTGCCAGCCTGCCGCGCGGGTGGCCGGGGCCTGCGCCATCGCCGCGAACAGCCCTGCGCGGCGTTTCACCTGGTCGAGCAGGGCGGCGCGATGTCCCACGACACGCTCGCCATATTTGCCGAGCGTCTTGCTCAGCGCGAACAGCCGGACGAGGGCCGCCGGAATATGAAAATTGAAAGCAAGCGCGGCCGGTCCCAATCCCGCCAGCGCCACAGCGCCGAGGAACCAGACGGAGATGCCGGTGAGCAGGATTCCGGAAGCCGTGGCCACGACGGCAAGCAGGATGGCGAGCCGCCACGGTGAACTCGCGCGCAGCGACGCCGGCGCGGCTGTAGCGATTGCGGGCGCGATCGATTGCAGGCTCATGCGGCGACGGCCTCCCCGGCCTGCGATGGAGGCTGCAGGACGTGATGCCGGCTGGCCGCTTCGATCAGCCGCTCGTCATGCGTGGCGACGATGACCAAACGCCGTTTCGCCATTTCGGTCAGCACCTGCCGGACCAGTTTCGCCGTCTGCGGATCGAGTTTGGCGGTCGGCTCGTCGGCGAGGACCGTGCCGCCGGAAAGCATCATTCGGGCGATGCCGATGCGCATGCGTTGCCCGCCGGAAAGATTGTCGCCGCCTTCCGCGATGCGGGCATCGAGTCCGCCGGGCAGAAGCCGTTCGTCGAGCAGCCCGACATGCCGGGCCGCCGCCTGCAGCATGGCGCGGTCATGGGCGCCGCGATTCCAGGCGATCGCGTCGCCCAGCGTGCCCGCCGGCACGTAGATATCGGTCGATATCCAGTCGCAGCCTTCGGCCGTCACCCGAGGCAGCGATTTGAAATCGTGCGACGTCGTTTCGATACCGGCCAGCATGCGCAGCAGGGTCGATTTTCCCGAGCCGCTCGGTCCCGAAATTGCGATCAGACCGGCCGGAGGAAGATCCGCCGCGTCGAAAGTTCCAGCGACGGCAAAAGGCCTCGCGTCCCTGTCGGCGGCGATCGCTGCCGCGCCGGTTTCGTCGAAATACCAGTCCAGCTCCTTGGCCGCGGCCTGGCCTTCGGCCTTGACGTGATACTGTTCGGCATAACGGCGGAACGGTGTGAAGAATTCCGCGGCGATAATCAGAATGAACAGGCTCTGCCAAAGCGCCAGGCCGGAAAAGCCGGGAACGTGCAGCAGCCCGAGATGGCTGAGGCCAAGAAATACGGCGAGCACGGCGATGGCGATGGCGGAAAAGAAGTCAATGATGCCGGCATTGAGGAACGCGACCTTGAGCACGCCCATCGTGCTGTCGGCATAGAGTGTCATCCGCTGTTCGATCTTGCCGCGTTCGCGCAGCAGGGCGTGATTGGCCAGGATGGTCGGCAAGGTCCGGATGCGGTCCGAGAATTGCGCCGCCAGGCGGCCGAAGGCTTTCTCCTGCGTCTCGGCCCTGCGGCGGACGACGCCGCCGAGCAACACAAAGAAGATGACCATGACCGGAATCGCGAGAAAGAGCGTGAGCGCCGCCTCCCACGATACGAGGGCCACCGTCACGGCCGCGAGCGACGGACCGATCGCCAGCATGGATTTCGTCGCGCTGTGACCGATCGCAAGGCCGGCAAGCGCGACCGGATAACGCTGCAGCCCGGCAACCAGCGCGCCGGCGGGCTTCGTGCGTATCCGCACCGGCGACTTTCGGGAGAGCGCATCCTGCAGCGCGGCTCGCAACCGCTCGACGACAACATCCTCGGCGCTCGCCGCAGTCAGATCGGCGACGACGGCGGCGCCGCTCGACAAGGCGAGGCAGGCGAGCGCGCCAGCCATTGCGGTCACGTCGAAAGAGGCGTCTTCGATCAGGCGCCCCGCGAACACCGCCAGCGAACCCGCGAATCCGATCCGGAACAGCGTGCGTGCGATTTGCCAGCATAACGTGACGCGCAGGCCCGGCGTGCCTAAATTCCGGGCAAGACCGAGGGCGTGATCACGGTCAGGTGAAGTTTCCGCGAGCGACGCCGTGGTTGCCTGCTTCCGGCGTCGCTGAGCCCGCTTTCCATCATTCGATATGCGCATCCGCATTTCCTGCATCGATTTCGGCCGCCGTCCATTGATCCACGTCAACAAACTCGCTGTCCGAAATGTTTAGCTGCGCGCAAACCTCTCGAAAGGTGCGTCTCCATGACAAACTCGCTGCTCGTCGAGCTTTCGCGGCTGCAATTCGCGCTGACCGCGATGTACCACTTTCTGTTCGTGCCGTTGACGCTGGGACTGTCGATTCTGGTGGCGATGATGGAAACCGTCTACGTGATGACGGGCCGAACCATCTGGCGCGACATGACCAAGTTCTGGGGCCTCCTTTTCGGCATCAACTTCGTCCTTGGCGTTGCTACCGGCCTCACCATGGAATTCGAATTCGGAATGAACTGGGCCTTCTACTCGCATTACGTCGGCGACATTTTCGGTGCGCCGCTGGCGATCGAAGGGCTGATGGCTTTCTTTTTGGAAGCAACCTTCGTCGGCCTGTTCTTCTTCGGCTGGGACAGGCTGTCCCCGCGGGCCCATCTCGCCGTCACCTGGCTGGTGGCGCTCGGCACCAATCTGTCGGCGCTGTGGATCCTGATTGCCAACGGCTGGATGCAGAATCCGGTCGGCGCGGCTTTCAATCCCGATACCATGCGCATGGAAGTGACAGATTTCGTCGCGGTGCTGTTCAATCCGACCGCGCAGGCGAAGTTCGTGCACACGGTTTCCGCAGGGTACGTCTGCGGCGCGGCCTTCGTTTTGGGCGTTTCGGCCTTTTACATTCTGCGCGGACGTCACATCGAGCTGGCAAAGAGGTCGTTCGTGATCGCAGCGGCCTTCGGCGTCGCAGCCGCTTCGTCGGTCATCGTGCTCGGCGATGAAAGCGGTTACACCATCACCGACAACCAGAAAATGAAACTCGCCGCCATGGAGGCGATGTGGCAGACCGAGCCCGCGCCGGCCTCGTTCACGGCGTTCGGCATTCCCGACATGCAGGCGCATGTGACGCATGATGCCCTCGAGATCCCTTGGGTGATGGGGTTGATCGGCACCCGTTCCATCGACCAGCAGATCCCTGGCATTTTCGATCTCGTGAAGAAGGCCGAAGGGAACATCCGTAACGGCCTGGTCGCCTATGACGCCCTCGAGAAGCTCAAGAAGAACCATGCCGACTCGGCAGCCCGCGCCGTCTTCGACAAAACCCGTGGCGATCTCGGCTACGCCCTGCTGCTGAAGCGCTATGTCGAGAACCCGGCGCAGGCGACGCCGGAGCAGATCCGCGATGCGGCGTGGTCGACGGTGCCCAGCGTTCCCTCCATCTTCTTCACCTTCCGCTTCATGGTGTTGTTCGGCTTCGTGCTGCTTGCGGTGTTCGTGATCTCGCTCTGGTACACGATGCGGGAAGCGGAGGCGCCGCGCTGGTTATTTTGGCTCGCGCTCTGGGCTTTCCCGCTGCCCTGGCTCGCGGCGGAACTCGGCTGGTTCGTCGCCGAGTTCGGACGGCAGCCCTGGATCATCGACGGCGTGCTGCCGACCTTCCTGGCAACTTCGGAGCTCGGCGTCTTCAATCTGGTACTGACGATCATCGGCTTCACAGCCGTCTACGGCGTGCTCGCCGTCATTGAATGCACGCTGATGCTCCAGGCCATCAAGAAAGGCCCTGACGCGGTGAGCGAAATGGGCTCCTTCGGTCAATTCGCAACGACAGCCGGCGCCGGCGCGCCGGCTGAGTGATCCCCACAGTCCTGGTCAGGGAATACGATCATGATCCAACTTATCTTCGACTACACCACGCTGCGCCTGATATGGTGGGTATTGCTGGGCGTCCTGCTCATCGGCTTTGCCGTCACCGACGGCTTCGACATGGGCGTGGGGGCGCTGCTGCCCTTCGTCGCGAAAACCGATACCGAGCGACGCGTCGCCATCAACACCGTCGGCCCGGTATGGGAAGGCAATCAGGTCTGGTTCATTCTGGGCGGCGGGGCGATCTTCGCGGCCTGGCCCGCGCTCTATGCGCTGAGCTTCTCCGGCTTCTATCTCGCGATGTTTCTGGTGCTGTTCGCGCTGATCCTGCGTCCGGTCGGCTTCAAGTACCGCTCCAAGCGCGAGGGCATCGCGTGGCGCCGGAACTGGGACTGGGCGCTGTTCGTCGGCGGGGCGGTTCCGGCATTGATCTTCGGTGTCGCGGTCGGCAACGCGCTGAAGGGCGTGCCCTTCCACTTCACCGACGATCTGCGGCCGATCTATGAAGGCAATTTGTTCGGCCTGCTCAATCCGCTGGCGCTCTATTGCGGACTGGTGTCGCTCTCCATGCTCGTCATGCACGGCGCTGCGTGGCTCAGTTTCAAGGCGGATGGCCCGGTGGCGGAGCGCGCCGCGGCGTTCGGATCGAAGGCGGCGCTGATCACCGCGATCCTGTTCGCGGGTGGCGGCGTGCTGATCTGGCTCGGTGCGTTCGGCGGCTATCAGGTGACGAGCCCGATCGTGTGGGATGGACCCTCCAATCCGCTCGGCAAGACCGTGACGCTCAATTCATCGGCGTGGCTGCAGAATTTCCGCGCCACGCCGTGGCTCGCGGTCGTGCCGCTGCTCGGCATCGTCGCGCCGCTGCTGGCGGCGGCAGGCTTCGGCGCACGCCGGTCCGGCCTGACCTTCCTCGCCTCCAAGCTCGGGATCGCCTGCATCATAGCGACCGTCGGGCTGTCGATGTTTCCGATCATCCTGCCGTCGAGCACCAACCCGAACCATTCGCTCGCCGTGTTCGACGCCTCGTCCAGCCATGCGACGCTTCGCAACATGCTGATCGCGACGGTGATCTTTCTGCCGATCGTGCTCGCCTATACCGCCTGGGTCTACAAGGTGCTGTGGGGCAAGGTCAGCGGAACGACCATCCAGAGCGCCGGATCGTCGGCCTACTGAGCAAGGAAAAGCGGAGACAAACGATGTGGTACTTTGCCTGGATCCTTGGCCTCGGACTTGCCGCCACCATCGGCATCCTCAATGCGCTCTGGTATGAACTTCGCACGGTTCGCGAAAGGGACGCGACCAGCGCGCCGCCGTTGCCGACGCCCTGATCGCGCGAGCGCATCGCGGCTTTTGGCGGCGCTAGCCCCGCCTTACACTGGCGCCGCCGTCCACCGGCAGCGTCACGCCGGTGATGAAATTGGCCTCGTCGGAGGCCAAAAACAGCGCGGCATTGGCGACATCCCAGCCGGTGCCCATCTTCCTGCGCAACGGCACCTTGGCGTCGCGCTCGGCCTCGACCTCGGCGCGGCTCTTCTTGAACTCGCGGGCGCGGGTATCGACCGCCATCGGCGTGTTCATCAGGCCGGGCAGGATGACGTTGGCGCGGATGCCGTATTCGGCGTTCTGGTAGGCAAGCTGCTCGGTGAAAGCGATCATTGCCGATTTGGTCGCCTTGTAGGCGACGTAAGGGTAGGTGGTGATGGCCGCCATCGACGAGATGTTGATGATGACGCCGCTCTGTTGTTGGCGCATGATCGGGATCACGTGCTTGGCGGCGAAGATGCAGCTCTTGAGATTGACCGCCACGCAGCGCTCGAGCGCCTCCTCGGTGAAGTCGAGCAGTTCGGCGTCGCCGCCCGAGAGGCTGACGCCGACATTGTTGTGCAGGATGTCGATGCGGCCCCAGCGGACGCGCGCATCTTCCACCATGGCCTTGAGTTCGGCATTCCTGGTGACGTCGGCCTTGAAGGCGGCAGCTATGCCGCCCCCGGCGCCGATCATGTCGACGGTTTCCTGCGCTGACGCAAGATTGTGATCCACGCACAGCACGCGCCCGCCCTCGCGCGCGAAGGTCAGCGCGGTGGCGCGGCCGTTGCCGATGCCTTCGCCCGGGCTCTGGCCGGCGCCGACGACGATGGCGACACGATCTTTCAAGCGCATGTCAGTTCACTCCCGGAATTGGGTACTGTTTCAGTACCTCTTTGTAAGTGGGTTCATTGTCGATCTTCATGGTGGCGAGCACGCGGACGACCGCGCAATAGAAGGCGATGGTGAGCACGAGATCGGTCATGTGCTCGTCGGAGAGCTCTTGTCTGATTTCGGCGAAGGTTGAATCCGACATGGCCAGCTCCCGCACCATTTCGCGCGCCCCCTTCAGCACCGCTTTAGCCAGCGGCTCCAGGGCGGAGGGCTTGCCCTCGGTCTCCGCCATCATGCCCTGAATATCCGCGTCGGTGACGCCGAATTCCTTGCCGATCTTCACATGGTGGGTGAATTCATATTCCGACTTCTCGATCCAGCCGACCTGCAGAATCGCGAGCTCGCGCAGGCGCGGGTCGAGCTTGCTCTTGAAGCGGATGTAGCCGCCGACGCCGTTGAAGGCGCGCGCCATGTCGGGCGAGTTGACCAGCAGCTTGTGCAGGTTGGTGTTGCGCTTGAGCATGTCGCGATATTCGGGCGCGACCTGGTCGGCCTCGAGATAGGGCAGGCGGGCCATCTTGTTCGTTCTCCCCTGGTAGTTTCGTTTTCGTCGCTGCGCTCCTCGCCATGACGCGAAAGTCAGCCGTGAGCGAGGCGCCAGACGATGTCGCCCAGCGCGCCGAGCCAGAGAGCGAAGGTCGCGGCCGCCTGGATTGCAAAACCTCGGCCGCGCTTTTCGGCGGCTTGCGAATAGCCGGTCATGTAGAGGATGCGGCCGGCGATCCAGACGAGGCCGATCACGGCTGCTGCGGGATCGCTGATGTAGATGGCAAACAGCCAGAGCGAGGGCAGGAAAATCGGCATCCATTCCAGCGTGTTCATCTGCACGCGAAACACCCGCTCGAAGTCGGGATTGCCCGTGATCGCGGGCGCCTTGATGCCGAATGCCGCGCGCGCCTTCGCCACCCGAATGGACGTGAAGAAATAGAGTGCGATGGCGAGGCAGGTGACGAGCGCAGTGAAATGAAACATCTTGAGAATCCCCCTTTGAACGGCAGCGACGTCCTCAATAGCCGGTCAGCTCCAGATATCCAACGCCGGTGTGGCTGCCCGCGAAGCTGATGGGCCCTTCCCAATAGGGAAAGCTCGTTCCCATCCAGCTCTTCGGATTCAGCGGAGTGCACGAGATCGTCAGCGCCAGGGGCGGAATCGCGATGTCCCATGCGGTCGGGATTTTGCGCTCTCCGATCTCCGTCAAGGTTTTGGGCGTCATGGTGATATCGGCGGAGGCAATCTGCCGGGTCTTGCCATCCGGCAAAATCCAGTTGCCGGAAGCGTAATTCTTGCCGTCGGTCTGACGTAGCCGATACAGCATCAGCTTTTCACCCGAAGTGAAGTGCAGAGACAACCAGTCCCAGCCGGTTTGATCGGATGCGAGCGGCTGGCTGCTCCATTCCCGGTCCATCCAGGCGAGGCCGGTGACGTCGACGGGCCTGTCGTCGACGGTGATACGGCCGGCCGCCCTGAAAAACGGCTGGCTGTAATAATACGAGGCCTGTTCGCGCTCCGATTTCCGGCTGTAGCCGGTATCGCCCTGCAGCACCAGCGGCCGATCGGCATCGAGCCGCAGCGTGTAGGAAAAATCCGCAGCCACCGCGTTGAGTTCGAGCGGCGCGATGGTGTCGTCGCGTAGGCCGTCGAGACCGCGCATCTGCCAGGAATCGATCCAGGCCTGAAACGGTTTGTTATCGACGCCAGCTTGTCCAACGCCGCCACGGGCGAATTTTTCGCTGAAGCGATGGGTGTCGGCGCGGGTGACGGCGGCGTGGCCCATCCAGATCTGCTGATTGGCCCAGCCTTCTTCTTGCGCGCCCGGCCGCGATGCCTGCCGAAACAGGGTCCACTGGACGCCGAAGCGCGCTCCGGACGAATCCGCAAGATTCGCCGTCAGGTACCACCATTCGATGCGATAGTCGGGATGCGGGCCGTGATCGGCTGGAAACGAAAAAATCTTGCCGGGAACGACGGGCGCGAATCCTGCGGCGTCCTTGTCGAGCCCGGCAAAGCCCTGCGCCAGCGCGCCGTTGCGGACGAGCCCGAGAACAACGGCGCCGCCAACGAAGGCGCGGCGGGATATCAGGAACTTATCGCTCATCGGCGAAAATTTTGATCAGACGCGCCGGCTGCATGCGCGCCAGTTTGACAACGGGAAGCGTTGCGGCCAGCAGCGAAGCCGCCATCGCCACGCCCAGCAACTGCAACAGTTGCAGCGGGAAGACATGGAACGGCAGCCGCCAGCCGAAAGCCTTCACATTCACCACCGCGATCAGGCACCACGCCACCAGTAATCCCAGCGGCAGCGCGAGCAGGGTGGTGATCAGCGCAACAGACATGGTCTTGAGCAGTTCGATGGCCGCCAGCCGCTGCCGCGTGATGCCGATGGCCCACAACGGCGCAAGCTGCGGCAGACGGGAATTGCTCAGGGTCAACAGGCTGGTCAGCAAGGCTATGCCGGCTACCCCGAGCGTGAAGGCGTTCAACGCCGCCGTCACCGCAAATGTCCGGTTGAAAATTCGCGTCGACTCGGCTTTCAGCGTGGCCTGATCCATCAGGTTGCGGCCGTCGAGACCGAATTTCTGCTGCAGCGATGAGATCAGCGGGGGAACTGCCGCGGGCGCGACGCGCAGGCCCATTCGCGTCAGCGGGACTTCGGGGAAGCGGCGCGTGAACGCCGCGATATTGACGGCAATCTGGCCCTTCGGATTGCCGTAGTCGGCATAGATGCCGACGACCTCGAGCTTCCAATTGCCGCCTGGCGTGGGGACCTCGATGGAATCGCCGATCCCAAGCTTCAAACGCCGAGACAGTTGTTCGCTGATGAGGCCGGCATCGCCCGGACGAAGCCTGCTCCAGGCGTTGGCGTTCGATTCAAGCAGCGGCCAGTGATCCCGATAGGTGGCGTGATCGGCGATACCCAGGATTTCGATCGGCGCGCCCGCCAGCTGCACCTCGGCCCGGCCGCCGGGCAGGATCGCCTCGACCTCCGGACGCTCGCGGAGCCACGCCTTGATTTCTGTCGCCTGCGCGGCGTCGGATGCGTTGACATAGACGTCCGCGGCCAGCCTCCCATCCAGCCAGGTGACGAATGTCCGGCTGAAGGTTTCCACCATGGTGCCGACCCCGACATTGACTGCGAGCGCGAGCAATAGCGCCATCAACGCCAGCGACAATCCCGAAAGCTGCTGACGGCTGTCGGCCCAGAACCAGACCGCGAGCGCGCCATCGGCCCGCTGCTGGCCGAGCGAAAGAACGCGTTCCAGGATCGCCGGCAGGATAAGCGCCGCGCCGAGCAGCAAGGCCGCCAGCACGGCAAATCCCGATACCAGCGAATCGCCGTACCACAGGAACAGGCCTGCGGTAGCGAGCACGGCGAGCGCCAGCGCGCTCTGCAAGATCAGCCAGCGGTGCTGCGCCTGTTGCCATGCGAAAGGTTGGGGCGCCGCCAGCACCGGAAGGCGGATCGCTTTCATAAGGCTGGTGGTTGCCGCCGCCAGCGCGCCGGCGACAGAGATGACGATGCCGGCGAGCCACCAGTCGCCCTTGAGCGTCAACTGGCCGGGAATCTCCGCGCCGTAGAGTCCGCGCAACGAGGCCGCGACATCCGGCAACAGCGCCGCCGCGATCAAATAACCGCAGACCAGGCCGACGAGGCCCGCG
>Ga0153916_10000987_pt1 | contig 19889 bp, 16 predicted proteins | sample Opewatmetagenome_FD_109642 | JGI IMG/M metagenome (GOLD analysis project Ga0153916, IMG submission 109642) | Freshwater wetland microbial communities from Ohio, USA - Open water 3 Core 3 Depth 4 metaG | ecosystem: Environmental > Aquatic > Freshwater > Wetlands | place: USA: Ohio, Lake Erie... | reverse complement strand
GCGCATGGCTCCGTTTAGAAAGATGCTTCGTCTAGGACAGGTCGTTTTTGCCAGCGGGTTTGTCATAATAATTTCTGCTTTTATATCTTTTTCCGGGAAAGCCAATGAAGAACAGCAAACCACTGAACAGTTTTGCCTGAGTTGTCATGGGGATCCCAGTTTGGCGGTGAAATTACCAGATGGTGAAACATTATCCCTTTATATCAATCCTGATTCGCTAACACATTCGGTCCATAGCCCCCTTGGGATCGAATGCCAGGCCTGTCATACGGACATACAAGGTTTTCCACATCCCGAACGTAATTTTTCATCCCTAAGAGATCTTTCTTTAGTATATGTCGAGGCTTGTGATAAATGCCATTCGACGATATATGACAAGACAAAGGATAGCATCCATGCCCAGATTGCCAATGCTGGAAACAAAGATGCTCCTGTATGTACTGACTGCCATGGTGCACATGATATTCAATCACCGGATCAGCCCCGTACGAAAGTATCTGAAACCTGTGGAAAATGCCACCAAGGAGTTTTTGAGACCTATACCCACAGCATTCATGGTAGCGCATTACTCCAAGATAATCCCGATGTGCCCGTCTGCACGGATTGTCATGGTGTACATAATATCCAGGACCCGCGCACCCAACAATTTCGGGTAGAGTCTCCGGAGTTATGTGCGAGATGCCATGCAGACGAGAAGTTGATGGCCAAATATGGCTTATCTTCGAAAGTCTATGATCTGTACGAGCTCTCCTGGCATGGAGTGGATGTCTCGGTTTATCAAGCGCGTTGGCCATCGATCTGGCATAATTCAGCGGTTTGTACAGACTGTCATGGAATTCACAACATCTTGCCTGCCAGCGATCCATCCTCCAGTGTAAATCCAGCCAATCTATTGGTTACATGCCAGAAATGCCATCCTACTGCTGGTCCCAATTGGACAGATGCCTGGACAGGTCATTATGAAATCAGCCAGGCACGTACGCCATGGTTATTTTATGTAAATTCATTTTATTCGTACTTTGTTCCAGTGGTTTTATGGTTATCGGTTGCCTATGTTTTGCTTCAAATCCTGCACGCGACGGTTGAGCGTGTGAAAAGGAGCCTGTCATGAGTGTGTCTAGAGCCCCGGAGGATGGTCACATTCGTTCCGAAAATGTTTTCAGGCGTTTTTCACTTGCCCAAAGGTGGGAACACCTGATTCTTTTGGTGTGCTTTGCGATTCTTTTTCTAACAGGATTGCCTCAAAAATATCGCGCTACCACCTGGAGTCAAGATATTTTATCTACTCCAGATCGGGTAAAGACAGTTCAGACGATACATCATATCTTTGCTATCGTGTTGGTTCTGGAGGTCCTTTACCATCTTGGCAAAGCATTCTACTTAATGGGTAAGCGAAAGTTATCAGGAAACATTTTCCCAACCTGGAATGACTTCAAAGATGCCTGGAAGATGATCAAGTACCTTCTCTTCCTTAGCAAAGAAAAACCCGCTTACGGCAAGTACAACTTTGAACAAAAAGTAACCTATTGGTTCTTGTTCTTCGGAATCGGGATCATGGTCGTAACGGGATTGATCTTATTATTCCCGATTTTTGTAACTCGTTTCTTGCCAGGAGGCGTTGTGCCGGCAGCTCTTCTGGCACATGGGACAGAAGCAATCATCGCCATGCTGTTTGTTGTCATATGGCATTTTTACCATGTACATCTTGAGCGTCTGAACTTGAGCATCTTCACCGGGAAATTAAACGAAGAAGAAATGCAGAAGCACCATGCCCTGGAGTATAAAAGGTTAATGGCTCAAGCAAAAAATGATCCAAAAAATGGAGGCCGATCTTAATGCCTGTCCGCCGCTCGACCCTTTACGTTGGCTTGGTTGTATTGGGATTTCTTGCAATCATATGGGTTACCTCTATCTGGGGTAATATCGATAACAATCAGGTCGCCTTGGCAGCTTCACTTCCTCAGGAGTCAAATCCAGGCGAACCGACTCCTCAGATGTCGATTGGCAACGAAACTTGTTTGAAGTGCCATGGGCAACCTGGATTGACAATGACGCTTGAAAATGGTGACGTGCTGGATTTGAGCTTGTCTGCAGATGGGTATTCGACTTCTATTCATGGTAAAAAAGGATATGCCTGTGTCCAATGCCATACATTGGTCGGAGATTACCCGCATCCACCCTGGACGGCAGCCAGCCGGAGGGATGTGACGTTAACACTCAGTACGACTTGCTATCGTTGTCATTCTGATCAATCCGAAAAAGCGCAGGACAGTGTCCATGGAGCCGCTCTGGCATCAGGCAACAAGAACGCAGCTGTATGTGCGGATTGCCATACTGGACACGCCGTCCAAAGATTGACAGACCCGAAAACCGGGTTACTTTCCACTTCATCCCATATCCTGATCCCTCAGATTTGTGCTCAGTGTCATAACGCCATCTACCAAAAATATAAAAGCAGCGTTCATGGCGCTGCATTGATCGATGAGAATAACCCTGATGTTCCAACTTGCATTAGCTGTCATGGCGTACACAATATTGAAAATCCTACGACTGCGTATTTCCGTCTGAATTCGCCACAAATTTGTGCCAAATGCCATACCGATAAGACAATCATGGGAAAATATGGCATACCCACTGATGTATTAACGACTTATGTTGCTGATTTTCATGGGACTACAGTGAGTGTTTTTGAAAAGCAATCCCCAGATGCGCAGGTGAATAAAGCGGTGTGTTTTGATTGCCATGGTATTCATGACATTCAACGAGTGGATAACCCGGTCACTGGCATCCAAATCAAAGAGAATCTGTTAGTACGTTGTAAAATTTGCCATCCTGATGCAACTACGAACTTTCCGAGCGCGTGGTTATCCCATTACATTCCTACCGCAAAGAATAACCGTATGGTTTACTTTGTTGAACTGTTCTATAAACTATTTATTCCTGCTGTTTTGGGTGGCATGGGATTATTAGTTGCATTGGATTTCGGTCATTCCCTTTCATCAAAGATCCGAAAGCTAAAACCAACTCCGCCTCCTGCTCCACCACCTCCAATCCCTGTCGAGGAGGCGCAAAATGAGTGATACCAATCCTCCTGACACTTCCCAAGAAGTTGAATTGCCCATGGAATCCAATTCAGAAACGGTTTCAGGCTTAAAACCGAAAGCTTTTCAGCGATTCACAATCTATCAGCGGATTGAACATTTCGCCTTCCTATTATCCTTCACAATTCTAGCCTTCACTGGGTTATCTCAAAAATTCGCAGACTCCTCAATCGGCCAAGGTTTCATGGCACTATTAGGCGGAATTGAAAAAACTCGTCTCATCCATCATATCTCTGCAGCTGTGATGATGATTATCAGCATTTACCATGTCAATGAAATACTGTATAAGCTGTTTGTGGAGCGCACCCCCTGGAACATGCTGCCTGTTGTTCAAGATATCCAACATGTTTTGCAGGATATCCAATACAACTTAGGATTTCGTAAACACAGGGCATTCTATAACCGGTATAGTTATGCTGAAAAAGCAGAGTATCTGGCGTTGGTTTGGGGCACGGTTATTATGGGATTGACGGGTTTCATGATGTGGAATCCGATTACCACAGCACGACTCCTGCCTGGTGAGATCATCCCTGCTGCTAAAGCTGCTCACGGAGCTGAAGCCATTTTAGCAGTATTGGCAATCATACTCTGGCATTTCTATCATGTTCACTTGCGGCATTTTAATAAAAGTATGTTTATCGGTACTTTAACACAGGAGGAAATGGAACATGAGCATCCAGCGGAACTGGAGGAAATAATTTCTGAAAGAGCACATCCAGCTATCCCTCTTCCATTACTCCGTAAACGTCAAAGGATGTTTTACCCAATTGCCGGTGTGCTATCGCTAGTGTTGGGGTTTGGAGTGATAGAATTTCTGACGATTGAAAAAACAGCTATTATCACGGTCCCAAGAGGAGAGACCGCGGCGGTTTTTGTACCGATAACCCCCACCCCTCGCCCAGCGCCCACACCTACTCCTACTCCAGGTGCTGATCAATTGGTGAGCTCGGATACCTGGGATGGGTTTTATAAAGCACTATTTCGCAACCGGTGTGGCACCTGTCATGGAGCAACGAAAGTAGGCGGCTTGTCCCTTGAAACTTATCAAGATGCGTTGGAAGGGGGGAAGAGTGGACCAGCGATTGTTCCGGGTGAACCAGATGCGAGCGAGTTGGTTCAAATGCAAGCTTCAGGTAATCACCCTGGTCAATTAACTATTCAAGAGTTGGATAAAGTTATCAACTGGATCCAATCTGGAGCGCCAGAAAAATAGCCAGATAAATTTATTGGTGAAAAGGAGATTTGTTTATGAGGCGTGTGATGAATGCAATAAAGCGGTTTTTCTTTCCTCCCCATGATGCTAAATTTTGGGTTCGCATTGCACCTTATACGTTATTAGGAATCCTTACCCTAATCGTTCTTATCGGCGCAGCTTATGGGTGGGAATACACGAACTCACCTGCCTTCTGTGGGACTACCTGTCATACAATGCCTCCAGAATACACCGCTTATCAGGTTTCGCCACATGCCAATATTGCGTGTGTAGAGTGCCATATTGGTCGCGCTTTCATCGGAACCCAGGTATTCCGTAAAGCCGGTGATCTTAAACATGTCATCTATACAGTGTTTAAGAATTATGAATACCCCATAACTGCTAATGATATGCGTCCTGCACGAGAAACCTGCGAAAAGTGTCATTCACCTGAAAAATTTTCTGATGACAGTCTGGTTGAACTTAAGCAGTTTGGAAGTGACAAAGATAATACCCCGACCACCACGTATTTGGTGCTCAAAACAGGTGGCGGATCTGCACGAACAGGTGGTGGTAAAGGGATTCATTGGCATATCATCAACCGCATCCAATATTTACCTGTCGGATTTTCTGAACAGGATATACCTTATGTGCGAGTGTACAATGAGGATGGGACTGTGGAGGAGTATGTGGATGTCGAGAAGAATATTGATCCTTCCTCCATCAAAGACTCCGATTTAAAAGAAATGGATTGCCTTACCTGTCACAATCGAATCACCCATCTCGTTCCCCAACCCGAGGACGCCATAAACACCCTGCTCGATGAACAGATCATCGACTCATCAATTCCGGAAATACGATTAAAGAGCGTCCAGGTGCTTCGCGCGACTTATGCTTCTCAAGAGCAGGCTTCCGAGGGAATTGCTGCCCTAGAAGATTATTATCGGGTTTATTATCCTTCATACTACGCAGCCAATTTGGATAAGATACAATCCGCGATAACATCTATCCAGAGTCTTTTTAAGCAGTCTGTTTTTATCGAACAGAAATCTGATTGGAATTCACACCCGAATAATGTGGGGCACAAATATTCACCAGGGTGTTTCCGCTGCCACGATGGTAAACATTTAAATACTCAACAACAAGCGATCCGGTTGGAATGCAACTTATGCCATTCTATCCCGGTTGTCGCTAACGATCAGAATTTTGTTGCTAAGATAGAAATCAGCCGGGGACCTGAACCGACTACCCATCGCAATCCGAATTGGATTGCAATCCACAAGGACTCGATTAATACGACCTGTTCAAAATGCCATACGACCTCCAATCCGGGTGGTACCGATAACTCTTCTTTTTGCTCTAACAGCGCTTGTCATGGTAATGTTTGGACTTACGCTGGATTTGATGCCCCTGCTTTAAGAGAGATACTATTGAGTCAATTACCTCCTACACCTGAGGTGCCTGTAATTAGTGGTGGTCCACTGACTTATGTAGGTACAATAGGTCCATTACTGCAAGCGCGTTGCGGAGGCTGTCATGGTGACGCGGGTGTCCAGGGGCTTAACCTGACTACCTATCAAACTACTATGAATGGCGGCGTTAATGGCCCTGTCATCATACCAGGGGATCCAGCCAATAGCCCGATCATCCAAAAGCAATCTGGAGCTCAACCCCACTTTGCCCAGCTTTCTCCTGATGAGCTGGCGCTGGTTTCGGATTGGATCAAGGCCGGCGCGCCCGAGAAGTAACCTAATGTCAAATTTCTTCATGCAGAATCTGATAGCTGTTTTCTTCTTTTACGGGCTGTCTTTTTTCTGTATGGGCTTCGCCATCTTGCTGGAATTATCCCATTCCTCCGAGTTAGATTTTGCGCGCTCCTTGCGCCCTTTAGCTTTTTTTGGTCTCATTCATGGATGCCATGAGTGGTTTGAAATGTTTCTCTTGATTCAAGGTCGATTTACGACAATCCCTGAAAGCAGGATTCTATTTCCGATCCGCATCGTTTTGTTAGCTTCTTCCTTCCTAATGTTATTAGCTTTTGGGGCGCGCATGCTCTCCCAGCCGTCAAACTCCAGGGTGATTGTCATCAGCCTGACTTTGGCGTCTTTAATCTGGCTGATGGGTCTGATTCTTATTTTTTTCTCCTCCCAAGATCTCTTATCCCAGCAAACAGCTGCGGATGTCTATACACGCTATGCATTAGCAGTTCCTGGAGCGGCTTTTACAGCCTGGGGTTTGCTCATTCAACGCCGCCGTTTTATTCAGTTGGGGATGAATAGATTTGGTAGGGATGTTGCCCTGGCAGCATTGGCTTTTTTGATTTATGGTTGCATTGGACAGGTATTTGCTTCTCCGAGCAGTATTTTTCCTTCTCCTTACCTGAATTCAGAAGCTTTTCTAAGATGGTTTGGGTTTCCTATTCAGGTTTTACGTGCTCTGATGGCTTGCTTTTCTGCAATTTTCATAATTCGTTCCCTTAGGGCTTTCCAGGTAGAAAATGCAAGGAGAATTGCTGGTTTAAATGAAGCGCAAGCATTAGAACGCCAGCGATTGGAGGAATTACGTGGAGAGCTTCTCCATCGTACAGTCAAGGCACAGGAGGCTGAGCGAGAACGTATTGCTCTAGAATTACACGATCAAGTCGGGCAAACTTTTACCGCCCTGAGTATGGGACTGCGCGGCCTGTCACAAAATATTGAACAAGCTCCAAAACGAGCCTTGCAGCAAGCTAACCAGTTGGAGGGAGTGGCTTCGAATGGGATCGAGGACTTGCAGCGTTTAATTACTGGTTTACATCCCCCACAGCTCGATGATTTAGGGTTGGTAGCTGCTCTGCGTTGGTATGCCCGCGGTTTGACGGAGCAAGACGAACTGAGAATTGACATTAACAGCCAAATCCCCCATCTTTCCCTCCCTACAGATCTGCGTGTGGTATTATTCCGGATTGCACAGGAAGCTCTAACGAATATTAGCCGGCATGCGCATGCAACTCACGCAGAGATACAATTATACGAAGATGATTCTGTCATAATTATGGTCATCCAGGATAATGGACAAGGCTTCGCAGTAGAAGAAACCCTCAGCCAGACTAAGGAAAAACCTTGCTGGGGATTATTTGGTATGCAGGAAAGATCTGTATTGGTGGGTGGAACTTGTTCCATAACTTCTCAGATTGGCGCGGGAACTAAGGTAGAAGTTCGTGTGCCACGGAAAGGAGAGAATCACGATGCCTGAAATCCATCTGCTATTAGTTGATGATCACGAAATCGTGCGTACTGGTTTGAGTATGTTGCTGGAAAGCGAGTCGGATATTAAAATAATTGGCCAAGCCAGCAACGGTCTTCAGGCCTTGGAAATGGCTTCTCAACTTCACCCAGATGTGGTGATCATGGATATCACTCTGCCCGATATTTCCGGTATTGAGGTTACACGCCGTTTGAAAGCTCAAAATCCAGAGATTGCAGTGGTTGCCTTGACAATCCACGAAGATCAACAATATTTTTTTGAAATGCTCCAGGCTGGTGCAGATGGATACGTCCCTAAGCGAGCAGCGTCAGATGATTTGATCAAAGCCATTCATGCTGCTTCAAATGGGGAGGTCTATATATATCCCTCTTTAGCGAAAGTCTTGGTTGCCGATTTTTTGAATCAGACGGGTGATGAAAAGACCAGGGAATCGGTAAATGGGATCACAGCTCGTGAGCAAGAAGTTTTGGGCATGCTGGCAGCTGGTAAGTCGAATGATGATATTGCAGCCGTTCTATCTATTAGCAAACACACCGTTGCACGCCATCGGGAAAATTTGATGCGAAAATTAGGCCTTCACAGCCGCAGCGAATTGGTGAAATATGCCATTCGCAAGGGCTTGATAGAGCCATAAAAGATAGGGTTGATTACCCAATCAGGAAGAAAAAAATATCTGACCTAACCTATTGACCCGCATTCCTTTTTCCGATAAGATGAGATCAAAAGGGAAAAAGGAGGTCAGTATGCGTAAGGTACCGTTCGTTGCCTTTATCTGGACAATGGCTTTAGCTGTGCCATTTACGGCTTTGGCTCTTTCTGCAGTAGCTTATATTACTGATCATTTGATAGGGATCGCGACAGCTCTCGCTCAGTTCAGTCAGGCTACCACGCGGATAGGCCGCCCATGGCTGTTGGAGGTAGCGGAACGTATGCCGGAGGTGGCTGGAATGGTGGTAGGGCAGTTGATTATCCTGGTTATCCTGTTCCTGGTACGCTCAACTGCTGCTAAGGAAAATAAAGAAATATAATTTAACTCTCTCAATTGTCTATAAAAGACTGCGGAGCTAGCTTGACTCTGCAGTCTTTTTGTTTTATTTATCCTGTATAGGGCGATATAGGGTTAACACACTATATATTCGTGGGATTTTGCACTAATCAGTTTCTCATTTTCGTTGTATAATATGGCCTAACTTGCCTACAGGGTTAGTGCTCGTTTTCGATAATAACATCGTGATTCCCTTGGGTAATTCATTTTGAAAGGAGGAGCTGACGGGGATAATATAAAAAAATTCAGTTTTAATGGCTTAAAATTTAGAAATTTATTGAGGAGAATGATTATGAAAGGAAAAATGTTAATTGTTGGTGGGCTGCTCCTGGTAGCCCTGGCATTGATCCTGGCGGCTTGTCAGTCAGCACCTCCACCAACCGCAGAAGTTATCCCATGTCCTACAGCGGCTCCCGTTCCGACAAGTGTGCCTTGTCCGTCTTGTCCGACGTGCCCTGAGCCTGTGGTAAAGGACGTCCCCAATCAAAACGCGTGGGCTGACTCTCCGCATAATAAAGCCGATGCCGAGGCTTTCGTCCATTGGAACGAAGCCGATCCTAAGGAAGTTCCGACAGGCTGCGCAAAGTGCCATAGCACACCTGGTATTCAAGATTTCTTGGGTGCAGATGGAAGCGCGGTGGGGACGGTTGATGTAGCCGCTCCGATCGGAACGACCATCCAATGTGTTGCCTGCCACAACAGCGCCACTGCCGTCCTGACCTCCGTCGTCTTCCCCTCCGGGGTTGAGATTAAAGGCCTGGGCGGTGAAGCAGTGTGCATGGAATGCCATCAGGGTCGAGCTTCGAAGGTTCAGGTGGACGAAGCAATCGCAAAAGTTGGCGTTGCAGATGACGATACCGTCAGCGCTGATCTTGGCTTTACCAATATCCACTACCGCGCCGCTGCCGCCACGCTCTACGGCACCGAAACCAAAGGCGGATATGAATATGACGGTAAGGCTTACGATGCCAAGCATGATCACGTTCAAGGTTTTAACACATGCATTGGATGTCACGACCAGCACTCCCTGCAGATCCGGCTCGAGTCTTGCCAGACGTGCCATACGGACGTCAAGGATGTCGAAGGTTTGAAGGATGTTCGTGAGCCTTCCTCTGCCGTTGATTATGATGGCGATGGCAACACCACCGAAGGCATGTTCTATGAACTTCAAGGCTTGCAGGAGAAGCTTCTCTCTGCAATCTATGCTTACGGTAAAGATGTTGCTGGATCGGCAATCGTATACTCACCAGACGCTTATCCCTATTTCTTTGTGGACACGAATGCCAATGGCACGGCTGACGCTGATGAGGTAGTGTCTGCCAATGGTTACAAATCCTGGACCGGGCGCTTGTTGAAAGCCGCTTATAACTACCAGATGTCGGTCAAAGATCCAGGTGACTTTGCGCATGGCAATAAGTACATTGTGCAGCTGCTCTACGATTCAACTGCCAGCCTGAACGAAAAGCTTGCGACACCGGTTGACATGTCGACAGCACACCGCGATGATGCTGGTCACTTCGCTGGCAATACCGAACCTTTCCGCCATTGGGATAGCGAAGGTGTTGTTCCCGCTGGTTGCGTCAGGTGCCATACCGCTACCGGTTTGCCGATGTACTTGAATCCAGACAATGCCGGTCAGGTGATTGCTCAACCGCCTTCCAATGGTTTCTGGTGCACTACCTGCCATGACCAAGCTAATTTCCCCAATCGTTACGCTGTCAATTCAGTTAAATTCCCAAGTGGAAAGACAGTTTCGTTTGGTGAAGGCAGCGATGGTAACTTGTGCATCTCCTGCCACCAGGGACGTGAGTCGAAATCCAGTGTAGATGCAGCCATTAAGGCTTCTGGGTTAGGTGATGATGAAGTCATGACCGCGGACAAGAAGTTAAACTTCCGCAACGTCCATTACTTTGCTGCGGGTGGAACTGTGTTCGGCACCCAGGTTCAGGTTGCTTATGAATATAATGGACTGACCTATGCTGGCGCTGCTCCGCACGTAACGAAAAACCAATTCACATGCGTCAGCTGCCATGATGTCCATGCTCTGACGGTCAAGACGGAATCTTGTAAAGCCTGCCATGGTGATGCAGGTGCCGATCCCAAGAAAATCCGTATGAGCACAGTGGATTATGACGGCGATGGCGATACCACTGAAGGTATTGCTGGCGAAGTAGCCACATTCCAGGAGTTGCTGTACGCAGCCCTACAGAATTACGCTACTGAAAAAGCTGGCAAGGGCATCCTCTACGATTCTGCCGCTTATCCTTACTTCTTCGCAGATGCAGACGGAGATGGAAAGCCAGATACCAATGAAAATGGCTTTGTTGCTTACGATGCCTGGACACCACGTTTACTGCGGGCTGCATATAACCTCCAGTATACGTATAAGGACCCCGGTGACTTTGCACACAATTCTCACTACACCCTTGAGCTGCTATATGACGGCATCAAGGACCTGGGTGGTGATGTGTCGAAGCTGACCCGCGCGGAACCCTACCCGACCGAATAACCACTATCAACTAATCTAAGGAAAATAACCGGATGCTGTGAAGTGTCCGGTTATTTTCCTAGAAATTTATCACAACTAAATGCCGGTAACAGCTTATTGTCGTTTGGACATTATTTTGCAAGAGCCCCCCAACATTTATCTTGAGGATCACAGTCAGGGTCGCTAATATGAACTGCACTACCTCCCATAGTATTGTGCAGATTAATTTTATCGTTTTCCCAAGAAGGAGGATATTATTTTGAGCGAGGAAAAGAATATCAATCGGCGGGATTTCCTTGGGTTAGCTACTTGGGGAATTGGCGGATTAATCAGCCTGGGTCTGGGCATTCCTGCAATAATCTATCTGATCGGCCCTGCGTTGAAGAAAAGTGCCAGTCAAAATTGGCTACGTCTTGGTTCCGCTTCAAAAGTCGAATTAGGCACCCCCACCCTGTTCAAAACCAGTATTGAACGACAAACCGGCTGGATTTCATCCGTTGAAGAAATTTCGTTTTATATTTATACTGAAAATGGTCGTGATTTTGTGGCGATGTCGAATATCTGTACTCACCTCGGTTGCCGGGTGCGGTGGATTGCTGACCGTCAGGAATTCTTCTGTCCTTGTCACAACGGCATTTTCGATAAAGAAGGGAATGTTGTTTCTGGACCTCCGCCGAGGCCTTTAGATCGCTTCGAAGTGAAAGTTGAGAATGACCAATTGATGATTTTTGGAGGTTGAAATGGCTTATCGACTAGGGAATTGGCTTGATGAGCGTGTTGGCTGGAGACGGGTCTGGGAAGCAATTTTCTTGAGAAAGGTCCCCGAAGTAAATTGGTTCTTCACTTTAGGGAGTGCCTCGCTCTTCGTAGCGCTCAACCAAATGATTACAGGGATTCTACTAACAATTTATTACGTACCTACCCCAGATCACGCATATGACAGCGTTCAATATATAACTACCCAAATACCTGCTGGCTGGTTGATCAGAGGCCTACACCATTGGGGAGCGAGTGCCATGGTGGTATTGGTTGTGCTTCATATGATTCGTGTAATCTTATATGGAGCTTATAAATTCCCCAGAGAAGTCACCTGGTTTACGGGGATATTCCTGTTACTTCTCACCATAGGATTTGGCTTTACTGGCTATCTACTCCCTTGGGATCAAAAAGCCTACTGGGCAACCACGGTAGGTACCAGAATTGCTGGTACACCACCTCTCATTGGCGATACGATCCTACGGATCATCAGGGGAGGCGAGGAGTTGTCAGCAATCACATTAGCCCGTTTCTTTGGCGTGCACGTTTGGATTTTGCCTGCCACTTTGCTCATTCTAATAGCGTTCCACTTATATCTCGTAATCCGAATTGGCATAAGCGCTGTGCCAAATACGAAAGAGTAACTGAGATGAACGAAAAAGAAAAGCAAGATTATCTCGAAAAATATCATCAGGAAAAAGAGAAAGGCGTCCCGTTCTTTCCAGATATTCTTTTTAAAGATGCATTGATCGCATTAGTAGTATTTCTTATCCTGGTGGGATTGGCGTATTTTTTCGGTGCACCTTTAGAGGCTCGCGCTGATCCAGCAGATAGTACATACACACCGCGACCAGAATGGTATTTTTTATTCCTGTTTCAGCTGCTCAAATACTTTCCCGGAAGCCTGGAGGTGATCGGGGTTGTCGTCATTCCCACACTGGCAATTATTCTTCTCTTCTTGCTTCCGTTTTTGGATCGGAGCGCAAAACGTCATTTTGTGAACCGACCTATTGTGACCGGTGTGACAGTATTAGGCGTCCTTGGAATTGCCTTTTTGACAATACAATCTAATCGAGAAATTCCTCCACCTATAGAAACATCTACAGGGGATCAAACCGCGGCACTTTATGCCAAAAACTGTGCCCCTTGCCATGGAGGGTCGATCTCAGTAGGGAAGGGGGTTAACTTACATGAAGTCATCGCACAAGGTAAACATGAAGGGATGCCTGCTTGGAGTGGAGATTTGACATCGGACCAGATCGATGCTTTGGTGGGTTTTATCCTTTCTCCCCAGGGAAACAAGGTTTTTAACCAAAATTGTAGCGAATGTCATCAGGCGACCGAATTGGCTGCCGGGAATCCTATTGACTTAAAAAAAGCAATTGAATTAGGCCAAGACTTTTCGCCTCATACGGGCTTAAATATACCAATCTGGTCAGAAACACTAAGATCCGAGGATATAACTGCATTAATCAATTTCTTGATTGCTCCAGACGGGCAAAGGTTGTTTGCGCTCAATTGCTCTCCATGCCATGGTGATTCAATATCTTTGCCAGAGGACAAAGAGCAATTAAAAACTTTGATCAGCCGAGGAGGTATGCACCTCGATATGCCAGCCTGGAAAGAACGATTGGATGAAAATCAGATTGACATTTTGGCAAAATTTGTGGTCAATCCAGGTAGCGTCCCAGATGGTACGACCATGTTTCGGGATAATTGTGCTTCCTGTCACGGCAGCCGCATCCCATTGATGCAGGATGTGAACCAGGCAAAAGAAATAATTTCTAGCGGTGGCGTTCACCAGACTATGCCGGTTTGGGGAAATGTCCTTACAACAGAACAACTGGACTCGTTGGTCGATTATGCCTTTGATGCAGCTAAAGGGACTCCGATCGAGATCGGCCAAAAATTATTTGCCAATAACTGCAGTCCTTGCCATGGAAGCTTTGGCGAAGGTGGACTAAACCCTACCCGTCAAGGAGATATTATCGCTCCGATCAGCTCTAGCGAATACCTCAAGACACGTGATGATTTCACGCTTCAATCGATCATCAGCCAAGGACAACCGAATTTTGGGATGTCTCCCTTCGGAACCACCTTTGGTGGTCCATTGACCGATGAGGAAATATCGGCTATTGTCACTTATATTCGTTCATGGGAAGCGAATCCGCCAGTTGAACTTCCTCCAGAAATCATAGTTCCATCTGTGTCGCTCTCTGCTACTGATGTCTATCAAAATTTGTGCCAGCAATGTCATGGTCCAAATGGTGAAGGCGGAGTCGGTCCTTCTTTGAGCGACCCAGCATTTCAAGATCAATATACTGACGAAGAGATCTTCAATATAATTAACCAAGGTCATAAACCATCCGCTATGATCGGATGGGGTGAAATCCTCAATATGGATCAGATTCAACAATTGGTAAAACTAATCAGGGGTTTCCGTAAAGACGTTCAGGAGGAACCCGGGGCTCCGAAAACCATATCCTTTGCTAATGACATCTTGCCATTAATGGAAAAATACTGCAGAGTATGTCATGGCACCAGTGGGGGGTGGGATAGCAGCAATTTCCAATCTGTGATGAACACTGGAGATCATGCGCCGGTCGTTATACCAGGCAATGCGAAAGAAAGTATATTGGCTCAGAGACTATTGGGGATACAGGCGATTGGTACGATCATGCCACCTGAAGGAAAGCTACCGGATAATGTGATTCAGCCTATCCTTGATTGGATCAACGCAGGAGCGCTAGATAATTAGTCCAAGTTGCTATCTAATGAGGACATTGACGAAACAAGGAAAATGAAAAAAGCCACCTGAAGTTTTAACCTTACCAATCAATAGATCAAAAGACCGGAAGCTGAGAATTATCCGGTCTTTTGTTTATTAAGATTCATTAATAACTATGTGACATTTGTCACTAGTGAAGGCAAAAAAAAGAGTATATGATTGATATATAAGCTTATTCACTTATATACATAACCGTTTATTAGGAAAACTAAGATGGACACTCAAACCATATCACAAGAAGTAACCCAGCTACACGCTGATATTTGTTCTGCTTTGGCAGAACCCAGGCGAATTTTACTTTTATATGCTTTAGCTGAAAAACCTTATACGGTAAACGATCTGGCAGCCATTCTCAACATTAGCCAACCAGCTACCTCACGCCACCTGAAAGTCTTGCGGGAAAGGGGATTGGTCAATGCGGTCAGGCAGGGGGTAAACGTTGAATATCATCTCAAGGATACCCGCCTGATTGAGGCACTGGATCTGCTCAGGGCGGTCTTGCGCGACCGTTTGGTGTATCGCGCCAGTCTGGTCGATACAGAAAATGGTAAATGAATACGTAATGAGGAGGTCTAAATGCGTGTAAAGAAGGATTTGTATCTCATTCCAATTTTTTTGGGCGCTATGCTGCTAATTTCGGCAGTCTTGTTTTGGCCTACTTCACAAGCCAGCGCGCAATGTGGTTCTCAATCCAGCTCTTGCAAGAATTGCCATGAGGTGCAGGCTAAGGATCCGGTGAACAACGATGGCACCCAATGGCATACCCAACACCAGCAGATCGATGCTTGCGTCAGCTGCCACGCTGGCAACCCGCAAAGCACAGACAAAGATACCTCCCATACCGGCATGGTGGCGTGGAACTCAGACGTGAAGGCTGGATGTTATTCCTGCCATCCTGATGACTATATGGAAAAGGCCCAGATCTACGCTACTGCCTTGGGGGTTCAAATCAACGGTGGTGGGGCGCCGTCATCTGGTAACCCACAACCCACTTCGATCCCAAACTCTCCTACGGCAACGTCTGCACCTGCTGCTGCAATCGTGGTGAGCGAGCCGGGTGTCATCGATTATGCCAAACAGTATGATGAGACCGTTTTAGGAAAAAGAACCATCAACTCGGGGAATGTTATCCTGGTTGTAATGATCCTGGGGATCCTGGTTGGCGGTGGTGCTTTCGGATATTGGAATGAACGTCGCTTGCGCGGGTTGAAGGGATTCCTCCCGCAAAGAAAAATCGCCCACAAGGGAGGCGAAACCATACAAGGCCCCCTGGTTGAGGGCTATTCACCTGAGGTGAGTGCCCTCCTACCCATGATTGCCAGGCTCAACCCGGCTGGTCTGCATGCCCTCCAACGCATCCTGCAGGACCCTGACCAGGCTAATGATATACTGCATGCCCTCTCCCACCTTGATCCAGAGCTTGTGCGGCGCATCCAGATGCTAGATAAAGACTCGCGCGCCTTATTGATCGCTTTGGCAGGAAGTTAATCTTGATAGGAGGAATGATGAACTGGTTCAAAACTCAAATCTCAAAAGAAATCTGGTCGCCCTACGCAGCTGGCATTCTGCTCGGTGTGCTTGGCTTGCTGGCAGTCTTGCTGAGTAATAGCTTGTTGGGCGCTTCAGGTGCATTCGAAAGCCTGGCGGGACTGATCGGCAAGAAGATCGCCCCCAGCCTGTTTAGTAATGTTTACTGGGGTGTGGAGGGCGGGCGCGGTTTGCCCATCATGCGCCCTGAGATCACCTGGCCGGTCATCTTGCTGGTCGGTATATTTTTTGGCGGTATGCTGGGCGCTTTGACCAGCAAATCTTTCAAGATCCGCTTCAATGATGACGCCCAATGGAAGAAAATCTTTGGACCGCAGCCCTGGAAGCGCTGGGTGATTGCCTTCTTGGGAGCGATTATCCTTGAATACGCGGCGGGTATCGCCGGTGGCTGCACCAGTGGATTGGCTATCTCAGGCGGTATGCTGCTGGTACCGGCAGCGTTCCTGTTCATCGCAGGAATGTTCGCTTCGGGCATCGTTACTGCCTTAATCGTTTATCGTAGGAGGTATTAAAGCATGACTAACTATGTGATTGCTCTCATCCTCGGAGTTGGCTTCGGCTTTTCACTCAATAAAGCAGGGCTGACAAAATACTCGAAGATCGTCAATGTGTTTCGTTTCACTGACCTGGCGGTGCTTAAGTTTATGATGACCGCCCTGGTGGTCGCAATGATCGGGTTATATGTGTTTCGCGGCCTGGGTTGGATCACCTTTCCGAGTGTGCCGGCTACTTATATTGTTGGAAACCTGATCGGCGGGCTGATATTCGGTGTAGGCATGGCTCTCACCGGGTACTGACCGGGCACCTGCGCCGCCGGGAGCGGCGAAGGCAAGCTCGATTACCTCATTCCTGGTCTGTTGGGTTTCTTTGTGGGCGCCGTTATCTACGGCCTGACTTACCAGAATATCTTCCCAATCATTTCGAAGGTTGCCAATTATGGTAATGTCGTCATCCCTGACCTGTGGAATCTCAATCCCTACCTGACCGTAATCTTATTCGCATTAATGAGCGGATTGTTGTTCTACTTGATCGACCGGGCTGGATTGCACCGGAACGAAAAAACGACCAGTGATCATTCATCGGATTGATTACATGTCATTGGTGATTACCAGAGAGGGAAACTATGCCGGAGACTAAAATATCCCGACGTGATTTCATCAAACTGACCAGCCTGGCGGGAGGCGCGCTTGCCCTGGGGCAATTCCTTCCTCTCCAGGTAGCCAGAGCGGCGCGAGATATCGGCAGCCTGGACGATAGGGGCAATGGAACCATTTCCACCCTTTGTGAAATGTGTGTCTGGCGCTGTGGAGTGCTGGCCAAAGTTGTCGAAGAACGGGTGGTGAAGCTAGAAGGAAACCCTGAACACCCTCACTCGCATGGCAAGCTGTGTGCGCGCGGTCAATCAGGCCTGATGAACACCTACGATCCCGACCGGATTCTTACCCCCCTCATTCGAGTCGGCCAAAGAGGCGAGGGCAAGTTCCGCCCTGCCTCGTGGGATGAAGCTCTCAACCTGGTGGCTGAGAATATGCTTAAAATCAAGCGGAACTACGGCCCCGAGGCGATGGTATTCTCATCCACCCACAACCTCTCCCAGCCGCAGTTCGAAAACTTGCTGTACGGTTTCGGCTCGCCCAACTACGGCACACAGCGTAGCCTGTGCTTCAACGCCATGATCGTTGCCAACCTGATCACCTACGGGATGGAAGAACCGGACCGCGACTACAGCCAGCTCAAATACCTGATTCTTACCGGGCGCAATCTAACCGAGGCGATCTCCACTTCCGAAACCTCCGCTTTAGTCGATGCCATTGCCAGCGGGGCAAAGGTGGTTTACATAGATCCGCGCTTTACGAAGACAGCTTCCAAAGCGAGTGAGTGGCTTCCCATCCGGCCTGGCACTGACCTGGCTTTCCACCTGGCGCTGATTAACGTCATGATCGCAGAGAAACGCTACAACCAGCCATTTGTGGAGCAATACTTACTTGGCTTTGACAAGCTAGTCGAGGCGGTAGCTGGATATACTCCAGAATGGGCTGCCCCCATCACAGGGATCGACGCCCAGGTTATTCACCGTATCGCAGTTGAATTCTCCGAGGCCGCTCCCTATGCCCTGGCGCATAACGGTTGGCGCACATCGAATTTCATCAACTCTTTTCCTACCGAGCGCGCCATTGCCATCCTGAACGCTATGACTGGCAATTGGGGTGTGACCCTGCTCCCCTCTGCAGAAGAAGGCGCGGGGGGCTTAGGTCAACCCCCTCAGCCACCTTATCCACGCGTCTCGGCCCAACGCCTGGATGGTGTACCATGGAAATATCCCTTCGTCCCGCTCAAGATAGGTATTTTCCAGCAAATGCGCGATGCCATCTTGGAAGGCCAACCTTATCAGGCACATGGTTGGTTTATCTCCCGCCAGAATCCGGTGCTCTCGCTGCCCGACCAGCAGAAAACACTGGAGGCTTTCGGCAAGATGGACTTCATCGTCTCGGTGGATATCATCATGAATGATACAGACTGGTTTGCAGATGTCGTCTTGCCTGAGACATCTTACCTGGAGCGCTATGACCCGCTGGTGCCGATGGGTAACCGCATCTTTATTCGCCAACCGGTGATCGAGCCGCAGGGGGACGCCAGGTCGGCGCTGTGGATCTATAAAGAGCTGGGCAAGCGTCTTGGTCTGGGTGATTTCTTTCAATACACCGATGAAGAAGACTACCTGCGCCAGGAATTAGCCCCGCTGGGTATCTCGCTCGAAGAGCTGCGTTTGCGCGGCTATGTGGATCTGCCCGAAGGCAATGGGGGAACCGAATTTCAATGGAGCACCCCCAGCGGCAAGATCGAGGTTTATTCAGACGCATTGGGGAAAGCAGGCTTTGACCCCCTTCCAGCCTGGCAAGAACCCCCCCAGCCCAAGTCAGGCGAGTTTTACCTTCTCACCGGTAAAGTGGGACAACATACCCAGTTCGGCACTCAGAACAACCAGCTGCTGCACAAATATCAGGATGTGCCGCGCCTGTGGATAAATCCGGAAGCAGCGCAAACCCTCGGCTTGAAGGATTGGGATCTGGTGGAAGTGACCTCTCCGGTAGGGAAAGTTAAAGTCGCTTTACAAGTGACCCCAGCCATTCGAAGTGATTGCGTTTACCTTACGCCGGGTTTCGGTCACCTATCAAAGGGTCTGCGTACCGCTTACGGTGTCGGTTCCAGTGACTCAGCGCTGCATGTCACCTATGTTGACCCAATCAGCGGTGGTCAGGCACTGAGCCAAACATTCGTGTCTGTAAAGAAGGCTTAACCAGGAGCTCTCTATGCCTCAGAAAAACCATTATGCCTTCGTAATCGATGTCTCACGTTGTATTGACTGCCGGGCCTGCCTGGTGGCGTGCAGCGTTGAAAACAAGGTCCCCATGAACCATACACGCATCTGGGTACACGACCAGGGCGTGCAGGGTGAGTGGCCTGCCTTGAGCCGCATCTTTATCCCTTACAACTGCATGCATTGTGACACTCCCCCTTGCACGGAGGTATGTGTCAGCGGTGCAACCTATAAAGATAAGATATCCGGGCTGGTGCTGGTAGACCAACAAGCCTGTATCGGCTGTGGATTCTGCTTGGAGGCCTGCCCTTACGGAGTGCGTTATATTGACGAGAAACGTGGCGTGGTGGATAAGTGCAATGCCTGCGTCCAGCGGTTGGAGGTAGGATTACCCCCGGCATGTGTT
>Ga0153916_10000986_pt1 | contig 19896 bp, 18 predicted proteins | sample Opewatmetagenome_FD_109642 | JGI IMG/M metagenome (GOLD analysis project Ga0153916, IMG submission 109642) | Freshwater wetland microbial communities from Ohio, USA - Open water 3 Core 3 Depth 4 metaG | ecosystem: Environmental > Aquatic > Freshwater > Wetlands | place: USA: Ohio, Lake Erie... | reverse complement strand
TCTCGTCCGCCCCTCCTCGAAGGAGGTAGAACGTGAAATTGGAACTTATCATCGGCGTTTCGGCCTTAGTCTTGTGGGTCATCGCCGTCGCCTATTACTTTCTCCGGAAGCGGCAGGTTGTCCAGGATCTGGTCCGGGCTCAGGAAGAAGCCAAAGCCGTCCTGGAGAAGGCCACGGCGGAAGCGAACCAGATCACCCAGAAGGCCTCGGCTGAGGTCAACGAGAGGTCCCGGAACTTCGAAGAGGAGTTCGACCGGCAGACGCGGGACCGCCGCAAGAAGATCAACGAGATGGAGCGGCGTCTGGTCAACAAGGAGGAGAACCTCGACCGGAGGTTCCAGGCCATGGAGAGAAGAGAGCGGGAGTTTTCGGGCCGGGAACGCCGCGTCTTCCAGCAGGAGAAGGACCTTGAAGTCCAGGAAGAAAAGGCCGTCGGGCTTGTCAAGAAGCAGATGGAAGAGCTGGAGCGGATCTCCGGGCTCACCCAGGAAGAGGCCAAGGGCCAACTCATCAAGAAGATCGAAGACGAGGCCAGGCTCGAAGCCGTCCAGATGGTCCGCCGGATCGAGGAAGAAACCCGGGAAAAGAGCCAGGCCCTGGCTCGGGAGATCATCACCCAGGCCATCCAGAGGTCGGCGGCCGAGCATGTCGTCGAGACGACCGTATCGGTCGTGGACCTTCCCTCCGAAGACATGAAGGGCCGGATTATCGGCCGCGAAGGCCGGAACATCCGGGCCCTGGAGCTGGCCACCGGCGTCGACATCATCGTCGACGACACGCCCGAGGCCGTGATCCTCTCCAGCTTCGACCCCATCCGGCGCGAACTCGCCCGGCTGGCCATCGAGAAGCTCGTCATCGACGGCCGGATTCACCCGGCCCGGATCGAAGAGATCGTCGAGAACATCAAGGTCGAGCTTGACAACAAGATCAAGCAGGAAGGCGAATCGGTCATCATCGATCTGCGGGTTCAGAACATCCATCCCGAGCTGGTCAAGCTGCTGGGCAAGCTGAAGTACCGCACGAGCTACGGTCAGAACGTGCTCCAGCACTCCAAAGAAGTGGCCATGCTGTGCGTGCTGATGGCCAGAGAGCTGGGCTTGGATACCCAGGTGGCGCTGCGGGCGGGCTTACTCCATGATATCGGCAAGGCCGTGGATAAGGATGTGGAAGGGACCCACACCGAGCTGAGCGTCGAGCTGGTCAAGAAGTACGGCGAATCGGATAAGGTGGCCCAGGCCATCGCTTCCCATCACCGGGATGTCGATTTCCCGTCGGTCGAGGCTGTCCTTGTCCAAGCGGCGGACACCCTCTCGGCGGCCCGGCCGGGGGCGCGGAGGGAACTTCTCGAGACCTACATCAAGCGGCTGGAGAAGCTCGAGGAGATCGCCCATGCCTTCGACGGCGTTTCCAAGGCCTTCGCCCTCCAGGCCGGTCGCGAGATCCGGATCATCGTCGAGAGCCAGAAGGTCTCCGACGACCGCGCGGCTCTGGTGGCCAAAGACATCGCCCAGAAGATTAAGAACGAACTCGACTACCCGGGACAGATCAAGGTCACTGTCATCCGCGAGATGAGGGCTGTGGAATATGCCAGATAAGCTCGGGATCCTAATCATCGGAGATATCATCGGCCATCCCGGTCGCCGGGCCCTCCGCAAGTTCTTGCCTCGGCTCCGGGAAAAATATTCTCCGGATTTCATCGTGGCCAACGCCGAGAATGCGGCCGGCGGAGTGGGGATTACTGAAGAAATCGGGACTGAGCTCCTCGGACTGGTCGATGTCCTCACCTCGGGCAATCATGTCTGGGACAAGAAAGAAGCGCTCCCTTATCTCGACCGCGAGCCGCGTCTCCTCCGTCCGGCCAACTACCCTCCCCTGAATCCCGGCAAAGGCTCCTATATCTTGGAGGGCGCGAAGGGCTGGAAAGCAGGAGTCCTGAACCTCCAGGGAAGGGTCTTCATGGAGCCGCTCGACTGCCCCTTCCGGGTGGCGGACGGCGAGGTGGCCAGGCTTCGCGCAGAGACTCCCGTCATCGTCGTCGATTTTCACGCTGAGGCCACCTCGGAAAAGCAGGCCCTGGGCTGGCACCTCGACGGCAAGGTCTCCGCGGTCATCGGGACGCACACTCATGTCCCCACGGCCGACGAACGCATCCTGCCCCGTGGCACCGCCTACATCACGGACGTCGGCATGGTGGGAGGGTACCGCTCCGTAATCGGAATCCGGCCGGAGCAGGCGGTGGCCCGCTTTCTCACCGCCCGGCCGCAGAGGTTCGAGCCGGAGAAAGAGGGACTTGTCTTTTCTTCCGTTTATGTTGAAGTGGATGCCGCGACCGGCCGGGCCCTCTCGGTCCGGCGGGAGATGATCGTCGAGGAGAGCGGTGATTGACGAGAGTCTGGTGAAACGCGACCGGATCTACACGGTCTCGGAGATCACCCGACTGGTCAAGCTCGAGGTCGAGAACGCCTTCCCCCTTCTCTGGGTCGAGGGTGAGATCTCCAATTTCCGGAGCTACCCTTCCGGGCATATTTATTTCACCCTGAAGGACGAACAGTGCCAGCTCCAGGCCGTGATGTGGAGGAGCAACGTCCGGCTGTTGAAGTTCGAGCTCAAGGATGGCTTGAAGGTCGTTTGCCGGGGCAAATTGAGCGTCTATGAAACCCGCGGCCAATACCAACTTATGGCGGACCTTGTAGAACCCAAGGGTAAGGGTGCGCTCCAGCTGGCTTTCGAGCAACTCAAAGAGAAGCTCAGGGCCGAAGGCCTTTTCGACGCCAAGCACAAGAAGCCCCTGCCGCTCCTTCCCAAGAAGGTCGGCATCGTCACCTCCCCGCGCGGGGCCGCCGTCATCGACATCCTGAGGACTCTGGAGAGACGGTTCGCCCGGCTTCACATCCTCATCTATCCCGCTAAAGTCCAGGGAGAAGGCGCCGCCGATGAGATCGTGGAGGGCATCGATTACCTGGGGCGCCAGCCGGATATCGATGTCCTCATCGTCGGACGCGGCGGCGGGTCGATCGAAGACCTCTGGGCCTTCAACGAAGAGAAGGTGGCCCGGGCCATCTTCCGCTCGCCCATCCCGATCATCTCCGCGGTCGGCCACGAGGTCGACTATACGATCGCCGATTTCGTCGCCGACATCCGGGCCTCGACGCCGTCGGTGGCCGCGGAGATCGTGATCAAGGAGGAACAGGCGCTGGTCGACCGGATCGACGGCCTGCACAGGCGGCTGGCCCAGAACCTGCTCTATTTCCTGCAGGGCAGGAAACAGCTCGTCTCGAACCTCAGCCAGCACCGCATCTTCCAGAATTTCCGGATCGCTCTTTACGGCCTGGAACAGCGGGTGGATGAGCTCGAGCAGAGGGCAAGAGACGTCTTCCGGCGGAAGAAAATGCGGCTCGCCGAGAACCGAGCCTCGGTGGCGCTTTTTGAAGAGAAGATGGCATCGTCCGTCCGGAGGATCCTCCAGAGTCTGACGGCCCGATGGGATAAGCTCTCCCTCGAGTTGCACAACCTCAGCCCGCTCAATATATTGAAAAAAGGCTACACCCTGTGCTGGAAGGACGACCTCCGGCTTATCCGGAGGGTCGAAGACGTCGACCCGGAAAAAGAGATTACGGTATCCTTCTACAAGGGCGCGTTCACCTGCCGGGTGAGAGAGATCGACCGGGAAACGCGGTTGGAGGAGCGCCTGGCAAAGGAGAAAAAATGACCAGCCTGACTTTCGAGAAAGCCCTAGCCGATTTAGAGGGCATCGTCCAGAAGCTGGAAAAGGGAGGGCTCTCCCTGAACGAATCGCTGGCTCTCTTTGAAAAGGGAGTCAAGCTGGCCAAGTACCTCCGGGAAGAGCTGGGAAAGGCCGAGAAGAAAGTCGAAATCCTCCTCAAAGACGACAAGGGAGAAGTCCGGAAAGAGCCTTTCGACCTCGACCGGGAAGTGGGCTACTCCTCGGAGAAGGAGGAAGGGGAAGACAAGGAGGATGAGGACGAAGACGAAGAGGAGGAGACTCCCTTCTGAGGCCATGCGAGTCGAAGTCAGCCTGGCGGCGAAAAAGCGTCTGGTTGAGAGCGAGCTCGAGCGCATCCTCTCGCGGGACGATTCCCCCCTCTTCCGGGTGATGCGCTACGCCGTTTTCCCCGGAGGCAAACGGTTCCGGCCGCTTCTCGTTCTCTCTTCCGGCGCCTGTTTTAACGCCGCCCCGCGCCTCCTCGTTCCCTTTGCCTGCGCCGTCGAGCTCATCCACAATTACTCTCTCGTCCACGACGACCTTCCCTCTATGGACAACGACGACTTCAGGCGGGGCAAGCCGTCCTGCCACCGGGCTTTCGGCGAGGACCTCGCCATCCTCGCGGGAGACGGGCTTCTGACTTTGGCCTTCGAGGTGATGGCCGGGGCCGCAGTCCCCCCCGACTTGTTGCGAAGGAAAGCGGAGGCCATCCGGACGGTCAGCCGGAGCGCCGGGGTCGATGGGCTGATCGGGGGTCAGGTGCTGGACATCACTTTGAAGCCGCAGAAAATAACCCGGTCCAAAATCGATGGGCTCATCCGCAAAAAGACGGGCGCACTGATCGCCGCCGCGGTCGAGGTGGGAGCTGTCCTCAGCCGGGCCCGCCCGTCGGAGAGAGGCGCGCTCTTAGACTACGCGAAGAACATCGGGCTGGCCTTTCAGGTCCGGGACGATATCCTGGATTCACGCCGCAAGAAGGGAAAAGGCCATCCGGACCGCCCGGATTATGTCGTTTTTGCCGGAGAGGAGAAGGCCCGCCAAAGACTGGAGAGCCTTGTCCGCAAGGCCAGCGATTCCCTGACGCGATTGTCGCCCCGGGGCGAGGAGCTCGGCTACCTTGCCGCGTCCCTTCTCGCGCCCGACCAGGAGACTGGCAATGGCTAAGCTCCTTGACGGCATCCGCAGTCCGTCGGACTTGAAAAAAATCCCGCCCGGTAGCCTCCCCCAGGTTGCCGCTGAAATCCGGGCCCTTATCCTGGATGTCGTCTCCAAGAATGGCGGCCATCTGGCCTCCAACCTAGGGGCCGTGGAGCTGACGATCGCGCTCCACTATGTCTTCGACTCTCCCCGCGATACGATCATCTGGGATGTCGGTCACCAGTGTTACACCCACAAAATCCTGACCGGACGCAGGGAGAGATTCGGCACGCTGCGGCAGCGCCAGGGACTCCTGGGCTTCCCAGACCGGGAGGAGAGCGAGCACGACATCTATAACACAGGTCACGCTTCGACCGCCCTCTCGGCCGCGCTGGGGATCGCCGTGGCCAGGAACAAGCGCAAGGATGATCACAAGGTCATTGCCGTGGTCGGAGACGGCGGCCTGACCGGCGGCGTCGCCTGGGAAGCGCTCAACCAGATCGGCCAACTCCGTGAGCCGATCGTCATCGTCCTCAACTACAACGAGATGTCGATTTCGCCCAACGTGGGGGCCATGTCCAAGTACCTCTCCTACCTTGTCTCCGGCCAGCACTATCTCAGGATCAAGGACCACGCCAAGTCCATCCTCAAGTCCATTCCGGCCGTCGGTCCGCCGATCATAAGGGTTGGCCGGGCTCTGGAGGACGCGGTCAAGAAGGTCTTCTTCCCGGGCCTGGTATTCGAGGAGCTGGGCATCCGGTATGTCGGACCGGTCCAGGGCCACAGCCTTCCCTCTCTGATCGAGGTCTTCAAAGACGCGAGGACTTATGACGGTCCCGTCCTTATCCACTGCGTGACGCAGAAGGGCCGCGGCTATGCCCCGGCTCAAAGCAACCCCGAGAGATTTCACGGCGCGGCGCCCTTCAACCGGGCAACGGGCGAGCCGCTCAACAAGGCAACCGAGCCCACATACTCGCAAGTATTCGGTCAGGCCATGCTCAAGCTGGCTCGTCGGGACGAGAGGATCATAGCCATCACGGCCGCCATGCCGGACGGCACGGGACTGGGCCGCTTTGCCAGGGAGTTGCCCGGCCGATTCTACGATGTCGGCATCGCTGAGCAGCACGCCGTGAATTTCGCGGCCGGACTGGCCCTGCGCGGCCTCAAGCCGGTGGTGGCCATCTATTCCACATTCCTGCAGCGAGCCTATGATCAGCTCTACCACGATATCTCGCTCCAGGACCTGCCCGTTGTCTTCGCCCTGGACCGGGCCGGGCTTGTCTCGGATGACGGGCCAACCCACCAGGGAGTCAACGACATCATTTACCTGCGCCACATGCCTCACATGATCGTCATGGCGCCCAAGGACGAGAACGAGCTGCAGCGGATGCTGAAATCGGCGCTTGAGTACGGCCATCCGACGGCCATTCGTTTCCCCAAAGGCAGAGGACGCGGGGTGGAACTCGAGGACGATCCACAGGAGATCGCGCCGGGAAAGAGCGAGCGGCTAAAGGACGGGAAAAACCTGCTGCTGGCCTACGGCAGCATGGTCTATCCGGCCCTTGAGGCCGCCGCCGAGCTCGAGAAAGAGGGCCTCTCCCTGGCTGTCATCAATGCCCGGTTCGCCAGGCCCTTGGACGCGGAGGCCATCCTTCCTTACGCCCAAAAGGGAAATGCGGTGATCACTGTCGAGGAAGGCGTCGTCAGCGGGGGATTCGGGAGCGCGGTCCGGGAGCTTCTCGACCGGGAGTGCCGCTTCGACATCCGCTTCCTCGCCGTCGGGCTTCCCCCGGAGGTTTATCCTCTGGGCAAGGCCGACGAGATCCGGAAGGTCTATGGGCTGGACGCCGCCGGCTTGGCCGATCGGATCCGGCGGTTTTTTGGTGAGTAAGCCTTACTGTTCCCATAATAATAGTATGGTTAAAAAGGAGAGGGCCGACAAGCTCGTCCTGAGCCGGGGCTTGGCCGAGAGCTGCGAGAAGGCCCAGGCCCTCATCATGGCCGGGCTCGTCGCCGCCTCCGGCCGAAAGGTGGAGAAGCCGGGCGAGCTCCTCGGCGTGGGAGTTGCGCTCACCGTTGAGCAAGGCATCCCCTATGTGAGCCGCGGAGGGTTGAAACTTGCGGAGGCGCTGGAGGCTTTCGCCATCAGGGTCGCGGGGAGAGTGGCGGCCGATTTGGGTGCGTCGACCGGCGGGTTCACTGACTGCCTCCTCCAGAGAGGGGTCAAGGCGGTCTATGCCGTCGACGTCACCACCAGCCAGTTCGACTGGCGGCTCCGGGGTGACCCGCGGGTCATCCTCCTGGAGAAAAACGCCCGCTTTTTGAGCGCCGAGGACTTCCCGGAGCGTCCGGACATAGTGACCATGGATCTTTCTTTCATCTCCGTCCTCAAAGTGCTTCCGGCCGTCCGGCGATTCCTGATTGACGGCGATGTGCTCGGCCTGCTTAAGCCCCAGTTCGAGGTGGAGAAAGGGCAGGTGGGAAAGCGGGGAATCGTCCGGAATCCGGCGTTGCATGAAGAAGTCCTGAACCAGCTGCTACAAGGCGCGCTCGAGCTGGGATTTGTCGTCCGCGGTCTTCACGGATGCAAAGTCCGCGGACAGCGGGGAAACAGGGAGTTCTTTGTTCACTGGACGCTAACGGGACCGTCCTTGTCTGCGGAGAGAGCCCGAAAATTAGTCAGGGAGGTGGTCTATGGCGAAAAAAATTGAAACCGCGGGCGTCGTCATCAAACCGCATGCCCCCAACATCGAAGAGATCCTGCGTGACCTGATGCAGGGCCTTGAGGAGAGAAAGATCGCCTGCCTTCTCGAAGACGTGGCCGCGCGCAGGTTGTTCCTCAAGGACGGGATTCCGCGCGAGGAGCTCCCGGGACGCGTGGACCTGATGATCGTCCTCGGGGGGGACGGAACCCTTCTCAGTATTGCCCACCTGGCCGCTCAGAAGAGCGTCCCGGTTTTGGGTATCAACCTGGGGCGACTCGGTTTCCTGACCGAAGTGCCGACCGATGAGATCTATCTCACGCTGGATTCTTTTCTCGCCGGCGAGGAGGAGTCCGTCAGTCCCCGCCTGCTCCTCGAAGCCGAATGCCGTAACAAGAGCTACTATTGTTTGAATGATGTGGTCATCAACAAAGGGGCGGTCGCCCGGATGATCCAGATCGGCATCTGGATCGATGACAAGGAGATTACCGCCTTGAAGGGCGACGGGCTGATCGTCTCGACGCCGACCGGATCGACCGCCTATTCTCTTTCTGCGGGCGGGCCCATCGTCCAGCCTTATGTCCCGGCCCTTATCCTGTCTCCCATCTGCCCTCACACCCTCTCCTTCCGTCCGATGGTCGTCTCCTCCGGCTCCAGGATCAGGCTCCAGCTCCTGACGGCCGGCGAGGAAGTCTACCTCACTCTGGACGGCCAGAGGGGCATCACCTTGGGGAAGAACGATGTTATCGAAATCAAGAGGGCCGAGTTCGAGCTCAAGCTCCTCTCCTCGCCGAAGAGGAACTATTTTGACTTGCTCAAGGAGAAGCTGGCCTGGGCCACCTTTCCATAGGATGGGGACGTTCCCCCAGGTACCACCCTGCAAATCCTTTCTTCAGCACTTATCGGATTAAGTACCCATTATATAGCTCTATCTCTAATCAGGGTGGTACCTGGGGGAACGTCCCCCTTTGTTTGACAACTTGGCTCTCGCCCGTTAATATTGACTCCTCCAATGAGAAACGATCTGCGTGTCGCCCTGGTCACCCCGGAAGCCGCTCCTTTGGCCAAGTCCGGTGAGTTGGCGGAATTCTGCTCGGCGATTCCCCGGTATCTGACCTCCCTGGGAATGAAAATCTCGCTGATCATGCCGAAATACAGCACTCCCCAGATCGCCTCGCTGGATGCGGCCGTCGTTTTTCCCGAGATCCCCATCCCGTTGAACGGCGAGCGCGCCAAAGCCTCCGTCCTCAGGTCGGAACAGAAGGGCTATGACATCTATCTCATCGATAGTCCGAAGTACTTTTTGCGCGAGAACATCTATGGCCCTCCCACCGGGAATTACCTGGACAACGACGAGCGGTTTGTCTTTTTCAGCCGGGCCGCGCTGGAGTTCCTGCGGCTGGCCGACCTGTCCCCCGACGTCGTTCACTGCCAAAACTGGCCGACCGCCCTCATCCCTGTATTCCTGCATTCCCATTACCGGGAGGATCCCGGCTTAGGATCCGTGGCCTCCGTCCTGACGCTTCATAACACCGCTTATCAAGGCGAGTTCCCCGCCGAGAGCCTGGCTCTGACCGAGCTGAATTGGGACTTTTTCAATCCGCGGCGCCTTTCCCTGAACGGCAAAATCAATTTCCTCCAGGCTGGCGCCGTGTACGCCGACCTGGTCAACACAGTGAGCGCGGCCTACGAAAAAGAGCTTCTATCCAAGAAGAACAGCTCCGGGCTGGGAGGTGTATTGAGGAAGCGGAGGAAGACCTTCACCAGCGTGAGCAACGGCATCGACCGGGAGACTTGGAATCCAGAGCGGGATCCCTACATCGTCGCCAACTACGGTCCGGGCCGGCTCGACGGTAAGACTAAATGCAGGCGGGACCTGATCTCCGCAATGGGACTCGCCACGCCGGCGGAGTCGCCGCTCCTCGCTTTCGTCTCCCGTCTGTCCCGCCATAAAGGAGCCGATATCCTGGCCCAGTCTCTCGAGGAGATTGTCCATCTCGGCGCCGGAGTCATCATCTTTGGGGAGGGCGAGGAACGCTGCCAGAAGGAGTTCGAAGCAGCCGCCCGGCGTTTCCCAGGACGAGTCGCCTTCCGGTTCGAGACGAACCCGGTGCTGACCCATAAGATCATGGCCGGCGCCGATATCCTGCTCATTCCCTCGCTCGTCGAGCCCAGCGGGCTCAATCAGTTTGCCGCTTTCCGATACGGCGCTGTTCCGGTCGTGCGGGCTACCGGAGGTCTGAAGGAGGCGGTCCGCGCTTATAACTCCAGGACGGGGTCCGGAAACGGCTTTATCTTCCGTGATTATTCGGCCGGGGCCTTATCCCGTTCCATCAAGCAGGCCGCCGACTGCTTCACCGGAAACCCGGCCCACTGGCGGAGACTCATGGAGGAGGGGATGCGCCTGGAATTCTCCTGGGAGGATACCGCCCGCGGCTACGCGGATCTCTATAGAAAAGCCCTGGAATTCAAGAGAGGAGGCTGAATTGTCCATGGATATTCTCAATGTAACGGACGCTGATTTTGACGAGCAAGTGCTGAAGTCCCCGCTTCCCGTATTGATCGACTTCTGGGCCGCCTGGTGTGTTCCCTGCCGGATGATCGGACCCACTGTTGAACAGATCGCCGAAAGCCACAAAGAGAAGCTCAAGGTGGCCAAGATGAACGTCGATGAGAATATGAAAACCCCCGGCAAGTACGGCATCCGCGGTATCCCGACGCTCCTCCTGTTCAAGGGGGGGGAGCTTAAAGAGACTTTGGTGGGCGTGCAGTCGAAAGATAAGATCATCGAGGTCGTTTCGAAGCATCTATGAGCGCCGGTGCCGCTTATGATGTCGTAGTCATCGGGGCGGGGCCGGCCGGCCTGGCCGCCGCCGTCTACACCGGCCGTGGACGCCTCCAAACCGTTGTCTTAGAGAAGGCGATACCCGGCGGACAGATCCTGCTTACCGACTGGGTGGAGAACTACCCCGGGTTTCCGGATGGCATCGCTCCTTTTGACCTCACGGACAATTTCCGGAAGCAGGCTGAGAAATTCGGAGCGGTGATAGAGACTGACGAGGCCAAGGCCGTCCATCGCGAGGAGAAGTATTGGGTGGTCAGGGGCCAGGGCCGGGAGTACAGAGCAAGGGCTGTGATTATCGCCAGCGGCGCCGCTTACCGGAAGCTGGGTATCCCCGACGAAATGCGGCTGACGGGAAAGGGCGTTTCCTACTGCGCCACCTGCGACGCCCCTTTCTTCCGGGACGCCGTCGTGGCGGTCGTGGGAGGCGGGGACAACGCTCTGACCGAGGCCGTCATTCTGACGAAGTTCTGCCGCAAGCTGTATGTCATCCACCGGCGCGACCAATTCCGGGCCATCAGGATCCTCCAGGAGCGGGTGCTCTCCAACCCCAAGATCGAGGTCCTTTGGAATTGCATCGTCGAGGCGGCCGAGGGCGAGAACCAGCTCGAGCGGGCCGTCGTCCGGAATATCAAGGAAGACCGGTCCTTTCCGCTCCCCCTCGACGGGCTTTTTATCTCCATCGGCATGGACCCCCACACCGGGTTTGTCAGGGGGGTCGTGGAGCTCAACGAGTGGGGCGAGATTAAAGTGGATTCCCGGATGGCGACATCTCAGCCCGGGATCTTCGCCGCCGGGGACGTGGCCGACGCCTGCCCCAAGCAGGTGGCCACGGCGGTGGGGACCGGAGTCACCGCCGCGCTCTCGGTCAATGAATACCTTGAATCCCTAGGCTAGTCCCTCGTCTCCACCCGGCCGCCCAGATGCTTGCCCAGGAACTCCTCCATAGCCCGGTAGAAGTCAAACCGGTTTTCCTCGTTCTGGAAACCGTGGCCTTCATTGTCCTTGACCATGTAAACCACCTCGATTCCGCGTTTCTTCAAAGCCTCGACGATCTGGTCTGACTCGGCCTTGTTGACGCGCGGGTCGTTGGCTCCCTGGGCGACGAGCACGGGGACCTTGATATTGTCGGCGTGGAAGATCGGGGAGACCTTCTCATAAAGTTCCTTGTCCTTCTCCGGGTCGCCCAACATCTCGTAGAACATTTGGCGCATGGGTTCCCAGTACGCTGGCACAGTCTTGATAAATGTAAAGAGGTTGGAAACCCCGACGTAGTCCACCCCGCAGGCATAGAGGTCGGGGGTGAAGGCCAGCCCGGCCAGCGTCGCATACCCGCCGAACGAGCCTCCGTAGATCCCGATCCGCTTGGGGTCGGCGATGTCCTGCTCGATCAGCCATTTGACGCCGTCCGTGATATCGTCCTGGATCTTGAGACCCCACTGTTTGAACCCGGCCTCCCAGAATTGCCGGCCGTAGCCGGTCGAGGTCCGGAAATTGACCTGGAGCACAGCGTATCCACGGTTGGCCAGGAACTGGACTTCCGGGTTATAACCCCAGACGTCCCTTGCCCACGGACCGCCGTGGGGGTTGACCACAACGGGGAGGTTCTTCGGCTTCAGGCCCCGGGGAAGCGTGAGATAGCCGTGGATGGTCAGGCCGTCCCGGGACGTGTAGGTGATGGACTTCATCTCAGCCAGCTCGGCCTCGACCAGCCAGGGCCCGACGTCGGCGAGCTTGCGAAAATCCGAGGTCGTCAGATCATAAAAATAATATGCCCCCAGGGTCCTGTCGCTCCCCGCATAGACCAGGGCTTTGGTTTCATCCCGGCTCATGTTGGTTAGGCTGACCTCGTACCCGGGAAGGCGGGATTCGATGTCCTGCTGGAGCTTGGCCCTCTCCTCATCGAGGAAGTGGTACCTTCGTTTATCGGTGTAGTAGGCGACAGCCGTGACTGTCTTGCGCTTGTCCGACCGAAGGAGGTTTTCGATATCTACATCGGGGTTTTCATAGAGCAGCGTTGTCTGCTCCTTTTCTTTGATGTCATATTCATAGACGGCTATTTTGTCGCGGCCGATGTTCGAAGCCACATAGAGATTCCTGTTGTCATAAGTAAAGAACAGCGGTACGAGCGTCTCCTTGAAGCTGGTCGTCAGCAGGACCTGGAAATCATCCTTCTCTGTGTCCCTGTAGAGGAGGCTCGTGTTGACGCCGTCGTAGGTCGTGGCCACGCGCAGCCTGCCGTCATGATCGGTCTGCCAGCCGAAGATATTTCCCGGGTTCTGGGCGATCATCTCCATCTCTCCCGTCAGAACGTTGACCCGGTAGGCGTCGAAAAATCGCGGGTCCCGCTTATTTATGGCGGCCAGGACGTGTTCGTCGTCGTCCTTGAGGTCGTCGATCAACTGCACCCGGACCTTCTCAAAGGGCGTCAGGTCCTTTTCGTCCGAGCCATCGATATTCACGGCATAGAGCCTGTAGTTTTCGTCTCCGCCTTTGTCCTGGACATAAACGATCCGGTTGTTGCTGGCCCAGAAGTAGCCGGGGATATCCCTTTCCGTGGCGCTCGTGATCCGGCGCTCCTCGTCCTCTCCGATCTTCTGAACATGGACATTCAGGCGCGTCTGCCAGGGCTTGAGGAACGCCAGATACTGGCCATCGGGCGAGAGCCGGAATGCGGCTTTCTCCGGGTTCCTGAAGAAGTCTTTCATCGGGATCGTCCGGGGCATTTTTTCTTTGGGAGCGCATGCTGCCAGGATCAAGGCCAGGCAGATTCCGGCCGTCGCAACAAATAATGACTTTTTCATCGCTGACCTCCTTTTATCAACAATCATACGGAGTGACACCGTCAGGGTTTAGAGCCCTGAGTTTATCGGAGTCGCCCGGTTAGTCCTTCTTGGCCAGTTTTTCGAGCTCTTCGACGCGGGCTTTGAGCTTCTTCATATCCTTGACCAAGTCGTAGAGCTGAGGCAGCAGGACCGACGCCTTCCTCCAATCGCGGACATCCAGTTGAGGAGTCCCGGCCACTACGGAGCCGGCGGGGACGTCCTGGGCGATCCCGGTCTGGGCGATGGCGATGACGTTGTCGCCGACGCTCAGGTGGTCGGCCACTCCGACCTGCCCGGCCAAAACGACATTCTTCCCAATCTTGGAGCTCCCCGCGATCCCAACCTGTCCCGCCAGGATGGCGTTCTCTCCGACCTCGACGTTGTGGGCGACCTGGACGAGGTTGTCGATCTTTGCGCCGCGCCGGATGACGGTCTCGCCGAGGGCTGCCCGGTCGACAGCGCTATTGGCGCCGATCTCCACGTCGTCCTCGATGACGACGGTGCCTGTCTGAGGGATTTTCTTGTGGGTGTTATCCTCGAGCTTGAGATAGCCGAAACCGTCAGACCCGATGACGGCGCCGCAGTGGAGGATGACTCGGCTTCCGATACGGACGTCTTCGCGGACGGAGACGTGGGAATGGATGACGCAGTCCTCTCCGATTTTCACCCGCGGGTGGATCGCGACCAGCGGAAAAATGACCGTGCGGTCTCCGATCTCAGCTTTGTCCCCGATGACGGTCAGGGCCCCTATGGCAACGCTCTGTCCGATCCTGGCGGATGGTGAGACCTGGGCCGTGGGATGTATCCCCGGCTCCGGACGGTAGGGCTGGAAAAAGAGCTCCACCGCCCGGATGAATGTCAGCTGCGGGGTCGCTGAAAAGATGACCGGCATCCCACGGAAGGGTTCCTGGGGCGGGACGATGGCGGCCGCCGCCGGTGACCCCTCCAGGAGTTTCCGAAACTTAGGAGAAGCCAGGAAGACGAGGTCTCCCGGTCCGGCGTTTTCAAGGCCGGCGATGCCCGAGATCACCCTCTTCCCGTCCCCCTCGAAGCGGCAGTCCAGCAGCCGGGCCAGCCGCTCGACGGTCAGGTCCGCGGGGCCAGCGGCAGCGGATTCAGGCGTTTTTGGCATGTCTCCTCTCGCTGAGGACGGCCGCCAGCTCGGCTCCCCAAAGCAGGATGACCAGCGAGAAAGTGATCCAGAGCAGGAAAAAGATGATCGAGGTCAGCGTTCCCTGGACGATTTTGGAAAGCACGATCCCTATGGCCGAGAAGTTGGCCACGTAGAATGCGAATATCCTCTTGAAGGCCTCCCATAAAACGGCGCTGATGAAAGCCGCTGCCACCGCACTCCGGGTGAAGACCTTGACCTCCGGTATGAACTTGTAAAAGGTGAAAAAGACCAGGAAGGTCAGGGCCAGTGGAACGAAGTACTGGATGAGGAAGTTGTCCACCAGCGCAACGGCCCGGGGGTTGACGTGGGCGGCGACGAACTCGCTCGTTTGGAGGGCCCGATGCAGGGCCGCCCAGGAGGCGGTGATGGCCAAGGAAATGAGAAGGATGATGCCCATGGCGAACATGATGCTGTATTCGATCAGCCGGTTGTAGACGAAAGACCGCTCATACTTGGCCCGGAAGATCAGGTTTATGGTGTAGATGAGGTTGGAGAACAAGAGGCTGGCCGAGATGAGCGACCCGATCAGACCGAACCAGCCGAGGTTGTTGATGTTCTGGGAGACGTCCTGGAGCCTCACGAAAAAGCTCGGGTCGAGCTTGGCGAAGAACTCGTCCGTAAACAGGTTCAGGCTGCGAAGGGCGAACTCGGAGCTGCCGATGAGCTTGGTGGTAATGTAAATGAACAGAGAAACCACGGGAACGGCGCAGAGAAAGGCGAAATAGGAGATGACGATGGCGGAGTTCCAGCACTTGTCGTCGTTAAATCGCTTGAATGTATCCCGGAGGATCGTAAAAACGGCCAGGCTCATTCGCCCGTCCTAATGAGGAATGCCCTTCCTCAGGGGTAATTACCCCACTGGATCATCAGGATGATGATGGTGACGAGAAGAGCGTAGATGACCAACGTCTCGATCAGGACCAGGCCGAAGATCATGAGGAAGCGGATATGGGGAGCGGAGCCGGGGTTGCGGGAAATCCCCTCGCAGGCGCTGGAGATGGCCTTAGCTTGGCAGAAGGCCCCGGCGGCCGCAGCCAGGGTGATGACCGCTCCGCCGACAATGATGGAGAGCTTGTAGAGGGGGGCCTTGTCGACCGCGCCCGCTTCCTGGGCGAGGAGGGGGGATCCGGCCAGGAGGACAAAAAAAAGAAGAAGGCCGAGGGCTCGCGATTTCTTCATGGTCTTATCTCCTTTCTGTATTTAATGCTCTTCCTCCTGGACTACCGCGCCGGCGATGTAAATGCAGGCGAGGAGCACGAAGACGAACGACTGGATCACGGCCGTGAAAATGGCCACGGCCATGAAGGGGAGAGGAAGAACGAAGGGGACGATGGAGGCGATGATGACAATGAGCAGCTCCTCGGCGAAGATGTTGCCGAAGAGCCGCAGCGACAGTGACACCGGCCGGGAGAAATGGCTGATGACTTCGATCGGCAGGAGGAGAGGGGCCAGCGCTGGGATCGGGCCCGTGAAATGCTTGAGATACTTTAGAGGGCCCTGGGCCTTTATCCCCTGCCAATGGTAATAGACGAAGACCGCCAGGGCGCAGCCGGCGGTGACGTTCAGCTTGCTGGTCGGAGACATGAAACCGGGAACCAGGCCGATCATGTTGGAACAGAAGATGAAGAGCCCGATCGTGCCGATCATGGGCAGATATTTCTTCCCGCTTTCGCCGATGATGTCCGTGAGGAGGCCCTCGAAAGCCTGGAGGATTGTCTCCAGGAGGCTCTGCCGGCTGGAGGGAACAATAGAAAGCTTCCTCGATGCCAGGCCGAGCAGGATGATGAGGAGGAGGGCGACGATGATGACCATGACGATGTAGTCGGGGACCGGGCTGTGGGGATTCTTGGGCTCTATGCCCAGAAGGCCGAGCAGGGCCAGGATGGGCTTGCCGAAAAGTTTGTTGAAAAGGTCCGCGACGTAAACGCTGTGCTCTAACCCTTCCATTGTTTCATCTGCGAGAGGGCGATCGCGGCCTCAGCCAAAATGGCCAAGATTAGGCTCGAAAACCCGGCCACGAAAGCTAAAATCATCCTCGGAAATAGGACGATTATAATGCAAAAAACGGCCAATAGCAAGACAAGCCGGAGGAGGTAAAGAGCGAGGCCGGAGCGGACGGCCCGGCGTCTGTCCTGGGAGAGAAAACGGAGGAGCGCCTTCTTCAGCCAAATAAAGCTCAGGGCAGAAAAGATGCCTCCGGCGACGATGAAAACGCCGGTCAGCGGGCTGAAGAAGAGGAGGGCGACGACGGCCAGGACGAGCGCGATGACGGCCACTTCCAGGGGAATCCGGCGGAGAACCCGCTCCTCATAGTTCATCGTCTTTTTCCAGGCCGAGCTTTTTGAGCCCACGGAAAAGGCTGAGGAAACCGGAGGCGACACCGAGAAGAGTGAACACGATCAGGAGCCAGGGGTCCGTTCCCAGGAGCTTGTCCAGGAAATACCCCATGAACAGCCCAACGGCGATGGAGGAGGGCAGCATCAGGCCGAGGGAGCTCAACGCGGCGAGCTTGCGGTAGTTCATCTTCGCCGCCATTTTCCCCCCGTCTTTCGCTAAAAGTCAACTGGAGCAAGCCCGGAGCTTGACAAAGAATGGACGATGGTCTCTAATTGAAAGAGAAGTCGCATCTCCCAAAATTCTCCGTATGGGAAGGGGCCATGAGAAAAGACCTGAGATTGTCTTCTTTTGTTTTGGTCCTGTTTCTGACTTTTACCGGGAGCCCTTCCGGTCGCCAACAGAGCCTATCCGGAGGCCCGGCCTCCACATCGTCTTCCTTGGAAGTTCAGCCCGATTTCGGGCGACTGCCGCTCTTTTTCATCCCCAACCGCGGCCAGGCGGATGAGCCCGTCGATTTCTATATCCCGGGCAAGGATAAAACGATCTATTTCACTCCTGGGGGGCTGACCATGGCCATGACTTCGCCGGGCCCCGTCGCGCCGGGTACGCCGTCGCCCGGAAGGGAGTCGAGGCGGCGAATCGAGGCGTCCAAGGCGGGACGACGGCACGTCGTGAAACTGGATTTCGTCGGAGCTGATCCAGGCGTCCATCCCAGAGGCGACGAGATGACGGAAGCGGTTGTTTCGTATTTCCGGGGGAAGCCGGACCACTGGCAGGCCGGCCTGCCGACGTTTTCAAGGATCGTCTATCCCGACCTCTGGCCGGGGATCGACCTCTCTTATTCCGGCATGTCGGGTCGGCTGAAGTATGAGTTTATCGTCCGCCCGGGCGCTGACCCTTCGCTCATCCGGCTGGCGTATCGTGGAGCGGAGGACGTGGAGGTCGACGGGGACGGCCGGCTTGTCGTGAAAACGGCGGCCGGAAGCTTTCGGGACGATGTCCCGGCGGCCCGCCAGGATAGGGGCGCCGGCAGGGCGGCCGTCTCGATGAAATATCGGGTGGAAACTCCTTCTCAAGACCGGACCTTCAGGTACGGTTTTGAGGTGGGAGAATACGACCGGACGAAAACTCTAATCCTCGACCCGGCTATTCTTGTCTATTGCGGTTTCATCGGCGGCAGCGGCGATGAAAGCGCCGCCGGGATTGCCGTCGACGGCAGCGGGAACGCCTACGTGGCGGGCTTTACGAGCTCGGATGAGGTGACCTTTCCCGTAGAGGCCGGGCCCGACCTCGAACACAACCTGAACTTCGATGCCTTCATCGCCAAGGTGAGCGGCACCGGCTCGGGCCTTATCTATTGCGGCTACATCGGTGGCGCCGGCGATGACTACGCATTGGACATCGCCCTGGACGGCAGTGGGAACGCCTATGTGGTTGGGAACTCGTTTTCAACCGAGTCTTCATTCCCCGTGACCATCGGGCCGGATCTGACCTACAACGATTGGATGAGCGAGAGCTATGGGGATGCCTTCGTGGCCAAAGTGAACAGCTCGGGCAGCGGTCTCGTCTACTGCGGCTATATCGGGGGAATCGATGTTGACGTGGCGACAGGGATCGCCGTCGACAGCGCCGGGAATGCCTATGTGACGGGGGAGACATCCTCCCGGCAAGGGACGGGTCGATTCCCGGTAGAGACAGGACCGGACCTGACCCATAACGGCAACGCCGACGCTTTTGTGGCCAAGGTGGAGCCCTCGGGAGGGAGCCTTGTCTACTGCGGCTACATCGGCGGTACCGACAACGACCGGGCTATGAGCATTGCGGTCGATAAGAGCGACAGCGCTTACTTAGCAGGATACACGGAATCCGCTCAGACGACGTTCCCCGAGAAGGTGGGACCGGACCTGACCCACAACGGCGGCAGCGACGCCTTTGTGGCCAAGGTAACGCCTTCGGGAGATAGTCTCGTTTTTTGCGGATACATCGGGGGTTCGATGTCCGACGAAGCCCGGGGCATCGCCGTCGATGGGAACGGGAATGCCTATGTCACCGGCTCCACGGCCTCTCCCGCTACGAGCTTTCCCCTTGCCGTGGGCCCGGACTTGTCCCGCGTCGGCGAGAACTTTTCCGACGGATTCGTGGCCAAGGTGAACCCCTCCGGCTCCGGACTTGTCTATTGCGGCTACATCGGGGGTTCGGACCACGATTTCGGGCAGGATATCGCCGTAGACATCGCCGGGAACGCCTGCATCGTCGGATACGCCGGGTCGACGGAAGCCACTTTCCCGGTGTCAATCGGCCCGGACCTGACTCATAACGGCAATTATGACGCTTTCGTAGCCAGGGTGAACCCCGGCGGCACGGACTTCGTCTACTGCGGGTTTGTCGGCGGGTATTCGGCCGACGTGGCCAATAGTGTCGCCGTGGACAAAACCGGAAACGCGTTCATTGGCGGCGAGACCAACTCTCCCGAGATGACCTTTCCCGTGGCCGTGGGTCCGGACCTGTCGTTCAACGGCTTTCCCAGGGATGCGTTTGTCGCCAAGATCTCCCGTCCCGATAAGCTGACGATATCCGGAGAGGTGTCGGCCGGAGGCTCACCGCTCTCCGGAGTGGTCATGGCCGGGCTGCCGGATGATCCGCAGACCGATTCCTCGGGCGCCTACGCTGCCGAGGTGGACTCCGGCTGGTGGGGGACCGTGTCTCCGGGCAAGGCCGGCTATACGTTCACACCTCCAAACCGCAGCTATTCCGGCATCACCTCTCACCAGACGGACCAGGACTATGCGGCCGCCATCCTCATGTTGACCATCTCGGGGTCGGTTAAAACCGGCGGCGGAGCGGCCATCAGCGGGGTGGTGATGGGCGGGCTTCCCGGGAATCCGCAGACAAATGCGAGCGGCCAATATACCGGCTCCGTGCCGTACGGCTGGTCCGGGACGGTGACTCCGGCGCGGGCGGGGTATACGTTCGCGCCTTCGACGCGGAGCTACGCAAATGTGACGGCAAACCAGACGAGTCAAAACTACACAGGGTCCGGGGGATACACACAGCCGACCGTGACGACGGCAGCGGTGACGTCGATCGGGACGACGACGGCGGCGAGCGGGGGGAATGTGACCTCGGACGGCGGCGCAGCCGTGACAGACCGGGGC
>Ga0153916_10000984_pt1 | contig 19944 bp, 13 predicted proteins | sample Opewatmetagenome_FD_109642 | JGI IMG/M metagenome (GOLD analysis project Ga0153916, IMG submission 109642) | Freshwater wetland microbial communities from Ohio, USA - Open water 3 Core 3 Depth 4 metaG | ecosystem: Environmental > Aquatic > Freshwater > Wetlands | place: USA: Ohio, Lake Erie... | reverse complement strand
TCCCCGACGGCGGAGCGTCTTTTGGTGCGTCGGTCGCTCGGTCAGGAGCCGGACCTGAAGTTCCATCGCTCTGACGCGCCGATGCAGATCAAGCTGGCGCGTTTGGCCGAAGTGGGCGGGAGCCGCTGGACGATCGAGCAGGACTTCCAAGCGGCCAAGGGGCAGTGCGGGCTGGACGAATACGAAACCCGCGGCTGGACCGGCTGGCATCATCACACGGCACTGGCCATGCTGGCCCTGCTCTTCCTGGTGCTGCAGCGAAAGCGGTTGGGGTAAAAAAGAACCGCAGATGACCGTCCCCGAAGTGCGGGCCGTGCTCAAGCACCTGCTCGATCTTCGGCGCTGGGACGAAGAGGAGATCCTCGCCTGGTCCGAGTGGCGTCAGGAACGTAACCGCCGCGCCAAGCTCAGCCATCGCCGCCGCGCCCGACGGCGCCACCGGCGGAGAAAGAAATGCAAACAGGCGCTGTAGTAATAGTAAGGGCGGAAGTCCTTGGCCGGAAGAGCCGATCGGCACAGTTTGCTCCATCGCTGGGCCGCAGGATCGAAGACCTGCACCGACGGGGCTCCTTTCGCAGGCCCGAGGAGGACCATCTGCCTGAGATCCGCGGCATACAGTAGGACCGAGCCCGCTTGGACCGGGGTGTCCGCCCCAGATACCTTCGCCCAGCGGGGCTCTTGAGCGCCGGCCGGGGAAAACGTCAGGTGTGAGAGGCCGATCGATGCGACGATCGCCCCGAAAACGATTGTCCTGGACATGTCGAATGCCTCTTGAAACATCTACACCGGATTGGCAAGTGAGCCGGGCCGGGCGCCTGTACTCCGCGTGGGGCACGGCTGGCTAGCGCCAGACCAGCCCGTTGGCCGGTAGCTGGATTGCATTCCCATCCAGCTTCACTTCCACCGGCTCATTCATCCTTCGCGCCGCTCACGACAAACTGCTGCGTCACGGGCCCCGCGATCTCATACGTTTTGCTTTGTTCATATTCGTTCCCCCACACGATATTATCTTTGTCGTGCACCAGCCGGTGCTCTTTCGTGAGCGTCACGCTAACGGTGACCGCGTGCGCCCGTCCGTCTGACGTGCCTGTTATCAGCCCGGTGTCGGCGTTGATGCTCATCCAGATCGGTTTTTGCGTGAGCGAAAACTTCAGCGGCTCGATCTTCCAGAATTTGGCTCCGGGCTTGGGTCTGGCGGCATCCCTTCTCGTGAAGTCGCCTATTGAGCGGATGGCCCTCACTTGATAACGATAAGGCTGGCCCGCGGGCGCGCTCGTGACCGGTGCGCTGTAGATAAACGGCCTGGGGGCTTCGACATAATCCGAATCCCCGCTTCTTTTATCCTTGCCGTCCACCGCCACGACGCGGTAATAGGCCTTGTTGGCGTTCGGAAGAGCGCTAGCCACGCCCACAACATCCAGGGAAGTGCCTGCGACCTCGGCCACGAAGTTTGCGGGGAACGGGCTGGCGAGCTCTTTTGTATCGCCAAGTCTGACTTCATAGGGGGCGTCATGGACCGTAAAGCCCTTCTCGTCGCTGCCGTATACCCTGTACTTGGCGGGTGCCCTTCCCGCCGGGTTGGCGCTCCATGTCAATGTGCCTACTGCGGTGCCCGCGTTGTGTTTGATCGCCACGTTGATGGGATACGCCGGCCCCTCCGCCGTGAAACTCCAAGTGCCGCTCCACGGCCCCCAGACGCCGTTCGACTCCTTCGCTTTCACGTGCCAGTAATAGGTCTTGCCGTGCGTCAAGAGGCCGGGACGCGGAAGCGTGTAACGGGTCTTGCCCTTGTCGGGCGTCTTGGAGATGTATTTGTCGAAATTGGGAGACATCGGCCATCTCATGTCGGGACGGTCCGAAAGCTGGAAATGATAGTCCGTGATGGCGTCGCCGTCGGGGTCCGTGGCGGCGTTCCACTGGAACGCCACATCCGTGCCGTCGCTCTTGCCGCCGTCGGCCGGATAGACGGGAGATTCGGACGCATTCGGAGGGCGCGTCTTCGACCTTTCGACCCAGTTGTGCGTGATCCTCAAATGCCTGGCGGCGTTTGTGCCGGTTTTGTTGTCCGTGCGCTCCAAGTACGTGAAACTGTTGTTTCCCACGGTCATGGACGGCATGGCCAGCGGCGCCATCTGGATGTCGTTCTTGATTCTGACGGCGCTCAACGAGGCTTTCCCCGTCAAGGTGCATCTGAGCCAGTACTCGCGCGCGTCGGCTGTGCGGCCTTTGAACTTGCCAGCAAACTCCGCCAACGTCGCCAGCGGGGTGTAAACGGTTCTCCTCCAGTCTTTCGGGTCGAGGAAACCAATCGCGAAAGAATATCCGTCGCCCGAGGCGGAAAGGGTGCCTCCGATGAATTGATAGGGCACTTTCATATGCCAGACGATCGTGCCGGTGCCTCCGTTCGTGGCCGTAAGGACACCGTCTGTGTTGGTGACGTTGGTCACGGTCGCTCCCGCCCGCCACTGCGAATCGTTCTTGAAATCCGGCGCATATTCCCAGACGCCGTTATAGATCGCGTCTGGAACCATCGGGGGATGTCCCGCCATATCGCCGTGATATTTCACCGGAGTCTCATGCCCCCACCTCCATTCAATCGCTTCGTGCGGACGGAGGACCATGCCCATGGTCCACCAGGCCCAGCCGTCGAGCTGCACGGTCGTGTTCCCCTCCCAGGTGTAATATTGCGCGTAGTCCTCATTATTCTTGAGAGGATTCATGGGACTCATGATTCCATACTGATGCACGCGCTTTATCAGGTCGTGGTCCCGCACCAAATCCAACTCGTTGGCGAGGGTGTGGTTGTCCCGCATGAGCATGAAGGTGGCCATGTCCCCGTCAAGCGTGTTGTATTTGCCGTCGAAAAAAGCCTGCGGGACGACATGGCCCGGGCAATGGCTGAATATGCAATTGCGCATTCCGACCTTGTCCAGCAGGTCCGATATGCACAGCGTGCTGTTTCCGCAGGTGTTGAAGCCGAATACGTTCATCGCCTGCGAAACGTCGCCCTGCGCGCCGTTGTCACCATTGCCTTTGTGGTAGCGATGGGTTATGTAGAAATAGAATATCGCGAGGGCCTTCTCCCTGTCGGTGGAAAGCCCCTCCACAACCGAGTTCGCGATAGTCTGCTGGGAGAAGAAGTCGATGGGGCCTATTCTCAGCCACGGGTTGATCACGTTTCTCGCGCCGACGTTCTCCATGCGTACCGAACGGTTCGACTCCCAAGTCTGCTCGTACGGCTCCCAGACGCCGGGAAGCGTGGTGCACGTCTTCCCGTCGATCGTGCCGCCCTGCGTGATGTTGTAGGTGAAAGGCGAGGTGGTGACGTCCTGGACATGGCTTTTCGGGACGTCCGTGGGGTCGGTGTTGGACGCCCATGGCTCGACCGCCCCCTTCGACGGGTGGGCGAAGCAAGCGACCGAAAAAAGCACTGTGCATGCAGGCAGTCTAAACGCTTTCAGCATGATTGGATTCCCTTTGCTTGGCTTCGTTCAAAGACGGAGTACAACGAGACTTCTTCATGGTTAAGGGGCAGCTTTTCAAGGATCGGCCCCGTGCTGGAAACGGTAGCCGGCCGGGATGGCGTCGTAGCTCTGATTCGGGCGGCTCGGGTCAAACGGCGGCCAGCTCAGTTTACCGAACCACTCCGGCTTCTTCGAGCGGAAGAGGCTCTTAGGCAGCGTCTCCGCGCCCAGGGACTCGCAGAGCGGCACGCCCGAATCCTTGGCGTTCCAGTTTCCCTTGCGAAGGGTCGAGTGCGCCACGTCGCGGTCCAGCTCCTGAAAGCCGCCGGGGCCCGGTTTCGAGCCGATGGGGTCCTTCCAGGGCGGTGCGTATCCTTGAAACCCGCCGTTGCCCATGTTCGGCAGGCCGAGGTTGTAGATGTATCGCCGAGCGTAGCTGGTCCCCTGATCCCCGTTGTCGTACACGTAGGCCAATCCCGTCCTGCCAAGGATGTTTCCCACCACCGAGATGTTCCGGGAGAAGCGATTCAGACTGATACATCTGCCGAATTGGTTCGTCTTCGGCTCGGAGGTATCGCACGTGGCATGGAACCAGTTGCGGAAGACGGTAATCTCCGAAGCACTTCCGTGGTATCCGTCGCACTGAAACACCGAGGCGATGTTCCCCTCGTAGAGATCATACGCGTTGTGCGGGCCGTGGTTGCAGTCGATCGAACATCCCATGATGCCGAAAGTGTAGTTGTTCTCGCAAAAGTTATGGGCGAAGACGTTGCCGCTTGAGCCGTGATTCACCTCGATGTGAGGGAACGCCTTGTAGACGATGTTATCTTCGACAAGGCACGCCGAGGACTTCTCCACAAGCAGTCCGGCCCCGTTGGGGCCCGTATGATTCAATTCGTCCAGCCAGCAGTGGCGCACTTCGCAGTTCAGGCAATCGTACAAGAAGACGTGGTAGGCGCGGGCAAAGCGGCACTTGACGTTCTTGACCCAGCACCCGTAGCACTGTTCAAGCCAGATTGTATACGCACCGGTCGTCTGCTTGCAGTCGATGGTCATGTCCTCGATGCCTACGAAATCGCCCTGCGCTTGCGCGGCGTTCACGTGCGCCGGCAATTTGCCCCCGCCGTAGTCGCTGTACAGCGGAGGGAAGATTGCCAGCGTAGTGTCGTCCTTGCCGGTGACCCGGGTCATCTGCCCGCGCAAGTTGGGAAACCCCATGACACTCACGACCGGCAGGGTCGGATCGTTGGCCACCGAGATGCGGACGATGTGTCCGACGGGGAATACGGAGGCGTCGGGAACCGCGATGCGGGTGCTGCCTTTGGACAGCCCCGCCGTGATCGTGTTGCCCCCTTTCGGCCAGTTCCATTGATAATCGCTGTTGGCGCCGACATAGGCGAAGCCCGATTTGCCCACACAGCGGACGAGTGTCTTGGAGCCTGCACCGCGGATCGTGATTCCGCTTTTGCGCAGGCTCAGGCCCGAGGCGAACTCATAGGTTCCCGCCGGAAGATACACCACGTCGCCCTTCGATGCCGCGTCCACGGCGGCCTGAATCGCCTTCCGTGCGTCGGTTGCTCCGGTGTTGTCGGCATGGTAGGGCGACTTCGTCACGTCGATCAGATGCGTGCGGTCCGCGGGGATCCCGCCGGGCACGCCTACGGCGATCCCCGGCGTCCAATCCACCTTGCGCTCGGCAGGAATGATCTCACCAGCCGGGTACCCGCTGGGTGCGCCGGAACTGCACGAAACCCACAGAGCCAACAATCCGCTAGCGATGCAGCGTCGTGGCAGGGTCGCAATCTTCATAGCGCACCCATCAACGACGGACACGGTTCAGAATGAGCTATGTTCCGGAGAAGTAGAGTATCACGCCGGGAGTCCCGTCTCAAGAGGTGCGGCTTGTGGGCTGGGAATGCCCGTTTGCCTTGCCCAGCCCTGGTCAGGGCCGGCCGACTCGCCAATCCGCTATGGATGAGTAGCCGGCGGACATGTCAGTGATCTCACTCAGCAGTGATGCCGGCCTCGCGATCCGGCCGGTTGTAGGTCGTGTACACACTGACGCTGTTCCGGAGAAACGACCACGTCCGATCGGTCGCGACCCGCGGGCGGGTGGCGTCAAAGTTCAAACGCAAGGCACGAAAAGCCGCTGCCGGTGGCACCGCCGGTCAGCAGGGATTCCTCTGGGGATCCGGTCGGCGGCTTCTTTCATCGAAGAGAGGGTGGCGGCTGCTGGTCGGGGCAGGGTCGGGGGTGCCGGGGAAGCGGCGGGGAGGGGCGGCGGCGAAGGGAATCGGCGGGCGGAGATTGCTTCTACCACTCCTACCACTTCTCGCCGGGATTGCCACTAGACATCGCAGGAAAATGCAGTGGTATGCAATGGTTTGCAGCGGGTCTCGGGATCGCTATCATGCCTTGCAACATAACCGTTTCTGTGCCGTGCGGCAGGGTCGCCTAGGCCAACTTCGGAACCGAGGGTTGGGGGTTCGAGTCCCTCCGGGCGCGCTTCATCGCCAATCGCCACACCATGTTCGGGCGTGATCCAGCCGACAAGGGAGGTCGGCTCTCGGCAAGAATGTTGGCTGGGCGCTTGCTGTTGGTCGCTGGTCTGGCGGGTTCGTACGGACAAGCCGGAGCCAGTGGCTGGCAAACCAGAGCCTGTGATGGAGAGCCCCCATCCGGTGGTGGATGCGCGACGCGGAGCCGCAGGCGCGGATCTTCAGAGCGCGGCTTCGCATTCCGCGACCTTCCGGTCGTAGAAATCCTCGGTGAGAAGCCCGTCTTCAAACAGGAGCTTGAGCTGTCTCAAACGTCCCGCGACCTGCTGCTTGGTGAACTTCGGTTTTCCAGTCGCCGGGTCAACGGCTGCGACGGGAGGCTTCGTCGGGGCAGTGGAGGTCGCCGGGACGCGCGGGACGCGCTTGGGCGGAGGTTGGTAGGATGGGTTGAAGACCAGGACCCTCAGTTCTTCCGCGGGCACCAGATGCCGCCACAGGAAGGCCTGCATCCTGTCTTCCGCCGGCACGGCCTCATGGGCCACGTCCCGTTCCCCGATCTTCGCGCTGCCTTCGATGGAGAGGCTGACGGGTTGCTTCGTGTCCGCCAGGGTCGTTCTCACCGCGAGCCGCGTCACTTCCTGGGTCGGGGACAGGGAGACGGGAGTCGCCGAGATACCGGCCGGCGGCTCTTTCAAGCCGATCTTGATTGGGCCGGCGAACCCGTCCTTCCGCACCGCTTGGAGGCTGACGACGCCGGTGCCCTTGCCGCGGAGGCCGACGCTGGATGGCACGGCGTAGAGCGCGAAGTCGGGTTGCGGCGCGCTCAAGCGCAGACGGTAGGCATACGCTTCACCGCCGCTGCGCGCGACGTCGCCCAGGTGAACGTAGTAGGTTCCGTCCGCGGGCAGCTTGACCGTGAGGTAGGAATCGGCGTGGTGCGTGTTCACCCCCGCTTCCGGGTCTTCACGATCATCGTTCAGCGCCAGCAGTTTCCCGGCCGCGTCGGTGAGCTTGAGGACCGAGTCGAGGGGGGAATCGAGCCGGCGCGCGTGGACCTCGGCGACGACCGTATCGCCGGCACGGCCTGCGACCTCGAACACGTCCCAGTCGTCCGGACGATCGATGCGCCCGTTGACGATGATGGGAAGCTTCACTTTTTGTGCGTGCGGCGGGTCGTTGTTGGGCTCTTTTTCGAAGCACTCCGGCAGCGTGTCCAGAGCGAAAGGCAGGCGGTTGGAAACCAGTCCCTTCTTGATCGCAGCGACCGGATGGATTCCCGGCCCTGCGTCGGGTGCAGGCGGCGTCAGCTCGGCCTTCTCAAGATTCCAGCCCTTCACCTGGATCGTCGCCGGAGTGCCCACCCGGCCGCCCAACGGGAAGATGCTCGTCACAAACGGCAGCTCGCCGATGGTGACGCGATACACGAAATCCTCGCGGCCGCGGTAGATGGCGTCGGTGATACTGAGCACGTACTCGCCGTCTTTGGGCGCTTCATAGAGCATCGTCGGATCGGGCTTGAAACGGTAGTCGTCGCTATACGCCACCTCCTTCCCATAGGCGTCGCAGAGCGCCATCACGGGCTGAAACCAACCGGGAACGGCGTCGGCAATGAACGGCACCAATTGCCGCGCTTGGGCAGAGATCACCAGCCGTTGCCCCTTGCGCGCCTCGAAGCGATACCGGTTCACTTCGCCGGACGCGATCTGGCCGTTCATGACGCACGGCACGGTGATGCGAGCCTCCACCTCGTCTGCCGGTCTCGTGCGCAGCGCGAGTTCCTCCTTGCCGAGCACCTGGCGCGTGGCGGTGATCATCGGCTTCCTGGAGACCTCGGGCAGTTGGCCGACGTGGAAGACCAGCGGGTTCGACACGCCGCGCGGCGTGGCCAGGGTCAGCTCCCGTTGGCCGGGTCTTGCGTCAGGGGCCATCGTGACCTCGACAAGGACAAGGCTGGCAATCGAAGTGCAGGCCGGCGTCTGAACGTTTTCGGCAAATCTCTTCTCGATTCTTGCGACCAGCCTCAGCCCCACCTGCTCCTTGCCCGCCGACCCCTTCTTCAACTCGTTCAGTTGTTCCCTTAACAACGTCATCTCTTGAGCGTTCAATCTCCTGAGATAATCGACCACCTTCGCTCGAACGCCCGTGCCGAAGACAAGCACCTCGTTGACGTCGTCCAGTCCTTGTCCGCCCACGCGGATCGGGAACGTCGTGCCCTGCTGGCCGCCGGCGGGATAGACGAAGCCGATGTACGGCCTGACCTGCGCCTGCGCTGCGGGCGCCGTCGCCAGCAGGCTGGCCAGCCCCAGGACCGCAAGTTGAACTCTGCTCATGAGCCGCTCCCTTGTCGTCCAGGGATTAGGGATTGGGGATTAGGGATTAGACTCCAGCGGTCGCTGCTTCGGAACTCTAATCCCCAATCCCTAATCCCCAATCCCTAGCCCCCTTGTTCTTCTACATGATCTCCGTCAAAAGCCCGGCCGACTTCACCTTCTCCGATACCGAGGGCAACACGTGGGCCTCGAAGCCCATGGGATGGGGCAGTCTGGCCGTGGCGTCGATGCCCGCCAATTGATAAATGCTCCCGAGGAGGTCCACCGGATACACGGGCCGATCCTTAACCTCTTCGGCCTTCGCATCCGACGATCCGACCACGCGGCCCCCCTTGAATCCGCCACCGGCGACCAAGACGCTGAAGACGTTGCCATAATGGTTGCGGCCGCCGTTCCAAGGCGGCTGCCAGTCCACCTTGGGACCCCGGCCGAACTCGCCGCAACACCAGACGATCGTGCTCTCCAGCAAGCCGCGGTCCTTCAGGTCCGCAAGCACCGCGGCCAGGCCTTGGTCCAGTTGCGGGCATTGACGGCGCATGGTCGCAAAGTGGTTGCTGTGCGTGTCCCAACCTCCGGGGTAGTTGATGACCACGTAGGGGACACCCGTTTCGACCAGGCGCCGGGCCACCAGGCAGTCCTGCCCGAACGTGTGGCGGCCGTAGCGATCCCTCAATTCCGGTTTCTCCTTGGAGAGGTCGAACACCTCTCTGCCTTGGCCGAGGATCAACTCGTACGCCTGCCTCTTGGCTTCCTCCGCGGCCGCCAACTGAGGACTGGCTGCCATGGCGTTGCCCATCGTGTTCATCTTCTGGAGCAATTCGCGCCGGGCCTTCTGCCGGTCGTCGGTGATGCCCCGGGCGACGACGCCTTCCACCTCGAACCGGAACGCGCTCGGGTCGCCGCCGGTGGCAAAGGGCTTGTACCTCGGTCCCAGGAAGCCCTCTTCGGAAAACCGCCCCTGCGGCCGCGTCAGCACCACGTAGGGCGGAATCAACCCCTTGTATCCGGGATTCTTGAACAGCGCGAACACCGCCCCGATGCTCGGATAAGACAGCCGCTCGCCGGGCGTGTGCCCGGTCTGCATCAGGTAGGCCGCCGTCTCGTGGCCGTTGTTGCGGTGGGTCATGCTGCGGATCAGGGAGAACTTGTCGGCCTGTTTCGCCAGCAGGGGAAACAGCTCGCCGATCTGGATCCCGTCCACGTTGGTAGGGATCGCCTTGGCCAGCTCGCCCATGTACTCGCGGCCGGAGTCCGGTTTCGGGTCCCACGTGTCGTTGTGCGACATGCCGCCCCACAAGAAAACCTGAATGACCGACTTCGCCTTGACTTTGGCCGGGGCCTTGGCTGGTGGGTTGGCCGGGGCTTTGCCCGGCTCCGCCGCGGCCGCCAAGGCGCCGCAGCCCAGGCGCTCGGCCAGCAGCAACCCCGCCGCGCCCCCGAGGCCCCGCGCCATCGCCTCGCGCCGGGAGATCCGCACTCCACGGTCTGGACTGTGGTTCGTGCTCATGTTTTCAGTCTCCTCTTACCATCATCCGAACGGAGCCGTAGTCTAACGACCAAGCTCACTTGCTGCCGTGTACTTCAAGTCATCAAAGTAAACCCTGACGAAGCTGCCGCCCAGATGGCCGGTAAACAGGCCGAACCGGTCGAGGCGGGCGCCCTTCGCTTTGTCGCCGGCTTTCAAGGGGAGCGTGACCGACTCATTGCCTAAGGTGACCTCTATGGCGCCTTTCCCGTCGCCCGCGGCAGGGTCGAAAACGAGCTTCCACGGGAACACCTTCTGCGGAACGAGCACCGGCCCTGCGCCGCGCTCGACGCTCACTCTCGCCGGGTGTTGTCGCCCGCTGCGGGGCTGGACCGGGGTCGCCTGGGTGGTCGCGTAGGCGGGGACAAAATAGTGACCGACGCGGGTCGGCCCGCCGATCCGGACGCCGACGAAATCGCCGGCCTGAGTGGGCGCGTTCTCCTTGTGGGCGCTGCTGAACCAGCCCAGGTACATGCCCGAGTCCGGCGGTCCGACGTCGAGCACGACCTTGCCGCTGGCCTCCAAACGGTCCGCCAACGAGAGGGGACCCACGCGGTCTGCGTAGTAGCCGTAAGCTCCGCTGCGCCAGATCATCCCCCCGAGCTCGCCCGCCGATCCGCCGGCATGACTGGTCTGCGCGCTATGGCCAAAGTCGTGCGCCCCACCCTCTTCTCGGCGCTGATACCTCACATGATTGCCCGCGCCGATCCAACCCGCGTCTTCGGAGAAGTCCCACGTCTTGCCGTCGCATTGAAGATCGCCGAAGTAGATGGTCAGGGCGTTGCCCGGTTTCTCCGAATTCACCAGGCCGAACCGATCGAAGGTGGTGCCATGCTCCTTATACCCTTTGGGAAGAGCGACGGTGAACGTCTTGCGCTCGAATTCCTCAGGCTTCGGGCTGTTGCTGCGGACCGTACAGCGGAACTGGCCGTTGCCGTCGGCGGCCTGCGGGTCGTAATCGAGCGTCCAGGTGTATCGCGTGCCGTCATTCTTGATCGACGGCGGTCTGAACTTACGCCCCTTGCCCCTCTCCTTCGTCTTATCGACGATCCACGGGGTCACCTTCGTACCACAGGCTTGGTTCGTGGCGGTGACGAGCTGGAGCGTAATCCTGGCGCCCGCGCCTTGACCGGCAAAACGGAGGCCGAGGGAGTTTTGCCGGCCGCCGGGCTGCCCGGCCTTGAACCAACCGAAGAAGGCGCCGCTGGAGCCGGAAGACGCGGTCAGGGCGAAGGTGCCTGAAGCAGTCAGTTTGTCGCTCAGAGTTCTCGGCTGAATGCCGGCGGCATAGGACGCCCGCGTCGAAGAGCGCCAGATCGTCCCGCCGATCTCCCCCTTCGCTTTGCCGGCGAAGTTGGTTGCGGTGTAGCCGAAATCCTGCCGGACGGTCTTGATGACCTTCGGCATAACTCGGTTGTTGTGCCCTTCCCAGCCGGGGTCGTTGTCGAAGTGCTCGGTCTTCAGCACAGTCTTCGGTGGGCCTTCGGCCCGCCCGCTCCCAGCGCCGGCAGCAACCGCCAGCAGCAGCGTCACGCAAACGTGGCCGCATGTGCTCCACCGGCCCGCCGATCCGGGCTGTCGATGTGTGCGGTTCATGGTGCTGGTTTCCCTGTTGCCCAGGGATCAGTGCCGATAAAGAAACTCGTTACTGTTGATCAAAGCCCACGTGATGTCCACCCAGTCACTAGGCCTTTTCGTCACCACCGCCTTTCGAGGCCCGCCGGGCTTGCCCCCCGGCGCGGCCTTCCCGGCCACACCGGTCTTGCCAGGGCCTTCCCTCGGCCCAGCTTTTCCTGACCTGCCGACCCTGCCAGGCTTGTCCCCCGGCCCAGCCTTTCCAGCCCCGCCGACCTTGCCGGGCTTGCTCACGGGGGCGGGCTTGCTCACGGCGGCGAACACGCTGTACTCCTCAGCAGTCTGCACCTCGTCGGCCGTGGGGAAACGTGAGAGAATCGTCAAGTAAAGTTCCTCAATGATTTCGCCCGGTTTGCGCCCGGATTCGAAGATCGCCTTGAGCTTGGGGCCCTGTTCCAGCTTGCGCTGGATATGGCTTGAATTGAGCATGTGCAGCCATTGGGCAGGCACAGGCTTATTGACGCGTTCGTTTTCCATGCCGGTGGCCCGCGCCGAGCGTCCGAACAAAGCCAGGAAGGGACTGGTGATGCTGCCGTCCGCAATCGCAATCGCCGGCATGTCGTTGGGAATATAGGTAAAAGGCTCCGGGATGGGGCTCGTATAGAGGTCCGACGCACCGGTGACCTTGTTGATGGCGTCAATCAACACCTCGGCATCCAATCGCCGCAGCGAGTAGCTGGCAAAAGCGGCCTCGGCCGCCGGACCCTTGAACCGGGGCATGGAGGAGAGCTGATACGTGCTGGAGTTGAGAATCAACCGGTAGAATCGTCTCAGATCGTAGCGGCCCGCGACCAACTCCTTCTCCAGATAGGCCAGCAGTTCGGGATTGCTCGGCGGGTTGTCGTCGCGAATGTCGTCCGGCTCGTGGACGATCCCCCGCCCCACCAGCCACGCCCACACGCGGTTCGCGATGCTGCGCGTGAACCAAGGATTCTTCGGCTGTATCAGCCAATCGGCGAAGACCTCCCGCGGATCCCGGTTCGGCGGCAATTGAATCCTGGTTCCATCCGGAAAGACCGCCGTCGGCGGCGCGCCGTCGGTCGGCGGCGCGGTCGCCGCTTGCGACGGCGTCTCGGCGGCCGCTCCAGGCACGCCCTCGGCAGCCAAACCGCGGGACTTGAAAGGATCCCAGAAAACGACCTCCTCCTTCCATTCGCGGGTCGGCTTGTAACCGATCTGCGAGAAGAAGACCGCCGTGCCCGGCAAACGGTCTTTCGGCCAGGACTCGGCTCGCGATCCCATGAACGTCAAGGCCGCGGCGGTGGCGATGTTTTCCGGGGTCCTGTTCTGGACGGCGCGGTAGAAGTTGACCGGGCCGACGCGGAAATTGCTGCCGCTGGAGGTAAGCATCTCCCGAACGAACTTGTCATACGGCTTGTTCTCGGCGATCGAAGCGCGGACCCAGCGGTGATACGCCTGCGCCGCATTGGGCCAGAGATTGACGGGAAACTCTGCCTTGATTCGCAGAATGTCGCCCCATCTCATCGCCCAGTAATCCGCAAATTCGTCCCGCTCCAGCAGCCGGTCAACCAGCGCGCGGCGCTTGTTCTTCGCGTCCGGATCCTGGATGAACTCTCGGGCCTCTTTCGCGGTGGGCAGCGTGCCGATCACGTCCAGATAGGCGCGTCGGACAAACACCGCATCGGAGCAGAGGACGGGCTGGATGCCCAGCGACGACAACTTGGCGAAAACGATTCTGTCGACCTCGCTCGCAGGTGTCGGCGGGACAGGACTCTCAAAAACGTTGGGCGCCGTCTCTGGCGTCGCGGCTCCGACCGTGACCCCCAAGAAGACAACCGCCGAAATCAAGGATGTGTTCATCATGACTTCTTCAGTTTCAGAAAAGGGCTGCCTCGTTCGCAACCGTCAACGGACACAGCGCCGCCGTTTTCACCGCCCATCAGCTTAGCTCCGTAGCGAGGGGGGATCAATGGCGCCAAATCCGCCATTCAGCAGTAATATCGGGGGGGTAGGGGGTTGGTGGGCTCGAGTCTCGGCGCGGCCTCCACCGCGGCGGCGACTCCTCTAGCCGAACACCGCAGCCGCGGATTCGGACCGTGGCGGCGCCCATTTGCCGCACGGGACCGGTTCGTCGCCGCTGCGACGTTTTGCCGTGCTGGTCCGGCTCTGACCTCCTTGTGGCGCCGCCGGTTCTACTCCAGTCAGGATACTCGATTTCTCTTTCCCGTTCAACGTCTTATCCGTAGGGAATACTCAACGCTGCGGCAGCCGTCGTCTCGGCGGTCCGACCTTCGTGGGGGAGTTTGGACCTTTCGATTCGCTACCGAGGACCTTCGCAAGAGGGGGTAGTCGCCGGCTGGGGAGGGTGATCGAAGAGTTGATGTACTTGGCGGGGAATCGCTGGCATCATTCGCAACGCTGGGGGCTGGCGTTGTGGCAGAACAGCCCGTGGCGTGGGGTGTGGCAGCGGGTGTACGCCCGGTCCTGTGGCGTCGCGGTGGTGCGGAGTGGATAATGCCGTGGTGGCGGAGGGACACTTGCCGGGAGCACAACGATCGGCAGCGAAGAAGGTCCGCTCGCGAGCGTTCCGGGACACCATTCCGGCGCCCTCCGGCTGCGCCACCGAATCTCTTCGCACGTCCCGAGCCATGAACTTGGCCCTCTGAAGCGATCGATACCCAGTTAACGATTCGTCCGCTACCGAGGCTCTGGCCGAAGAACTGACAGGAACGGCAATCAGGGTGACGTGCCTTGCTCTCGGAGCCGCTGCTACCGGGTTTTCGGTAGTGGCGAAACTGACCAAGCGATTGCGGTTCTAGTCCCGAGGTGGTCTTGGTCGAGATCGAAGGTGGGGGGCACACCTGGCCGGGGCAAGAGCCCCCAGTGCGGTTCATTGGGAAGTCCACCAAGGACATCTCGGCCAACGATTTCATGTGGGAGTTCTTCAAGAAGCATCCAATGAAGTAGGAACTCAGAGCAGATGCAAGCCCAAGCAGTCCCAAATCAGCCCCAGTCACCCACAAAGCCCGACCGCATCACCCGGCGGCTCCTGATCGCCATCGGCATCTACAGCCTCCTCCTGGTCAGCTTCCTGAACCTCGTTATCCTTTCCTCGGGCAAGGTGAAAGACCGGGCCATCTTTCTGATGGCCGATGGGATGATCCTGCTCTGGGTCATCGTCGGTGGTTCGCTCACCCCGATGCTGCGGAAGCACCTCGTGCCCAGGATGGTTGCCATCCCCATCGACTGGCGACTCCGGTTCGTCCTTCTCTCGACGATCATGGCCCTGATCGAGGAAGCGATCACCACAAGTATGACCAACTGTGCCCCGCTGTTCGGCACGACGCCCGAGGAGGCCCACATCACCGCTTCGACGAACTCCTTCCACGTCGTCCTCTGCCACAGCGTGATCATGTTCGTGCCATTGTTCATCGCTTGGGCATGGATGCTTTCCCTGTGGGACTTCTCGCCGCTCAAGGTGCTGCTGCTGTTCGGGATCACCGGCTCCATCGCTGAGGCGGGCATCAACCCGACCAGCCTGATCGGCGGCTTTTGGGTCTTCGTCTATGGCTTGATGGTCTACTTGCCCGCTTGCACCGTGCCTGGGGATCGAGGAGCGAGGCCGCTCAGGTGGTGGCACTACCCGATGGCTGTGTTCCTGCCGTTTCCCTTTGTGATCCCTGCTGGCTTGGTCGCTACGTTTCTGCGAAAGTGGCTTGACGTGCAGTTCCTTCCGGGCGTGGAATGACGTTGCCTCCCTACCCAGCCCAGTCCGCAGCCAGAGCCTCGGCCGTCGCCCTGACCCTGGGGAGAATATCGACATTGGCCAATGATTGTTGTGGGATGGCTGAAGCACCCCAACGGGCACCGCCGACTGCACCCACCAGAACCGGGCAGTAGTTGGCAGGCCCAGCGAACGACAGCGACCGCTCCAGCGCCTCGGGGAAGCAAGCCGACGTGCCGATGAAGTACACCGCTGCCCGGAACACGTCCGGTGCGTACCCACCGTTGCTGCCCGGCCCCTCCTGGCCAGTGAAAGCCTCGCACTGCCGCAAGGCCACGTCCCAGGCAGTCCCACGAATCAACGACCGGCACAGTTTGTTGACCATGCCAGCGACCTCACCGGCGAGCGGGTCGTGATGCGTCAGGCGGGCCTCCGTCATCGCACAGCCCACAAGGTCTTCGTCAGCGATGGCGGCGAGCATCGCCAGCGGCGGGGATCGGTGCGCCGGATTGCAGCCTGCGGTCTTGCCGCCGAATTCCCGGTGGACCTGAAGCGTGGCTTCCTGGGGCGGCATCCCCGAGGCTATGAGTGCGAGCGCACGACCGCTGACCGGGCCGGTGTCGAACGCTCCCTCTCGCCACCAACGCAGATAGCGTTCCAGGATGTCCGATGGGTCAAAGCCGCCGCATTCGAGTAGACCTTCAGCCAAGCGAACGGCCATGCGGATTGGCCCGCCAATGCGCTCGCCAGCGGCCAGTCCGATTAGGACTCCCCGGCAACGATCTTCTGCGGTTACGTCGCTCATCGTCTACGGTCCTGGCCTCCTCGAAGATCCCCCCATGGCGTGGATTCGCAGCAGGTCAACGCATACAATGGCTGCTGCTTCCCGCTGCGAGGGGGAGCGCCACAACGGTCAAACCCACCACGACCATCTTGCACTCCCCAGCCGACGAGACCGTCCCCTTCCCCGACAGCCAAGAGCTTCTTCCCAACAGCGCGCTTTCCGAATCGGCCTTGATCGTCGCGGGAACGGACCACCGGTTGGCCGACCCGGAGGCGCTCAGGGCGATGGTGGAGGCGGTGGAGAGGGCAAAAGGCAATCGAGCGATGAAGGTTTTGAACATACAGGTTCAGCCAGAACGAGTTCTCGAACTGGACGAAACGCAGGTGACGAATCTCCTAACAGCGGTTGGTTCGGGAACTGGTTTGGTCAAACGCTTTAGTGTGAGCGACGACTACCTCTTGTTGCACCATTTCGACGAGAACGAGACACTGGATTCCGTCTAGGGGCTCACAAAGGAGATGAATCGATCAAATGGACCAGAAGACCGTCCGCAAGTTGGAAAGGGAACTCTACGAGGCCATCGCCGACGTGATCTGCCGCCTGGGGCTCAAGAGGCTCCCCCTCTTGCCCTCACAGCATACCATGGAGATTATGGCAAAGGCGGCGGTGGCGGTCTATGAGACCGCAGTGGAAAACTACTGCCGGAACAGAGATCGAGGAGAGGGGGCGGGGACGTGACCGGGACACTCAACGATCCAGGGTGATTGCCCGCTCGACAGCCTCGAGGTACTCAGTGCCGTCCCCCGCAGTCGGCGTCAGGTATCCGCCTTCACCGTTTTCATTCCAAGCGTAGATCAGCAGAAGCCGCTGGGCGGTGGTCTTGTCGGGGTGCTTATCCAGCCAGCGGACGCCCAAGCGCACGAACTCTTCGACGAGCTTGGGGGTGCGGTCGGGATACCAGGTAGACATCTTCTCGGGGGGAAGCTTGTCTTCTTCCCAAGGACGACGGTCCCAACCCGCCGTAATCACCGGAACGTAAGGCAACGGCGTCTTCTCGGCAAACTGATCGAAGACCCGCTGGCTGCCATCGATCAGTTTTCGGAACGGTTGGCTGCCGCCGCCGCTGAGCCAGCCCAGGTTGTAGTTGTAGCCGGTCAGCAGGGTGTAGCCCGAGCGGGCCAAGTCGGTCAGGTGCCCGCCCGGCCCCGTGCAAGCAGCAACGGCCACCCCTGGCAATCCCGCCTGCTTGGCCTTGGTCCGCAACGATTCCAACGCCTGGCGGACGCCTTCCACGCCGCCAAAGGCCCGCGTCAATTCCTCGGGCGAAAAGAAGATCAGCAGCGGTTGGCCGTCGAGCCGAAGGTGAGTCGGCTGCCGGAACAGTTCGATCCACCTTTGGCAACAGGCGTCCCAGTCCTTCGGCCCGATGCGAAAGCCCTGATGGTTGGCCACAAGCAGGCAGAACTTTAGTCGCTGGCAGTTGGGGGCCTTGAGGTACAATCCCAAGGCGTTGTTGAGCGGCGTCGTCTTGTTTTCGCCCTCCGGGTAGTACCAGTCGAAGGCCCAGAAGGCAATGCCGTGGTCCGCACAGGAGTCGATCTGTTGCCGCATGATCCCGACCGTATCGGCCTTCCAGCCCCAGAGCGGCTTGCGGTCGGCATATTTCGTTTCCAGCAGTTCGGTCACATGGTCGGTGTGGCCGCTCCAGCCGTCAAAGTAGTAGGCCCCGACCATTGCCCGCAGCTTGGATTGCTGCGCTTGGGCCGTCAGCGGAATGAGTGCCACTGGGCACGCCAGAATGACGCTGCACGCCCACGATGTCCCACGCCCTGGCCTACAACTGTCGGTTGGTCGATTGCTCACGCGCATGATGGATTCTCCTGGTCACTTGAGGCTGATCTTCAAGTCGAGCTATGTCCGAAGGGGTTTTTGCCCAGGGAGTGTTGGGCCGGTCGAGGGAAACCGTAGCTAAGCAACGGGAGAACGGCAAAGAACGATGCGGTTGTCATCGTCACCGACAACAACACTGCGTGACCAAGTGCTGCTGGCGGAATCCTTACGGCTCGGCCAACAACAAAAAACAGAACCCATGATCTCATGCCAGTCCGACGGTGGGTCGGCATCGATTGCGTAGGCTGGTCAGAGCAACAAGTTCCGGGTGACTCGTAAGGGTTCTCGTCCATGCCGACAGCGTAACCACCTGACTTCGGCGGGTCAATCCGGCTCCCACCCCAGTGAACGTGAACTCTCCCTGCAGGGGTGCGAGTTCCCTTGCCGTCCCTGCCCTCCAATGAGAGCACTGGCAGTTCGGCGCCAGCTCCCTTGAAGGAAATGTCGGCGGTGTCGTGGAGAAGAGCGGCCCGTTCCACGACCAGAGGGTCGGCTCCCTCGACCTGCCCGATCCGCTGGGCCATCCTCCAGATCCGGTAAACGTGCCACCAATCGTGGCCGCTCCCTTCGCCCGAAAGCGTGGCCTTCACGCAGTCTGCGGTACGGTTGACGAGTTCGGCGGAAGACGTGACCGTAGTTCTCGTGCCGCAGGTGGAGTCGCTACAATCATTCCAACCGGTTGGCAGGGCTGATCCATTGCCGGGAGGCTTCCGATGGCCCACGTTTGTCCCTGGTGGTTTGGGTATTTTCTCGCCAGTCCCCTTCGTCGCCTCTACCATAACCCAGAGAAAATCCTCGGTCCCTACGTGAAGCCGGGGATGGTCGTCATGGATGTGGGCTGCGGCATGGGGCTGTTCGCCATCGCCATGGCGAAGATGGTCGGGGACAAGGGCCGGGTGATTGCAGTGGATCTCCAGCAGAAGATGCTGGATGTGCTGGTCAAGCGTGCGGAGAAGGCGGGCGTGGCAGATCGGGTTCAGGCTCATCGCTGCGAGGCAGACCGACTCGGAGTGGAGACCAAGGTCGATTTCGTCCTTGCCTTCGCCATGGTCCACGAGGTGCCGAATACCAAGCGCTTCCTGCAACAAATCCATGGCTGCCTCAAGCCTGGTGGCACGTTCTTCGTGGCCGAGCCCAGGCTTCACGTTCCGGCGGGCAAGTTCAAGGCGATGGTGAAAGTGACCGAGGATCTGGGGCTCAAGCTCTCTGAACAGCCGCACATCCGGTGGTGCCGGGCGGCTGGGTTTACCAAGGAGTAGCCCGCTGCTATTGGGCCGGTGTCTTCTCGTGCAACACGCGAACTGGACCATCACATCGTTCACGGCGTAGTCGAACGGATTGCCGGTCACCTCGGGCAGCTCGAAGGCGGCCTCCAGGCGTTGTAGTAAGCCCATCCCCAGCGGCCCGCGTACCCATTGTCATGGAACCGGTGCCACTGGCCCCCACACAATTACCGTCAGCGCCGCACCCGCGCGTGGCATTCGAGGGGGCAATCGGGGACGAGCAACGCTGGCGGTAAGGCGGGACACATGTGCGAGACACGGCATCGCCCCACCTTTCTGAGCGGTCCGCAAGGAGGAGATCTCTCAACTCCCCGCCCCGGATTGCGATGGCCCGGGTGCGTTGACAGTGGGGTTGTCGGCCAATAAAATGGCGAATTCGCCAAGCTGCAGACTGCCCGGCGTGGACCTGGGCGTACCGAAGCAAAGGAGCCCCTGAATGGCTGAAGAGAAATCTGGACATATCGTCAACGTGATGAGAGAGGAGCGACTGTTCCCCCCCTCTCCCGAGTTTGCCGCCAAGGCGCTGATCAGCTCGATGGCGCAGTATGAGAAGATGTGGAAGGAGGCGGCCGCCGACATTCCGGGGTTCTGGGGCAAGATGGCCGGCGAGCTGCACTGGTTCAAGCCGTACCAGAAGGTCTTGGAGTGGAACGAGCCGTTTGCCAAGTGGTTCGTGGGCGGCCAGACGAACGTCTCGTATAACTGCCTGGACATGCACCTCGGCACCCCCCGCCAGAACAAGGCGGCCTACATCTTTGAGGGCGAGCCGGGGGACGTGTGGGTGCTCCCCTACCAGATGCTCCACGAGGAAGTCTGCAAGTTCGCCAACGTGCTCAAGGGCCTGGGGATC
>Ga0153916_10000983_pt1 | contig 19949 bp, 19 predicted proteins | sample Opewatmetagenome_FD_109642 | JGI IMG/M metagenome (GOLD analysis project Ga0153916, IMG submission 109642) | Freshwater wetland microbial communities from Ohio, USA - Open water 3 Core 3 Depth 4 metaG | ecosystem: Environmental > Aquatic > Freshwater > Wetlands | place: USA: Ohio, Lake Erie... | reverse complement strand
GGCTGCAGTCCCAAGACCGCCGCGCCGGCCGCCGGCGCCGAAGAGGCCAAGCTGAACTTCTACAACTGGGACACCTACATCGGTGAAACCACCCTGGCCGACTTCAAGAAGGCCACGGGCGTCGAGGTGAACATGAGCCTGTTCGCCACCAACGACGAACTGTTCGCCAAGCTCAAGGCGGGCAACCCGGGCTTCGACGTGATCGTGCCGTCGAATGAATTCGTCACCCGCATGTCGCAGGCGGGCCTGCTCATGCCGCTGGATCACGCCAAGATCCCGAACATGAAGAACATCGACCCGGCCTTCCTGAACCCGGACTACGATCCGGGGCGGAAGTACTCGATGCCCTACACCTGGCTGGTGCTGGGCATCGCCTACCGCAAGTCCAAGGTCAGCGCCGTGCCGGACAGCTGGAAGTGGCTGTTCGATTCCGATCAGTACAAGGGCAAGATCGCGCTCCTGTCGGAGTCCGCCGACCTCGTCCGCCTGGCGGCCAAGTACAAGGGCCACTCGGTCAACGACATCCCGCCCGAGCTCGTCAAAGAGATCGAGGCGATGCTGATCAAGCAGAAGCCGTTCGTGAAGGCGTTCCACGACGACAACGGCCAGGACATGCTCCTGTCCAAGGAAGTGGACCTGGTCCTCGAGTACAACGGCGACATCGCCCAGGCGATGAAGGAAGACGCCGACATCGACTTCGTCGTGCCCAAGGAAGGCAGCCTGCTGAACTCCGACACCCTGTGCATCCCCACCGGCGCGCCGCGTCCGGAGAACGCGCACAAGTTCATCAACTACCTGCTCGACGCCCAGGCCGGGGCGGAGATCTCCAAGACCATCCTCTATCCCACGCCCAACGCCGCGGCGAAGGCGCTGATGCCGGACGACTACAAAAACAATCCGGTGATCTTCCCGTCGGCCGACAGCCTGGCCAAGTGCGAGTACGGCGCCTTCGAAGGCCCGGAGAAGGCCCAGCTCTACGAGGAAGTCATGACGCGCGTTCGCGCGGCCTGATCGGCGACCTGAGGGAAGGGGACGAGCGTGGAGCAGAGCTGGAAACAGGCCAAGGCGGTGTTCGCTGGCGCGCTGGGCCCGCCCCTGTTCTGGCTGGTCCTCTTCTTCCTCGTCCCGCTAGGGATCGTCTGGGTCTACAGCTTCGGCCAGAACCAGGGCCTGACGGAGATCTCCTTCACCGGGACCTTCGCCAACTACGCCCGTGCGCTCGAGCCGCTCTATCTGAAGATCCTGCTCAAGTCTGCCGGGGTGGCGGCGCTCACCACCTTCCTCTGCCTCGTGGTGGGTTTCCCCGTTGCGCTGGCCATCACCTTCGCCTCCAACCGGGCCAAGGCGTGGTTGCTGCTGCTGATCATGCTGCCCTTCTGGACCAACCTGCTGATCCGCACCTACGCCCTGATGGCGGTGCTCAGGACTGAGGGCTACATCAACCAGAGCCTGGGCTGGCTGTGGACCCACGCCGGCGGCCTGATGACCCTGCTGGGGCTGGCGCCCCTGGGCGACTTCACGCCGCTGGAGCTGCTGCACAACAACTTCGCGGTGGTCGTGGGCCTAGTCTATGTCCACCTGCCCTTCATGGTCCTGCCGCTCTATTCGGCCCTGGACCGCCTGGACCGGTCGCTGCTCGAGGCGAGCCTGGATCTGGGCGCGGGCCATCTGCGCACGCTGGCCCTGATCGTCGTGCCCCTGGCGCTTCCCGGCATCATGTCCGGGCTGCTGATCACCTTCATCCCGGCGCTCGGCGCCTATCTGACGCCCGACCTGCTGGGCGGCCCCGACAGCCAGATGATCGCCAACGTCATCGAGCGGCAGTTCAAGCGGGCCAACGACTGGCCCTTCGGCGCGGCCATGTCCTTTATGCTTATGTACCTGACCTTCATCGCCATCGCCGCCCAGGGCCTGCTGTCGCGCCGCCGGCCGGAGGCGCGGAGATGAGCGAGCGCATCAGGAAGGAGCCGCCCGGCCCCCTGGAATACCTGCGCCGCTGGCCGCTCCGGGCTTGGCTGGTGATGGTGGCGGTGTTTCTCTACGCCCCGCTGATCACCCTCATGGCGTTCAGCTTCAACGACTCCAGGCGCAACATCGTCTGGCAGGGCTTCACCCTGAAGTACTACGCCAAGGCGCTGACCAACGAGAGCCTGATCCAGGCCTTCGTCAACTCGCTCACCATTGCGGCCGTCTCCACGTTGCTCAGCGTCGTGCTCGGCGCCATGGCGGCCTTCGCGCTGTGGCGGTTCCGCTTTACGGGCAAGGCGGCCCTCGACGGCGCCATGGCCCTGCCCATCGTGGTGCCGGAAATCTGCATGGGCGTGGCCATGCTGGTGTTCTTCGCCAAGGTCCTGCCGTGGCCGCAAGGCCTGCCCTGGCCGCTGGACCTGGGCGCGATCATCATCGCCCACGTCTCCTTCTCCTTCCCCTTCGTGGCGGTGGTCGTCCGCGCCCGCATGGCCTCGTTCAACCGCGAACTGGAGGAGGCGGCCAAGGACCTGGGCGCCAGCGAATGGCGCACCATCCGCGACGTGGTGATCCCGCACATGAGCCCCTCGCTGCTGGCCGGCGCGCTGCTGGCCTTCACCCTCAGCCTGGACGACTTCGTCATCACCTTCTTCACCTCGGGGCCGGACACGGTGACCTTCCCGGTGAAGGTCTATTCCATGGTCCGCTTCTCGGTGACGCCCGAGGTCAACGCGGCCTCGACCCTGCTGATCGTGATCACCGTCGTCCTCACCGCCGTAGCCCTGCGCCTGCAGGGCGATCCTGCCGCCGCCGCGGGCCACGGCGTCCCTGACAAGACAAAGTCGTAAGGCCCCCATGTCCTCCGACCACAAGACGATCATCAGCTTCGAAAACGTCACCAAGCGCTTCGGCAAGATGCTGGCCGTCGACAACGTCACCCTCTCGATCACCGAGGGCGAATTCTTCTGCCTCCTGGGCCCGTCCGGCTGCGGCAAGACCACGCTGCTGCGCATGCTGGCGGGCTTCGAGGTCCCCACCGAGGGCCGCATCCTCATCGACGGTCAGGACATCAGCCAAATCCCGCCCAACAAGCGGCCGGTGAACATGGTGTTCCAGTCCTATGCGGTCTTCCCGCATATGAGCGTGGCCGAAAACGTCGCCTACGGCCTGAAGGTCGACCGCGTGCCGGCCAGCGAGATCGCCCATCGGGTCGAGGAGGCCCTGTCGCTCGTCCAGCTCGACGGCCTGGGCGCGCGCAAGCCCGACCAGCTGTCGGGCGGCCAGCGCCAGCGGGTGGCGCTCGCCCGCGCGCTGGTCAAGCGCCCGCGGGTCCTGCTGCTCGACGAGCCGCTGTCGGCGCTGGACGCCAAGCTGCGCGACCAGATGCGCACCGAACTCTCCTCCCTGCAGGAGAAGGTCGGAATCACCTTCATCATGGTCACCCACGACCAGCACGAGGCCCTGGCGCTCGCCACCCGCTGCGCGGTGATGAACCGCGGCCTGCTGCAGCAGGTGGCCGCGCCCAACGACCTCTACGAATTCCCCAATTCCCGCTTCGTCGCCGACTTCATCGGCTCGGTGAACCTGTTCGAGGGCGAACTGGCGGTGGACGAGCCCGACCATGCGGTGATCCGCTCGCCGGAGGTGGAGGCCGACATCTTCCTCGATCACGGGGTCACAGGGGGCAAGGGCGCCACCGTGTGGGCGGCCCTGCGGCCCGAGAAGATCGAACTGCACAAGCGGCCGCTCGGTTCGAGTCCGCCCTCGGTCGACGACACGCCCGCGGGCCTCAACGCCGTGGCCGGCGTGATCCGGCAGGAGGTCTATCTGGGGGCGGAGTCCGTCTACGAGGTGGAGATCAAGGGCGGCCGCCGGATCAAGGTGGCCCGGTCCAACCTGACCCGCTGGGACCAGGAGGACTTCGCGCTCGGCGAGGACGTCTGGCTCTGCTGGCACGCCTGCTCGCCTGCGGTCTTGCTGTCGTAGGAACCCCCATGAGCGCCGCGCGGCCCGTTGCGGGCGTCATCTGCTGCACCCGGATCGTCGGGGTCGAACCCGCCCAGGCGGTGATGAACCGCTACGTGGCCGGCGTGATGGCCCATGCGGACGTCGCAGCCCTGCTGGTGCCGTCCCTGCCCGACCTGATGCGGGCGAGCGAGGTGGCTGCAAGGCTCGACGGCCTGATGCTGACCGGCAGCCCCTCCAACCTGGCGCCGGACCTCTACGGTCACGCCATGGATGACGCGCCCGGCCCCTTCGATCCGGCCCGCGATTCCATGACCCGCGATCTGATCAAGGCCATGGCCGACCTGGGCCGGCCGGTGTTCGGCATCTGCCGCGGATTCCAGGAGATCAACGTGGCCTTCGGCGGGACGCTGCGCCGCGACATGGCGCAGGCCTCCGACCTCATCGCCCATCACGCCCCCGACGACGTGGGCTTTAACGAGATGTTCGACCACGTCCACGACGTCGTCCTGACGCCGGGCGGCATGCTGGCCAGGGGCCTGGGCGCCGAGCGCATCTGCGTGAACTCCGTCCACTACCAGGGCGTCGACCGGCTGGGCGAGGGCCTGTCCGTCGAGGCCCGCGCCGACGACGGCGTCGTAGAGGCCGTCTCCGGGGACCTGTCGGGCGCGCCGCTGCTGGCCGTCCAGTGGCATCCCGAGTGGCGGCCCGAGGCCAACGCCCAGTCCCGCGCCTTTTTCGCATTGTTCGGTCGCGCTCTGCGCGGCGAACCCCTTTCGGCCTAGCGCCGTTTTTTTGAGGTGACTTCCGTGTCCGCCCCCATCCGCAACTACGACATTGCTGAACTGAAGCGCCTGGATCTGGCGCACCACCTGCCGGCTCAGGCCGACCACAAGGTCATCGCCGAGCAGGGCGGCAGCCGGATCATCACCCGCGCCGAGGGCTGCGTCATCCATGACGGGGAAGGGAACGCCATTCTCGACGGCATGGCCGGCCTTTGGTGCGTGAACGTGGGCTACGGTCGCAAGGAGCTCGCCGAGGCCGCCTACGAGCAGATGCTGGAGTTGCCCTACTACAACACCTTCTTCAAGACGGCGACGCCGCCGGCCGTAATGCTCGCGACCAAGATCGCCGAGAAGATGGGCGACCACCTGACCCACGTGTTCTTCAACTCGTCGGGCTCGGAGGCCAACGACACGGTCTTCCGGCTGGTCCGCCACTACTGGAAGCTCAAGGGCGAGCCGCAGCGCAAGGTCTTCATCAGCCGCTGGAACGCCTATCACGGCTCCACCGTCGCCGGCGTCAGCCTGGGCGGGATGAAGCTGATGCATGCGCAGGGCGACCTGCCGATCCCGGGGATCGAGCATGTCATGCAGCCCTACTGGTTCGGCGAGGGCTTCGGCGAGGACAAGGACGCCTTCGCCGCCCGCGCGGCCCAGGCAATCGAGGACCGCATCCTGGAAGTGGGCCCCGAGAACGTCGCGGCCTTCATCGGCGAGCCGGTGCAGGGCGCCGGCGGCGTGGTGATCCCGCCCGAAGGCTACTGGCCCCGCGTGGAGGCCATCTGCCGCAAGTACGGCATCCTGCTGGTCTGCGACGAGGTGATCACCGGCTTCGGCCGGCTTGGCGAATGGTTCGGCCATCAGCGCTACGGGGTGAAGCCCGACCTGATCGCCATGGCCAAGGGCCTGTCCAGCGGCTACCTGCCGATCTCGGCCGTGGGCGTCGCCGACCACATCGCCAATGAGCTCAAGGAGAAGGGCGGGGATTTCATCCACGGCTTCACCTACTCCGGCCACCCGACCTGCTGCGCGGTGGCGCTCAAGAACATCGAGATCATGGAGCGCGAGCGCCTGATCGAACGCACCCGCGAGGACACCGGCCCCTATCTCGCCAAGGCGCTGGCCAGCCTGGCCGACCACCCTCTGGTGGGCGAGGCCCGCTCAATCGGCCTGCTGGGCGCGGTGGAGATCGTCGCGGAGAAGGGGACCAACAAGCGCTTCAAGGGCGAGGAGGGCAACGCTGGCCCGGTGGTCCGCGACCTGTGCATCAAGAACGGCCTGATGGTCCGCGGCATCCGCGACACCATCGTCTGCTGCCCGCCCCTGATCATCACCCACGCCGAGATCGATCGCCTCGTCGACACCATCAAGCGCTCGCTGGATGAGGCTGAACCCGTGCTGAGGGCGCTTTAGGGCGAGGAGCCCAGCCATGAAGTACAAGGAAAAGAAGAGCAAACCCGGCCCATCCGACAAGCGCGGCGTGGCCTCGCTGGCCGAGGCCGCCGAATGGTGCCGCCGCCAGGGGATCGAGGAGATCGAGTGCATGATCCCCGATCTGGCCGGGGTCGCGCGCGGCAAGATCATGCCGGTGCGCAAGTTCCTGGGCGCGCCGTCCATGAACCTGCCCCTGGCGGTCTTCTACCAGACCATCACCGGCGATTTCCCGGACTTCGAGGGCCTGGTGGACGCGGTGCAGTCGGACACCGACATCTTCCTCACGCCCGACTTCGCGACCCTCGCGGTGGTGCCCTGGGCCAGCGATCCCACCGCCCAGATCATCCATGACGCCTTCCACCCGGACGGCCGTCCCGTCGGCGAAAGCCCGCGCCAGGTGCTGCGCCGGGTCGTGAGCGCTTACGAAGCCAAGGGCTGGCGGCCGGTGGTCGCGCCGGAGATGGAGTTCTACCTCGTCGAGAAGAACATCGACCCTGACTATCCGCTGAAACCGCCGATCGGCCGGTCGGGACGGCCGGAGACTGGGCGGCAGGGTTACTCGATCTCGGCGGTCAACGAGTTCGATGCGCTGTTCGAGGACATGTACGAATACTCCGAGCGCCAGGGCCTGGAGATCGACACCCTGATCCACGAAAGCGGCGTGGCCCAGATGGAGATCAACCTGCGCCACGGCGACGCTCTGGAGCTGGCCGACCAGGTCTTCATGTTCAAGCGCACCATCCGCGAGGCGGCGCTGGAGCACGAGATCTACGCCACCTTCATGGCCAAGCCCATGGCCGCCGAGCCCGGCTCGGCCATGCACATCCACCAGTCGATCGTGGCGGCCGACACCGGCGAGAATCTGTTCTCCGACCCCACGACGGGGGAGCCGACGGCCCTGTTCTACGCCTTCATCGCCGGCCAGCAGCGCTACCTGCCGGCGATCATGGCCATCCTGGCGCCTTACGTGAATTCCTACCGCCGGATCGCTAAGGACTCCGGGGCCCCGGTCAACGTCCAGTGGGGCCACGACAACCGCACCGCCGGCCTGCGGGTGCCGCCTTCCGACGCCGCCAATCGCCGGCTGGAGAACCGAATCCCCTCGTCGGACGCCAATCCCTATCTGGCGATCGCCGCGACCCTGGCGGCCGGCTATCTGGGCATGACCCAGGGCCTGACGCCGTCGGCGCCCTATGAGCACGACGCCAACCAGCTGGGCATCGCGCTGCCTCGCAGCCTGCTGGAGTCGCTCGCCCTTTTCGAGGCCTCCGAGCCGCTGGCGGAGATCATGGGGCCGTCCTTCGTGGCCGCCTATTCGCGCGTGAAGCAGGCCGAGTACGAGACCTTCATGCGCACCATCAGCCCGTGGGAGCGGGAGTTCCTGCTGCTGAACGTCTAGGGGGCAGAGAGGTGCGCAACACCGGTCACCCGGCGGGCTCGTGGTACGTGGAAACCGCCACGGCGTTCCCTGAGCTGCCGCCGCTGACAGGCGAGGCGCACGCCCACGTCTGCGTGGTGGGCGCGGGCTACACCGGACTTGGCGCGGCGCTGGCTCTGGCCGAGCGCGGCGTGCGCGTGACGGTGCTGGAGGCCGCGCGCGTGGGGTCCGGCGGCTCCGGGCGCAACGGCGGCCAGATCCATGTGGGCCACCGGCGCGATCAGGACTGGCTGGAGCGGGCGGTGGGCGAGGCCGACGCCATGGCGCTCTGGCGCCTGGCCGAGAACGCGCGCCACCACCTGCTGACCCTGATCGCCGAACGCAAGATCGCCTGCGACCTCAAGCTCGGCCTGATCCACGCCGACCACCGTCCGGGCGGCGAAGACGAGAACCTCGCCTATATCGAGCACATGCGCAGGCGCTACGGCTACGACGCGCTTGCGCCCATCGACCGCGAGTCCCTGGCCTGGGAGCTTGGGACGGACGCCTACTTCGGCGGCGTGGTCGACCATGGCGGCGGCCATCTGCATCCGCTGAACCTGGCGCTCGGCCTGGCGCGGGCGGCCATGGCCGAAGGCGCCGTGATCCACGAGGGCTCCCGCGTCACCGCCTGGCGGCGTGCGTCGGGCGCCATCGTGGTGGAGACGGCTAAGGGGCGGCTCACCTGCGATCAGCTGATCCTCACCGGCGACGGCTACGGCGACGGCCTGTCGCCCCGGATCGACGCCCGGGTCATGCCGATCAACAACTTCATTCTGACCACCGAGCCCCTGGGCGCCGACGCCGACCTGATCATCCGCTCTGATGCGGCGGTCTCCGACAGCCGCTTCGTCGTGAATTACTTCCGCAAGACCCCCGACGGCCGGCTGCTGTTCGGCGGCGGCGAGAACTACAGCCCCTGGTTCCCGGCGAACCTGGCGGCCTTCGTCCGCAAGCGGATGCTCAAGGTCTATCCGCGCCTGCACGATGCGCGCATCACCCATGCCTGGGGCGGGACGCTCGGCATCACCATGACCCGCGCCCCCTTTGTCAGGGAGCTCGCGCCGGGCGTCCGCGTGGCCTCGGGCTATTCCGGGCAGGGCGTGGTGCTCGCCCCCTGGTGCGGACGGCTCCTGGGCCTGGCGGTGCTGGGCGAGACCGAGGGCTTCGATCTCCTCTCCCGCCTGCCCACGCCGCCGTTCCCGGGCGGGCGCCTGCTCCGCTGGCCGGCCCTGGTGGCGGGCATGAGCTGGTACGCGCTCAGGGATCGGTTGCCTTGAACCGGTCCAAGACGGCGTAGCTGCGGACTCAGAACGAAAGGCCGCATGAGCCATGCTGACTGAATCCCCGGCCCTGGCGACCGGTCATCGCCGATACGGCGCGAATGACGGCGCCCTGGCCGTCTATTTTCATGGCGCGCCAGGCGCCCCGGAGGAGGCCGCCGCTTTCGACGATGCGGCCCGCAGCGCCGGCGTCACATTGATCTGCGTCGATCGCTTCGCCTGCGATCCGACCCTGGTCGGCGAGGCCTACTATCGGGCGCTGGCCCAGGCGATCCTGGCCCTGGCGGACGGGCGCCGCGTCGATCTGATCGGTTTTTCCCTCGGCGGCTTCGTGGCCCTTCAGACCTGCCGCCATCTGGGCGGGGCCGTACGCCGGCTGCATCTTGTCTCGGCCGCCGCGCCGCTGGAGACGGGGGACTTCCTGGACGCCATGGCCGGCAAGCCTGTCTTCCAGGCGGCGCGGGCCTCGCCGTTCGGATTCAGGCTGATGTCGCTCTGGCAGGGCTGGCTCGCGCGCCACGCGCCGGGGGCGCTATTCCGCCTGTTGTTCGCTTCCGCCGCCGGCGCAGATCGGGCCCTGGCGGCCGATCCCAGCTTCCGCGCCGCCATCGTGGGGGTCTTAAGGGCCAGCCTCACGGCGGGTCAGGACGGCTACATCCGCGACGTGCGCGCCTATGTCCGCCCCTGGGCCGACAGCCTTGCCGATGTGGGCGTCGAGACCTGCATCTGGCACGGCGACGCCGACAACTGGGCGCCGGTCGGCATGGCTCGTGCACTGGCCCATCGCCTGCCAGGGCGCGTCCAGATCGAGATCCTGCCCGGCCTTTCACACTATTCCTGCCTCTATCAGGCCCTGCCGGAAATCCTGCGACAGGTCGGGCAGGCGGAATCCTAGGCCTCCACCATCACCAACAACGCGCCCTCCGAGACCTGGGCGCCCTCGGTGACCACCACCTCGCGGACCACGCCATCGAAGGCGGCGACGAGGGTGTGCTCCATCTTCATGGCCTCCAGGGTGACCAGCGCCGCGCCCTTGGCGACCGGGTCGCCCACGGCGACGCGGACGGCGGTGACCTTGCCGGGCATGGGGGCGTGAATGTGCCCGCCGCCGGCTTCGCCATCGAGGGTGCGGACAGGCGGGTCCAGCGACAGGGTGAAGGCCTCGCCCTCCTCGAAAACCACGGCGGCGCCATTCGGCGCCATCAGCGCCGGAACGTCGGGGGCGGCGGAGGCGAGCGGGGCGGCGAGCGGCGCGCCGTCGAGGAACAGGCGCACGTCCGTCTCGGCCGCGACGTTCATCCGGAAGCCGGAGAGAGCATCCCAGGGCGAGGCGGCTTCGTCCGTTCGGCAGTGGCGGGCGTTCATCAGAGCATAGGCGGCGCGCGCCAGGGCTGCGGCCGAAGGCGCGGGCGGGGTGACCAGCGCCTCCATCTCGCGCTCGATCAGGCCGGTGTCCACGGCGCCCGCCACGAAGGCCGGCGCCGAGAGCGCGCGGACCAGGAAGGCCGCATTGGTCTTCACCGGCCAGACCTCCACCTCGGCGCAGGCCTGCGCGAGCTGTGCAGCGGCGGCCTCGCGGGTCGCTGCGGAGGTGATCAACTTAGCGATCATCGGGTCGTAGAAGGCCGAGACCTCGCCGCCTTCCTCCACGGCGCTGTCGACGCGCACGCCGCGGGGCAGGCGGAAGCGGGTCAGCGGGCCGGTGGAGGGCAGGAAGCCCGCGACGGGGCTTTCCGCATAGAGCCTGGCCTCCATCGCCCAGCCGGTGAGCGTGATCTGGTCCTGGGCCAGCGGCAGGGGCTCCCCGGCGGCGACCCGCAGCTGCCACTCCACCAGGTCCTGGCCCGTGACCATTTCGGTGACCGGATGCTCCACCTGCAGGCGGGTGTTCATCTCCATGAACCAGATGCGGTCGGCGCGCAGGCCCGCCGAGCCGTCGGCGATGAACTCCACCGTGCCGGCGCCCTCGTAGCCGACGGCGCGCGCGGCCTGGACGGCTGCGGCGCAGACCGCCGCGCGCGTGGCCTCGTCCATGCCCGGCGCCGGGGCCTCCTCGATGACCTTCTGGTGGCGGCGCTGCAGGGAGCAGTCGCGCTCGAACAGGTGGACCACCTCGCCATGGCGGTCGGCGAAGACCTGCACCTCGATGTGCCGCGGTCGGGAAACATAGGTCTCCAGCAGCACCCGCTCGTCGCCGAAAGACGCGGCGGCCTCGCGCCGGCAACTGGCCAGCGCGGCCTCGAAGTCCTCGGCGCGGTCGACCTTGCGCATACCCTTGCCGCCGCCGCCGGCCACGGCCTTGATCAGCACCGGATAGCCGATGGCCTCGGCCTCGCGGGCGAGACGTTCCGCAGACTGATCATCGCCCATATAGCCAGGCGTGACCGGCACCCCGGCCTTGGCCATCAGGGCCTTGGCGGCGTCCTTCAGGCCCATGGCGCGGATGGCGGAAGGCGGCGGACCGACCCAGATCAGGCCGGCGTCGATCACCGCCTGGGCGAAGTCGGCGTTCTCAGACAGGAAGCCGTAGCCGGGATGGATGGCCTGGGCGCCCGTGGCCTTGGCCGCCTCGATCAGGCGCGCCCCGACGAGATAGCTCTCGCGGGCCGGCGCCGGGCCGATGGCTACCGCTTGGTCAGCCTCGCGCACGTGGGGGGCGTTGGCGTCCGCCTCGGAGTGGACGGCGATGGTGCGCACGCCCAGGCGCCGGGCGGTGCGGATGATGCGGCGGGCGATCTCGCCGCGGTTGGCGATCAGCAGAGAAGCGAACATGCGGCTTACATCCTGAACACGCCGAAGCGCGTCTCCGGTACGGGGGCATTAAGCGACGCCGAGATGGACAGGCCCAGCACATCGCGGGTCTGGGCGGGATCGATGATCCCGTCGTCCCACAGGCGGGCCGTGGCGAAATAGGGATCCCCTTCAGTTTCGTAGCGCTCGCGGACCGGGGCCTTGAAGGCCTCCTCGTCCTGCGCGGGCCAGGTCTCGCCCTTGGCCTCCATTCCGTCGCGGCGGATGGTGGCGAGCACGCTGGCGGCCTGCTCGCCGCCCATGACGCTGATGCGGCTGTTGGGCCAGGTCCACAGGAAGCGCGGCGAATAGGCCCGGCCGCACATGCCGTAGTTGCCCGCACCGAAGGAGCCGCCGATCAGCACGGTGAACTTGGGGACCTCGGCGGAGGCGACGGCCGTGACCAGCTTGGCGCCGTCCTTGGCGATGCCGCCGGCCTCGTACTTGCCGCCGACCATGAAGCCCGAGATATTCTGCAGGAAGACCAGCGGGATCTTCCGCTTGCAGGCCAGCTCAATGAAGTGCGCGCCCTTGACCGCGCTCTCCGAGAACAGCACCCCATTGTTGGCGAGGATCGCGACCGGATAGCCCCAGATGCGGGCGAAACCGCAGACGAGCGTTGCACCATACAGCGCCTTGAACTCGTCGAACTCCGAGCCGTCGACGATGCGGGCAATCACCTCGCGCACATCGTAGGGCGCGCGCACGTCGGTGGGCACGATCCCATAGAGCTCGGCCGGATCGAAGGCCGGCGGGCGGGGTGGGGCCAAATCCTGGTCCACCTTCTTGTTGGTGTTCAGGTTGGCGACGATGGAGCGGACGATCTGCAGGGCGTGCTCGTCGTCGGCGGCTACGTGGTCGACCACGCCGGAGCGACGGCCGTGGGTCTCGGCTCCGCCCAGCTCCTCGGCAGTGATGATCTCGCCGGTGGCGGCCTTCACCAGCGGCGGGCCGCCCAGGAAGATGGTGCCCTGGTTCTGGACGATCACCGTCTCGTCGCTCATGGCCGGCACATAGGCGCCGCCGGCCGTGCAGGATCCCATGACGCAGGCAATCTGGGCGATGCCGTCGGCGCTCATCCGGGCCTGGTTGAAGAAGATCCGGCCGAAGTGGTCGCGGTCGGGGAAGACCTCGGCCTGGTGCGGCAGGTTCGCGCCGCCGGAGTCCACCAGATAGACGCAGGGCAGGCGGTTCTGCATCGCCACCTCCTGCGCCCGCAGGTGCTTCTTCACGGTGGCCGGAAAATAGGCCCCGCCCTTCACGGTGGCGTCGTTGGCCAGCACCATGACCTCGCGGCCGCTGACCCGGCCGATCCCGGCGATCAGGCCCGCGGCGGGCGCCTCGTCGTCATAGAGGCCGAAGGCGGCCAGCGCCCCGATCTCCAGGAAGGGCGATCCGGCGTCCAGCAGGCGCATGACCCGCTCGCGCGGCAGAAGCTTTCCGCGCGAGGCGTGGCGCTTGCGCGAGCCTTCCGGCCCGCCCAGCGCCGCCGTAGCCGTGCGCTCGCGCAGCTGGTCGGCGAGCGCCCGGTTGACCTGAGCGTTGGCCGCGAAGGCCTGGCTGTTGACGTCGATGACGGAGGAGATCTTGGGCATCAGGCACTCACCAGCTCGCGGCCGATCAGAAAGCGGCGGATCTCGTTGGTCCCGGCGCCGATGTCATAGAGCTTGGCGTCGCGCAGCAGCCGCTCCACCGGATAGTCCTTGGTGTAGCCGGCCCCGCCCAGCGCCTGGATGGCCTCCAGTGTGACCTTCACGGCGTTCTCGCTGGCCATCAGGATCGCGCCGGCGGCGTCGAAGCGTGTGGTCTTGCCGGCGTCGCAGGCCTTGGCCACGGCATAGACGTAGGCGCGGGCGGAATTGAGCGCGACGTACATGTCGGCGACCTTGCCCTGCATCAGCTGGAAGCTGCCGATGGGCTTTCCAAATTGCCTGCGCTCGCGGACATAGGGCAGCACCACGTCCAGGCAGGCCTGCATGATGCCCAGCGGCCCGCCCGACAGCACCGTGCGCTCATAGTCGAGCCCGCTCATCAGCACGCCGACCCCGCCGTTCTCCTGGCCCAGCATGTTCTCTTCGGGGACCTCGCAGTCCTCGAACACCAGCTCGCCGGTGTCGGAGCCGCGCATGCCCATCTTGTCGAGCTTCTGGGCGCAGTAGAAACCCTTGAAGTCCCTCTCGATCAGGAAGGCGGTGACGCCCCGGCTGGCGCCCTCGGGATCGGTCTTGGCGTAGACCACCAGCACGTCGGCGTGGGGGCCGTTGGTGATCCAGAACTTGGTTCCGTTGAGCACATAGCGGTCGCCGCGGCGATCCGCGCGCAGGCGCATGGAGACCACGTCGGAGCCCGCCCCAGCCTCGCTCATGGCCAGGGCGCCGACATGCTCGCCGCTGATCAGCTTGGGAAGGTAGCGGCGTTTCTGCTCCTCCGAGCCCCAGCGTCGGATCTGGTTCACGCAGAGGTTCGAGTGGGCGCCGTAAGACAGGCCGACGGAGGCCGAGGCGCGGCTCACCTCCTCCATGGCCACCACGTGCTCGAGATAGCCGAGGCCAAGCCCGCCATAGTCCTCCTCGACCGTCACGCCGTGCAGGCCCAGCGCACCCATCTGCGGCCAGACCTGGCGCGGGAAGCTGTTGGACTGGTCGATCTGCGCGGCGATCGGGGCGATGCGGTCGGCGGCGAAGCGGGCCGTCGTCTCGCGGATCGCGTCCGCCGTCTCGCCGAGCGCGAAGTCCATGGATGGGCCATGGTTGGGGATCGTCACGTCGGGTGTCCTCCCGCCTGTCATTCAGGCTCTGGGACAACAGGTAGCATTCCCCACCGATATCAAAAATTGAAAGAACGGCGGTCTAGTCATAGACAGGGCGAATGGATCGCTACCTCATCCATTACTTTCTCGCGGTGGTCGAGACGGGCAACTTCAGCCGAGCGGCCGCCCGGGTGAACGTCGCCCAGCCGACGCTGTCGGTGGGGATCGCCAAGCTGGAGACCCAGCTGGGCGCCAGGCTGTTCAACCGCACCAGCCGCCGCGTGCACCTCACCGAGGCCGGCGCCCGCTTCGTCGGTCACGCCAAGGCCATCGAGCAGGCCTACAATTTGGCCCTGGCCGATGTCGGGGGCGAGCGGCCGGCGGCGCGGTTGCGCGTGGGCGTGCTCGGCAGCCTGCCCAACAGCCTGCTCGCCGATATCGTGACTCGCGCGCGCGGCCTCGGCGCCGGCGGCCTGAAGCTGACCGAGGCCAATGAGCGCGAGCTGATCGCGCTCCTGGAGCGGCGCGCAATCGACGTGGCGATCACCCTTCTGCGTCCGGGCGCGGCCCGGTTTGCGCCCGCGCTGCTCTATCGCGAGGGCTATTCGCTCGCCTTGCCGATGACCCATCCCCTGGCCCAGGCGCAGGTGGTCGAGGCCGCCCAGCTGGCGCAGGACGCGATGATCGTGCGCCGCCACTGCGAGGTGCTCTCCCAGACCAGCCGGCATTTCACTGCCCGCGGCGTTCGGCCGGCCTTCAGCCTGCGCACGGTGAACGACGACCGCGCCCTGGCCATGGTCCGCGCCGGGCTGGGCGTGACGGTGATGCCGGATGGCTTTCGCGATCCGGGCGTGGCCCGGCCCAGGTTCGCCGACTTCGACTTGGAGCGGGAGATCGGGCTGTTGTTCGCTGATCCGGAGGTCGGACTCGAGGTCCACCCCTTCTGCGAGGCGGCTCGCGCCGAATGCGCGCGGGCGAGGAGCCTCTAGGCGCCGCTTCCTCCCGCGGGGTTCGTCGCTTGTCCTGCCTCCCGGGCGAAAGTCTTGCTGCAATCGGCGCCGACATGGCGCCAATCTGTCTCGAAGGGCGCGTGAGGCGCCCGACGTCACGGATCGGCGCGGCCAACGCGCGGCCAAGGGGGAAATGCATGGGCAGGACTGCAGCAGCCAAGGCCGCCGAAGAGCACCAGGTCGACCGCAAGGACGGGCTGGTGATCGCCGCCTCGTCGGTGGGCACGGTCTTCGAGTGGTATGACTTCTACCTCTACGGATCGCTGGCGGGCTTCATCACCCAGCACTTCTTCTCGGGCGTCAACGAGACGACCGGCTACATCTTCGCGCTCCTGGCCTTCGCCGCGGGCTTCGCGGTCCGGCCCTTCGGCGCCCTGGTGTTCGGCCGGCTGGGCGATCTCTGGGGGCGCAAGAACACCTTCCTGGTGACCATGCTGCTCATGGGGATTTCGACCTTCGTGGTCGGCCTGCTGCCGTCCTATGCGCAGATCGGCGTGGCCGCGCCGGTGATCCTGGTGCTGATGCGCCTGTTGCAGGGCCTGGCGCTCGGCGGCGAGTACGGCGGGGCGGCGACCTATGTGGCCGAGCACGCCCCCCACGGACGGCGCGGCTTCTACACCAGCTGGATCCAGACCACGGCCACCGTGGGCCTGTTCCTCAGCCTGATCGTCATCCTGATCACCCGCACCCAGATGGGCGAGGACGCGTTCAAGGTCTGGGGCTGGCGCATCCCCTTCCTGGTCTCGATCGTGCTGTTGGGCGCCTCTCTGTGGATCCGCCTGCAGCTGAACGAGAGCCCGGCCTTCCAGCGGATGGTGGACGAGGGCAGGGCGTCCAAGAGGCCGCTGGCCGACGCGTTCGGCAAATGGGGCAACCTGAAGCTCGTCATCCTGGCGCTGGTGGGGCTGACCGCCGGCCAGGCGGTGGTCTGGTACACCGGCCAGTTCTACGCCCTGTTCTTCCTGGAGAAGATGCTCAAGGTCGACGGCACGCTGGCCAACATCCTGGTGGCCGCCGGCCTGCTGATCGGCACGCCGTTCTTCGTCGTCTTCGGCTGGCTGTCGGACAAGATTGGGCGAAAGCCGATCATCCTCACCGGCTGCCTCCTGGCGGCGCTCACCTTCTTCCCGCTTTTCAAGACGCTCACCGCGGCGGTCAATCCAGCCCTGGCGGCGGCCAGCGCCAGCGCGCCGGTCACCGTGGTGGCCGATCCGGCGGAGTGCTCGTTCCAGTTCGATCCTGTGGGCAAGACGGTGTTCAACACCTCCTGCGACGTGGCCAAGTCCTATCTGGCCAAGGCCGGGGTCAGCTACGAGAACCAGGTCGCGCGGCCCGGCGCCGTGGCCGAGATCCACATCGGCCAGACCGTGGTCGGGTCCTTCGAGGGCGAGCGGCTCGACAAGGCGGCCTTCAAGGCCCGGAGCAAGGACTGGGAGGCCGAGGTGGGCTCCGCGCTGAAGACCGCCGGCTATCCGGCCAAGGCCGACAGCGCCCAGGTCAACCTGCCGCTGGCCATCGCCGTGCTCGCCGTGCTGGTGATCTACGTGACCATGGTCTACGGGCCGATCGCGGCCATGCTGGTGGAGATGTTCCCCACCAACATCCGCTACACCTCGATGAGCCTGCCCTACCACATCGGCAACGGCTGGTTCGGCGGCTTCCTGCCCACCACGGCCTTCGCCATGGTGGCCGCCACGGGCAACATCTACTTCGGCCTCTGGTACCCGGTGGTCATCGCCGCGGCGACCGCGGTGGTGGGCTTCCTGTTCCTCAAGGAGACGAAGGACGTCGACATCCACGCCTGAGGGCGCGCGCGCCTAGACCACGGTCCCGAAGATGCGGCCGATGCCGGCCGTCAGCGCCATGGCCAACGCCCCCCAGAAGGTGACGCGGACCGTGGCGCGCAGGATGTTCGCGCCTCCGGCCTTGGCGCCGATCGCCCCGAGCAGGGCGAGGAAGCCGAGCGAGGCGGCCGAGACGGCGGGGACGAGCATGGGGGCGGGCGCGACGATGGTCATCAGCAGCGGCATGGCCGCGCCCACCGAGAAGGTGGCCGCCGAGGTCAGGGCCGCCTGGATCGGCCGGGCGGTGGTGATCTCAGAGATCCCCAGTTCGTCGCGGGCGTGGGCGCCCAGGGCGTCACGCGCGGTCAGCTGGATGGCGACGGCCTTGGCCAGGTCGGGATCGAGGCCGCGGGATTCATAGATTCCAGCGAGCTCCGCCAACTCGGGGCCCGGCGTCTCGTCCAATTCCTTGCGCTCGCGCGCTAGGTCGGCCTTCTCGGTGTCGGACTGGGAGCTGACCGACACATATTCGCCGGCGGCCATGGACATGGCGCCGGCCACGAGGCCGGCGACGCCGGCGACCAGCACGGCGCTTTTGGCGCCTTCGGCGGCGGCGACGCCCACGACCAGACTGGCGGTGGAGACGATGCCGTCATTCGCGCCGAGCACGGCGGCGCGCAGCCAGCCGATCCGTTCGACGGCGTGATTCTCGGTGTGGATCTTGAGTCTGGCCATGGCGTCCTCTGTCGATCGCGGAAGGATCGTCGCCATGTGCAGGCTCGGCCGCAAGAGGCTTCAGGCCTCCGCGGTCGATCAGGTCTTGGCCTTAGCGGCCGCCGCCGCCGGTGATCTCTTTGATCAGGGCCTGGACGGGCGCCTTGCCGCCCACGCCCCACACCAGCTTCAGGTACGCGAGCGTGCGGGCCGCGGCGTCGTCGAATTTCCATTCGCAGCCGTCGAACCGGCAGTCGCTGAAGATGGGAAGCTCGCCGCCATTGTAGACCATGCGGCAAGCCTGGAACTGGCAGTCCACGAAGGACTCGCCGTCGAGGACCACGGTTTCGTGGTTGAAGATGGTGGCGGTCTGCATGTGCGGCGCCTAGGCCTCGTCGTCCGAGGCGCCGGGGGTTTCGCCCCGGGCTTCGGCTTCAGCCCGATCGCGTTCGCGCTGATCGCGCTTGGCGTTCGCCTTCTCGGTGGCCTTGGCCGCCTTGATGCGTTCGCGTTCCATGCGTTCGAAATTGTAGTTCGGCTTGCGCGCCATGTTGGCGATCTCCTGTTGGTGAGCCAAGCGCGCCGGGGCCCGTTGGCCCCGGGACGACTACTGGCGCGCCTTGCGGGCGGCGTAGCGGGCGTCGCGTTTGGCCTTGGCTTCGGCCTTGGTCAGAGCCTTGCGTTCCTTGCGCTCGCCGCGCTTGGCGTCGAGGGCGGCGGCCTCGAGGTCGGCTTGCGTCTGGCGTTCGGCTTCCCGGGCGGCTTCGGCGGCCAGCAGCGCGTCGGCCTTTGCCTTGGCGCGCTCGTCGCGCAGACGCTCGAGTTCAGCCGCCTTCATGGCGGCGCGTTCTTCGAAGAGCGGGTCGGTGACGGTGGGCTTCGGTTTGAACTTGGCCAGCATGGCCTTCTTGGCTTCAGCAGCGGCCTTGAGTCGGTCGGCGAAGCCGGTGTTTTGAATGTCGTTCATAGTGCTTTCGGTTGTGCAAGCCGTACGGCTTGGATCACTCGGTGTGCGCGGGCTTGAAGGTGGCGGCGCAGATCGCTTCGAGGTGGCCCTTGATGGAGCGCGCAGACAGCAGCGCATCCACGGCGCGGCAGCCGTCCGCCTTCAGGCGGTCCTTCAGGGTGTTCAGATCGCCGTATTGACCCGATCGGGCCAGGGCGTAGGCGCGTTCGACGGTTGGCATAGTCATGATGCGTATATGGGGTGGAAAAGCGGCGTGGCCAGGGCGGCTTGCGCCGCCCTGGCCATCTTGCCTGGACCTGGCCGGCCGGGCGAACCCGGCCAGGAGGAGTTTAGGCGGACTGCAGTTGGCCGGCGGACATCTTGCCGCTGCGCTGATCGCGTTCGAGTTCGAACGAGACCTTCTGGCCTTCATGCAGCGAGCCGAGGCCCGAACGTTCGACCGCGGAGATGTGGACGAACACGTCCGCGCCGCCGTCGTCAGGTTGGATGAAGCCGAAGCCCTTGGTGGGGTTGAACCACTTCACGGTGCCGATAGCCATGTGTGTCACCTTTCAGGTGTAGATGTTCGCGCTGTTCCGACGGAACGCGCGATCAAATTGTCGGAGAGGATCGTTGTAGACTCGGGAGCTCGATCCGAAGAGCAAGCGTGGAGAGCAACCGAACCAAATCGATATTCGATGGGCGGAGTATCGCTCATTGGGCGACTAAACGCCATGAAAAATCGGCCGAACTGCGAATATTCTGCGCGAAGACCGCGTCGTGGCCGGAATTCATGAGTGAAATGAACGCGCTAGGCCCCGCCAGCAAGGTCGGCTCGCTGGACCAGGGCGGCCGCTCTCCGGTCCGATCGCCGAAATCCCGGCGTTGACAGCGGCTTCGAAAGCGCTCATTGCCCCCCGCCCCGACGAGGCTCTGGTGAAACAGGGCGCGTCGCGGATCACTGGGGAGCCAGGCCTTCGCTGAAATCCGGACCTTCCGGGGCGGCGAAAAAGTCGGAAACGAGCGATTGACAGGTAGGGGGTGGGCGACTAGATACGCCGCTCTTCGCCGCCGCCGGGCGTAAAACGGCGGGATTGGCGCGAGCTG
>Ga0153916_10000982_pt1 | contig 19952 bp, 21 predicted proteins | sample Opewatmetagenome_FD_109642 | JGI IMG/M metagenome (GOLD analysis project Ga0153916, IMG submission 109642) | Freshwater wetland microbial communities from Ohio, USA - Open water 3 Core 3 Depth 4 metaG | ecosystem: Environmental > Aquatic > Freshwater > Wetlands | place: USA: Ohio, Lake Erie... | reverse complement strand
TTGGCATGTTGAGCAATCTGGCGCATGGAGGTGCCATGATAGCCTTGTTCGATGAACAGGTCATGCGCTGCCAGTAAGATGGCAGTGCGGGTTTGTTCCCCACGCGTAGGAGATGAGACGGTCATGCTGATACCTCACCCGATACAAACGAACGTTCGTTCATATTCTAATCAGGGAGCTTTACAATGTCAAGCGCGTAATAATAAGGGAATTGCTAAAATAGTGGGCGTGGAAATCCTTAATGTGTGCTAGATGGGCCAGGAAAAACTGCTGCCCATATTTATAACCACTTCATAGATATAATATCGATATAAAATAAACATCGATATGATTGCTGGATAGACAGGAGGTTATTAGGTTATGCGTCATAACCGTGATGAAGTAATCAAACGCACAATCCAGGAGTTCGAACTCCTGGACGATCTGGTTGCCAATCTTTCCAGTGAAGATTGGAATCAGCCGCTAGCCCGGCCGGAAACCAAAGAAGCCTGGACAGTGAAGGATGCCCTGGCCCATATTACCCATTGGAAGGCTGACGTAGCCAGGTCCGTCAGGAAGCAGCGCCGCCCCCCTGAGGAGCGCGGGCTCGAGATAAACGATGGGAACCATCTCATCTATCTGCGCTGGCGTGATCACACTCCCCAGGAAGTTCTCGCCTGGCACAGGCAGGTTCAGAAGGACCTGCTGGCTGCACTGAAATCAGCACCTGATGAATGGTTCAGCGGCAAGGAGCGCAGACCTGAATGGCCTTACGACCTCGACGGACATTCCGCCTATCACCGCACAAAGGACATCGAACGGACATTGGCAGCCAAGGCCAGGAATGACTGATCCCCTGGAACCAGGTGCCAATCCCTTGTGTTAATCTATCAGGGGTGCAGTAGATCCAGAAGACAGCTGACGACTTCCGCTCTACCTAAATCCATGATACAGGCGAGTGTCAATAACTGCGTATGGCAATTCAAGCCAAGTACCTTGTTTAGGCGAACTTTCTGCTCCATGCGCAGCTGGTGATAACCATCTGCCGGTGCCACGAATTTATGGCGATAAACCCGAAATGATGCCAACAGAATTCCATCGAATTCAAAAAGCGGGTCAGCAGGCAAGTACCACGCACAAATGTAAATCCTTACCTGCTGTCAAGCAACCACCATACGGTTAATAAAAACATCCCACAAGCGACATGCTCATGGGATGCAATGTAAATATGTATAAAATTATTTTTCGTCGCCACTGCCCAGCATGGCTACCTGGCGTAGCAAACCGAAGACCAATAACCCCAACTTAATGCCTTCACCGGCGTTGAGGTTGGGAGGCTCAGCCCTCCTTTTGGCACGTTGGATCAGCAGGTAGGCTGCACCGAGGCCCGTCAGCGCTCCGACCACCGCCCCTATCACCAATACCTGCCCCGTCCAGGAGGTATCCATCTCAACCATCTCATTTTGTTCGAAGACCTTATTTTCTTGTTTGCCCATGGATTAATTCCTTTCATGATTCCGGTTGAACTCAATAGAGCGGCTCTGATCCAGCTCCTCCCTCAATTACTGCTCACGGGCTGGTTTTTTACCCAATCTTGCTGCATAGCGCACGGCAGCCCAAATACTGCGCATTTTTAATATGGGCTCAATGCTCAAATTGGAGAGCTGGCTGACTTTATTCTTGCCTGCCTCAAAGTAAAGCTGCACGATCAGGGCATACCGTGGGATAAATCGCAATAAATAGCTGATCAGGTAAACAAAACCAATCAGGAGAACAAGTAATATAAGGGCAAAAAACAGGGATGGCAGGATCAACCACATCAACGAGACATCTGCCCAACGTCCCACATCAGTCACTGGCTGGGTTGCCGAGAGGATTATGACAGCGACTGCCGCTAGCAAAAGAAGGATGCCAATTACCAGGGGAAAGGTAATCTGCCAGAAGGTTTCCCGCCGGTGTTCGGCATACGTCGTTGGGTTGCGCTCAAGGTGAACGGATCGGTTTTGGTTGTCCATCGTGCCCATATTGTAGCATAATTTCATTTCCAGCTTACTTTCCCCGCTGCCGTATGGCTTCAAAGAGCAGAATGCTCGCAGCAATGCCCGCGTTGAGGCTCTCACTGCCACCCGGCATGGGGATATGCACCTTCTCATCGGCCAGGGAAGCTGACTGGGACCCCGCACCAGCTGCCTCTCCACCCACAATGAGCACCATGGGAGAACGAAAATCCGCATTCGTGTAAGGGGTGCCAGTTGCGGAATCAGCCAGATACACCCTCAGATGAACAGAAGACCCTTTCAGGATAGACTTGATACCCTCCCAACCCAGGCTGCGAATGGGCAGACGGAAGTGAGCGCCCATCCCAGCCCGTAGGACCTTGGGGGACCAGGCATCTGCACCACCCGGGGTGAGCAGCACCGCCTGCACTCCAGCGGCTGCCGCTGTTCGCAAGACTGTCCCCAGGTTGCCCGGATCGCGCACCCCATCCAGGATGAGCAAGAAGCTTGGGGCAGGAGGCAGGGGTAAGGTTCGCATTGCCAGGACGACCAGCAAACCCTGGGGGGTTTCGGTCTCACTGATCGTATTCATCACCGCTTCAGTGATTTGCTCAGCAGGCACACACCGAGAAGAGAAACTGCCCACCACCGCCTTGCCGCGCTCATCCAGCGTATCGGTATAGAAGACCTGTTGAGCGTCCCAGCCTGCTTGGAGTGCTTCCTCAGATAAGCGCACTCCCTCGATGACAAATGCCTGCTCTTCCCGGCGAGTTTTTGACTGTGCCTGCAGCTTGCGCACTGCCTGGATTTTAGGGTTATGTGTGGAGGTGATCATCCTGCTCCCATGCTTTGAGAAAAGCCTGCAGTGGTTCCTGATTGAACAATACCACCCGAACGAGCTTTAGATTGGAGTGAGGGTTGTGTGTAAAGTAATCCCGGATGGTGGAAAGGATCACCTGTGCGGCTAGTGATATAGGAAAGCCGAAGATGCCCGTAGAAATAGCCGGGAGGGCGATCGAATCTAAGCCAAGCTGCTCCGTCAGGCGCATCGAGCCGCGGATGGCTGACTCGAGCTTTTCTGCTTCATTCCCCTCACCCCACCTCGGCCCTACCGCATGGATGATGTAGCGGCAGGGAAGGTTGCCCGCGTTGGTATAGGCTGGCTCGGCGTGTGTGACCGGACCGTGCTCTCGCACCCACTGGTTGCTCTCCGCCTGGATCTGCGGCCCACCCCGCCGCACGATGGCACCTGCCACACCTGCCCCGTGAGCCAGGTGGCAATTGGCAGCATTGACAATCGCATCCACAGTTTCAGCCGTAATATCTCCCTGGGCAATCTGCAATTTCTGCCCGGATGGAAATATGTAATCCATAAATGTCTGGTTCATGATGCATCCCTCTTCATGGGTACCATTTTACCTCACCCGTTTCTAAAGCAACCCCCAGTTCCCTTTAGAAAGAAAAGCTTCTATGTTGTGTTGTCACTCGCATCTAAAACACACCTTGTCATTGAGAGGGGGTGGTTTTCACCTGAAACAATCTCCTACCTACACTTGGAGATTGTTTCCCCATCGCTTCCTCGCTCACATAGTACGATCGCGAGGCTTCGCCCTCGGGGCACGGGTCGCAAAGCAGCGGGAACTTGAAGACGCCGCAGGAACGCTACTCTTTATCGCTCGCAAAGTACGCCCGCGACACTCGATGACAACACATCCTTTGTGTCCTTTGAGGCCATTGTGGTTATTTTTAGTTAGGAATAATATACAAAGAACCCGTCTTCGAAGTGAAAACGGGTTCCGGGGAGTTTTTGTGTGTGAGTTGCAAGGTTATGCGGAGGTTATTCAGCTTTTGCCTGCGTGGCAACCGCAGAAAATGCCTGCGGGTCACGTACTGCCAGGTCGGCCAGCATCTTACGGTTGATGGCGATCTTGGCAGTTTTCATGCCGTGGATCAGACGGCTGTAGGATAAGCCATTAAGTCGTGCCGCTGCGTTGATACGGGCGATCCAAAGATGGCGCAAATCGCGTCTGCGTTGGCGCCGGTCACGATAGGAATACCATAATGACTTGAGCATGGCCTCATTGGCGCGCCTATATAGACGATGCCGCGTACCAAATTGACCTGCATTCATCTTGAGGATTTTCTTGTGGTGACGGTGACGATACGGACCAGTTTTTACACGAGCCATTGTTTTCTCTCCTGCGAACCCCTGGGCGCCGGCAGCTTGAAGCTACCAGTTCTGTGCACCCAACGGCCGCACTAAAAGGTGGATAGGATATGCTACTCTGCCTTCTTCAGGTAGGGTGCCAGGCGATGGACGCGCTGGATAATGCCGCGTCCTTTGACCGGGATCATCTCTGAGAACAGCTGCTTGACGCGCTTGGGTGTGCGGCGGCGCAGGTGGCTTTTACCACCCTTGGTGCGCATTACCACACCCGTCCCGGTGACTCTGAAGCGTTTCGAGGTCGCCTTATGGGTCTTGAGTTTATATTTTGTTGTTGTTTGCTTGCGAGGCACGGTTAAAACTCCTTCTCACACAAAACCCCATGGGAGGGCAAAGGTAAAAGCCTGGAAAGGCTTGCTCGCCCATACCCGCGGGTAATTTTTATTGGATGTATATACTTGGCTTACTTCTTTTTCGTCTTGGCAGGAGCCAGGACCATGACCACACTGCGACCTTCCATGATGGGGGCTTGTTCGATGGAAGAAAGATCCGCTAGCTCTTCAGCCACTTTCTTCAGGTCATTCAGCGCCAGATCAACGTAGTCGATCTCACGACCGCGAAAACGGATACGCACCCTTACCTTGTTGCCTTCTTCCAGCCAACCCCGGGCATCACGGATTTTAAATCCCTGGTGATAGATGTTGGTCTTTGGTCGAAAGCGGATTTCTTTGACTTCGATTTTGGTTTGGGCCCGGCGCGCGTCGCGTTCTTTCTTGGTCTTTTCGTAGAGGAATTTCCCGAAGTCCATGATCCGGCATACGGGTGGCTCGGAATTGGGGGCTACCTCCACTAAGTCCAGGTCGGCTTCATTGGCCAGGCGTACCGCCTCCTGTATGGAGACTACGCCTATGTTCTCGTTACTAGCGCCGATCAAACGGACTTCTTTGACTCGAATAGCCTCGTTGATTCTATATTGGGTCGCGCTGATAATTCACTCCTTTCAAGACAGGCAGTTAATACCGCTAGATGCCGTAGTATGGCATCTAGTGTGCCCGATGATACCATGAGTTTATCATAATCGTCAACATATTTGGGGAAATAGGCACCCAGTGATAAGTCATAAGGGCATTGGTGAACCAGGCTAGTAGTTGCATGCGGTTTCTACACCTGACTGGTTGTGAGTCCATGCCATCCCAGGTTCGCCATGAGGGGTGAATGCAGTTCATACCGTAGAATTAAAACATTCTTGTTTATGTAGAGACGCCCCGACGGGGCGTCTCTTAGGCGGCACACCTGCACTCCCACGTCCCCGCTAGCGGCTATATCCCCGCTAACGTACGTGAAAGAATGCGGTGAAATTGCCAATTATCAGATTTATCGACTCAGATGAATATTATTCTTTGTGTCATATTAACATACATGTGTCCTCTAAACAGTCTGTTAAAGATTAATAATATTGCCCTTTTTGTGCTCCTTAGCCCTTTTTATTTCTAACCTTTCGTCTTTGAAAGCTGATCGTTGAAGGTTCATCGTTGATAACTGCTTTCCCCGCGACGTTAAAATATTAGTCGAAGACCAGGACATTCCCGTAAACCATTGCGGAAATTGAACATTGTTCAGCCATAGGCGCACAAGGGGAGGATTTGGACATGAGCTCCTCGGATTTCCTCCCCTGTGCCTTTGGATTCTTCTTGATTTAATACGCGCGGATGTTGTTCAACCTTCTTTGGAAACGCTTATCCCGCCCCTTAGAAGTGGCACCATTCTCCAATCAAAATGGGTAGGGGCGGGTCGTGCGCAATCAAAAATTGGTTGCAATTCGCCCGCCCCTACAATCGGGATGATATTTAATCACAGAAAGAACGATCAATCTTAGACCCTTTATACCTCCCACTAAATTCTATAGCTCTCGTGATCGTTTCTCGACCTTATCCTTTACCAGCCGGATGAACTCATCCACTGGCATCCCATCCGTGCGGGTGCCATCGCGCTTGCGCAGCGAGACCGTACCTTCCGACATCTCACGCTCGCCGACCACCAGCATGTAAGGAACTTTGAACAGCTGCGCCTGCCGAATCTTGGCATTCATACGGTCATTGCTCAGATCAGCTTCCACCCGGATGCCTTTTTCTTTCATCTGGCTTACCAGGCGCAAAGCATAATTATTGTGAGCGTCAGTAATGGGGATCACCCGCACCTGGTCGGGCGAGAGCCAAACAGGGAAGTTACCGGCGAAGTGCTCGAGCAGGAAGCCGATCATGCGCTCGTGGGTGCTGAGCGGGGCGCGGTGTATGCATAGGGGTGTCTCCTCCTGCCCATCGCGGTTGACGAAGGTCAGGTTGAACCGCGCTGGCACAGCAAAATCCACCTGGTTGGTCGCCAGGGTGAACTCCTTACCAATCACCGACCAGATCTCGACGTCGATTTTCGGCCCATAAAATGCAGCCTCATCCGTTACCTCTTCATACGGTACATTGCCGTTGTCCATTGCCCGGCGCACCATATCTTCTGTCTTAAGCCACAGGCGCTCGTTATCCACGTATTTCTTGCCCAATCCACTCTTATGGTGCGTGCTCAGGCGCATCATGTACTTGTCAATGCCAAAGATCACAAAGTACTTGTGGTACAGGTCGATCACACCCATGAACTCCTGTTCGAACTGGTCCTCGGCACAGTACATGTGGGCATCGTTCATCTGCATCGAGCGCACGCGCATCAGACCAAACAGCTCGCCGCTCTTCTCATAGCGATAGCAGGAACCATATTCCGCCAGACGTACTGGCATATCACGGTAGGATCGCGGCTTGCTGCCGAAGATTTTGTGATGCATGGGACAGTTCATCGGCTTTACGTAGTACTTCACCCCCTCCAACTCCATGGGCGGGTACATGCTCTCTGCATAGTAAGGTAGGTGACCCGAATGCAGGAACAGGTCTTCCTTCGCCAGGTGAGGGGTACGTACGCGCAGATACCCGGCTTTGTCTTCCAACTCCTTCGCCAGCTTTTCCAACTCATCGATGATCACTCCACCACGCGGCAGCCACAGCGGCAGCCCGGGACCTACTTCTTCATCGAAGGTGAAGATCTCTAGCTCCTTGCCCAGCTTGCGATGGTCACGCTTCTTAGCTTCCTCAATCTGCCATAGGTATTCCTCCAGCTCCTTGGAGGTCTTCCAGGCGGTGCCATAAATGCGCTGTAGCATGGGGTTGTGCTCATCCCCGCGCCAATAGGCACCAGAAGAACTCAAAAGCTTGAGAGCTGATGGGTTGATCTGGCCGGTGTTCTCCACGTGCGGACCGCGGCACAGGTCAGTGAAGGTATCGGAGGTATAGATGGAGATGTCCGGCTTCCCTTCGAGCTCGTTACCATATTCGTCGTGCCCGCCCTGCTCGAGCCCTTCGATCAGCTCCAGCTTGTAGGGTTGGTCTGTGAAGATCTGGCGGGCTTCGTCCGATGAAACCACCCGCCGGACGAACTTATGGTGCCCAGCGATGATCTGACGCATGCGCTTTTCGATCTTCTCCAGGTCTTCGGGGGTCAGCGGGCGCGGCAGGTCAAAGTCATAGTAGAAGCCATTCTCAATCGGTGGCCCGATGGTGTACTTGGCCTCCGGAAACATCTCGATGACTGCCTCTGCCATGACGTGTGCCGCCGAGTGGCGGATGCGATAAAGCTCCGAATCTTCGTATCGTTCTTTCTTTTGCTCTGCCATTCATGCCTCCTTGTTTGGTCACTTTCCTTCTGGCATTGCGAGAGGGGTGGTTTTCCCCCCGAAGCAATGACAATTGTTATGAGGGTCGATTTTCGCCTGAATAAATCTTAAATATGTTTATTGAAAAATGCTTTCCTTCTCACAAAGAATTTTCACAATGCCCAGGCAAAAAAACAGTTTATCGCTCATTTAGAGTATATGCGATGCTGCGGGCAAACTTCGCCCTCGGTGACGGCTTTGTTAAAACAAAACCTCTCGCCCAACTGGGGCGAGAGAAGTCTCACGCGGTTCCACCCAGATTTATATCGCGGACACGAAGGTCTTGGATATATCTCTTTAGACCGGTAACGGGGTCATCCGTTCACCCTACTAAGCATCAGCTTTTGGGGATCACGCTCACGGGTGGTTTTCACTGCACTTTACCGAAGGAGACTTTCAGCCGATGTTCTCCTATCTCTAGCGGACATTTGCCAGTTACTCGTCCCGGTCAACGCGGTATTTTGATTGCGGAATTATACTACGCTTTCTCCGAATTTCAAGAGATGAGGCGTCTGGCAAGCTTCTAACAGCGAAATGCCACTAACATACCATCCCGTATGGGGATCAGCGAGGATACCCAATCGGGGTCTGTGGTCAATATTCGGGTGAGCTCACGTACACCTTCCGTAGAAGGATCATTGTCATTCCCATCCAACACCTGCCCATGCCACAGAAGGTTGTCCACGATCAATACACCGCCCGGGCGTAGCTTTTCACGGATCATCGGCAGGCTTTCGGGGTAGCATTCCTTGTCGATGTCGTTGAAGATCAGATCAAAAGGACCCGGTGTTTGGGATAAAGTTTCGACTGCTTCAGCCACGTGGTACTCCAAAAAGCTTGAATACCCAAGCCGCTCGATATGTTGGCGGGCTTCATTGGATAGATTTTCATCCCAAACCACATGGTGCACCTTTCCACCACCATTCTCCATCACCGCCCGCGCAAACCAGGCGGTCGAGTAACCATATCCCGATCCCATCTCAAAAACTGCTCGCGCCCCAACCATGCGTGCGATTTGGTAACATAGGTACCCACACACCGGTCCGATGATTGGAAAGTGTGTTTGTTCGGCATAGGCTTCCATGGCTCGCATCTCTTCCGGTCGCTCGGGCACAAGCTTTTCTAAATAGGTGTTAATTCGGTAAAAATCTTGTAAATCACTCATAGTCTCCCTCTTTTCTGGACCAAAACAATCCAATTATACTCGGATTTGTCGATATTTGCCCATGCGATATCCATGTCATGGCACACAATCCCCTTCTCAAACATGCGTTCCCATGTTAAACTCAATGCGCTTCACATAATCCCGGCGCTCTCGCACGAGGGCGTCTTTTTGTGTAGGAAAATTTGATGTACATCATTCTCACCGGATCCGTAGCATTCGATTACCTGATGACCTTCCCGGGCTATTTTCGGGACCATATCCTGCCTGACAAGCTGGATTCGATCAGCCTGTCTTTTCTAGTCGATTCCTTCAGGAAACGCCGGGGTGGCATCGCGCCTAACATTGCCTACACCCTGGCACTTCTGGGAGAACGACCACACATCATGGCAACTGTCGGTGAGGATTTCGCCGAGTACCGAGAATGGTTGGAGAGCAATGGGGTGGATACATCAATGATGAAGGTCATTCCTGGTATCGTCACAGCTTCATTTTTTTGCAACACCGATCGCTCAAATAGTCAGATCGCCAGCTTCTACCCGGGAGCCATGGGATATGCCACGCAGCTTAGTTTCAAGCAGTGGGAAGGCAGGCGACCAGACCTGGTGGTGATCTCACCCAATGACCCAGATGCAATGAAGCAGTATGTTGCCGAATGCCATGAGCTGGGCATTCCATACCTGTATGACCCCAGCCAGCAGATCGTGCGTTTGACTGGTGATGAGCTTCGTATCGGTATTGCGGGTGGAAAGGCGCTTTTTGTCAATGATTACGAATTTGGCCTGGTGCAGAAAATGACCGGCATGACTGCACAGGATATACTGCAATTTCTGCAATTTGTGGTGGTGACGTGCGGAAGCCAGGGATCGACGATTTATTCCCGGGAATTGGAATATTACATCCCGGTCATCCCGCCTGAGCAAATTGTGGATCCGACCGGCGTGGGAGATGCCTACCGGGGTGGTTTCCTCACCGGTTACAGCCACGGGCTGGACCTGGAAACTTGCGGGCAAATGGGCACGCTAGCAGCTACTTACTGCCTGGAATGCGAGGGCACACAGGGACATTGCTACACCTTAAGCGAGTTTATTACCCGCTTCAGGCAGCATTTTGATGACCATAGGCAGCTAGATAGGCTGCTTTATAAATCAGCAATTATTTGATCAAGTAATTGGGAGACTCACATGGAAAACTATGACATAAAAGACTCGAGTTTAGCTGAGGGCGGTCGCAGACGGATCGATTGGGCAGAACGTGAGATGCCTGTCCTGCGCCTGATCCGGGCGCGTTTCGCCAAGGAACGCCCCTTAAAGGGTGTGCGTATGTCCGCCTGCCTGCACGTCACAACGGAGACCGCTAATCTTGCCCAAACCCTCCACCTGGGAGGAGCCGACCTGGTAATAACTGCTTCAAACCCACTCTCCACCCAGGATGATGTGGCGGCTGCCCTGGTTAATATCTACGAGGTGCCCACCTTTGCCATCAAAGGTGAGGATAACGTTACGTATTACAAGCACATCAAAGCCGCCCTGGACCATGCGCCCCACGTCACCATGGACGATGGCGCTGACTTGGTCAGCACGATGCATAAGGAACGCCACGACCTGCTCAAAAACGTGATGGGAGGAACAGAAGAAACCACTACCGGTGTCATCCGCTTGCGAGCCATGGCAGCCGATGGAGCCTTGAAATTCCCGGTCATCGCGGTGAATGATGCCCAAACCAAGCATTTATTTGACAACCGATATGGCACGGGTCAATCCACCATCGATGGCATCGTGCGTGCCACCAACGTCCTGCTGGCAGGTAAGGTCTTCGTGATCGCAGGGTATGGTTGGTGCGGTCGAGGCCTGGCCATGCGGGCGCGCGGTATGGGGGCCAATGTGGTTATCACCGAAATTGATCCGCTGCCTGCATTGGAAGCCGTGATGGATGGCTTCAGGGTGCTGGAAATGAGCGAAGCTGCCAGGATCGGCGATATCTTCGTGACTGTAACGGGAGACCTGAATGTGATCGACCAATCGCATTTCGAGCTCATGAAAGATGGTGCCATTGTCGCTAATTCGGGTCACTTTAACGTCGAGATCAACATCCCGGCACTCGAGAAAATGAGCAAGGAAAAACGCCTGGTGCGCCCCTTTGTGGAACAGTATATTTTGGAGGATGACCGCCGAATCAACCTGCTGGGAGAAGGTCGCCTGATCAACTTGGCAGCTGCTGAGGGTCACCCTGCCAGCGTAATGGACATGTCATTTGCCAACCAGGCACTGAGTGTGGAATACATAGTCAAAAATGCCGATAAGCTGGAAAAGAAGGTTTACAGTGTGCCATCGGAGATCGACCGTGAGATTGCACGACTGAAATTAGATGCTATGGGGGTACAAATCGATAAACTCACCCCCCAGCAGGAGAAATACCTCAATTCATGGGAAGAAGGTACGTAATTCGCACGAAGTCTAATCTCATAGACCAGGTTTGGTTGTTGAAGAAGGCGACCCGATGAAGGTTGAAGCGGTCACATTGACGGGGAGGATCGTGCGACTCGAGCCGCTTACTGAAGCACATATACCCGCTTTAGCAAAAATCGGGCTCGAGGAAGAAATCTGGCGTTATATGCGCTATGGGAAGGTGGAAACGATCGAGCAGCTAAGTGACTGGGTGCGTGAGCTACTCGACCTGCAATCCCTAGGGACAGACCTACCCTTTGCCGTCATATCCCTGGATTCTGGGAATGCCATTGGGTGCACAAGGTATATGCATATTGACCCGCCCAACCGCTCACTTGAGATTGGGGGGACCTGGTACGGATTGGATTATCAAGGAACTCAAGTAAATTCTGAATGCAAATACTTGTTGCTCGAGCATGCCTTTGAGGAACTGGAGTGCATCCGCGTTTGGTTTAAAACAGACCTGCGTAACCAACATTCGCAGCGCGCTTTGGAAAGGTTGGGGGCAGTCAAAGAAGGGGTCTTGCGTAATCACATGATCCTGCCAGACGGATACATTCGGGATTCGGTAGTGTACAGCATACTCACAAAAGAATGGCCTCAATTGAAGATGAGACTGGAAGCACAATTGAAATCCAAATAACACATCAGGGTGAAACTTCTGAGGATGACATCTAGTCTGCCCCACGCTTTGCAGAATCCAAGCCCCGTGCTAAAATGAAAACCGCAATTATTCAACGACCTTATTGGTGGTATTCCACCAAAACTATTATCTACAAGAGTACAACAAAATATGAGTGATAAAAAACTTCGCATCGTCCCATTGGGCGGGCTGGGGGAAGTCGGTAAGAACATGATGGCAGTCGAATATGGCGAGGATATCCTCGTTATTGACGCTGGACTGATGTTCCCTGAAAATGACATGCTGGGGATCGACTATATCATCCCAGATTTCCAATACCTGTTGGATAAGCGCCAACATGTATGCGGCATCATAATAACCCATGGTCATGAAGATCACACCGGGGCTATCCACCACGTGCTGGAACAGATCAAAGCGCCTATCTATGCCACACCTCTAACGCGCGGTTTGGTGGAGATCAAGCTCTCCCGTGGAGGGCTACTCAACCAGGTGAGCCTCAACACAGTTCAAGCTGGTGAGATAGTCCAGATTGGTCCGTTCAAGGTCGAATTCTTCCATGTATGTCATTCCATCCCAGATGGGGTGGGGCTGGGTATCGACACACCACAAGGTCTGGTCATCCATTCCGGTGACTTTAAATTCGACCACACCCCGGTGGATAGCTGGCCGACTGATTTTGCCAAACTGGGCGAGTTTTCTGGGCGGGGTGTGCTGGTACTCATGGCAGACTCGACAAATGCGGATAAGCGCGGTTGGACACCCTCGGAACGGGTGATAGAGCCGGCGTTGGATCAGGTCTTCCGGACTGCACAGGGACGCATCATCGTAGCCACTTTCGCCTCGGTCATCTCACGCATGCAACAGGTGGCGAATATTGCCATTAACCATGGGCGTAAGATGACTTTCGTGGGCACAAGCATGAACGAGAATGCACGTATCTCGCGCAAGCTTGGCTACCTGGATATCCCTGATAATCTGATGGTCAGTGTGGAGCAAGCCCTAAAAATGAAGCCGAATGAAGTCGTCCTGATGTGCACAGGCTCTCAAGGTGAACCCTCTTCCATCCTGGGACGCCTTTCAACAGGCACGAACCGGCAATTCGATTTGCAATCGGGTGATACCGTGGTGCTTTCATCGCACCCGATCCCGGGAAATGAGGAGAGCGTGCACCGCACCATCAACCGTCTTTTCAGGCGTGGCGCCAGCGTGATCTACGATGCCATTGCACCAGTGCATGTATCGGGACATGCCAGCCAGGAGGAAGAGAAATTGCTGATCAATCTAGTCAGACCCAAGCATTTCATCCCAATCCATGGAGAGCTGCGTCACCTGCACCAGCATGCCGACCTGGCACGCGAGCTGGGCATCCCAGCCGAACGCGTCGCAACAGTCGAGAATGGTCATTCGATTGAATTCGAAAACGGCAACATGAAACTGGGTGAACGGATACCGGGCGGGTATGTCTTCGTGGATGGCGCCGGGGTGGGGGATATCGGTCCCAGCGTGGTGCGCGAGCGGGAAGCCCTGGCACGTGATGGGATCGTGCTGGTTAACCTGGCGATTGACCGCAGCACATGCCAGCTTCGGGATGATCCCGAAATCATCACGCGCGGATTTATCATTATCCGCGATGCCGATGAGCTGCTCGCAGGGATGAGCAAACTAATCCGTGAGACCGTACGGCGTGGTAATGGAGACTTGAAAGAAGACCTGAGGAATACATTAATGAGTTATATCTATAACGAGACCAAGCGCCGTCCGATGATCTTCATCACCACCAGCCGGGAGTGAAAAAAAAGCGGGTGAAATTCACCCGCTTTTTTATTTCATGTACCAGTATATTTCAAGCAATGAAGGTAACCACTATCAGAATCGTCGCCAGGAGGATCAAAACGACGGCGGTTGCCCATGCCAGGATATTAAAAATCCGTCCATTGCTGAATTTTCCCATCAATCGTTTGTCATTGATCAGCACCAGCATGGCGATCAGGATCACCGGTAAAAGTACACCATTAAATGTCTGGCTAATTAACATCGCTTGAATCAAAGATTGGATTGGCAGCAAGATAATAGCTGCTCCAAGTATGATCATTGCAGTATAAATGCCAAAGAAAATTGGGGCATCTTTCAACTCGCGGCTAACGCTATTCTCCCAGCCGAAAGCCTCACACACTGTATAGGCGGTGGAGAGCGGCAGGATGGCAGCTGAGAAAAGTGAAGCGTTCAATAATCCTAATGCGAAAAGAATGGAAGCATATTTCCCTGCCAGTGGACCAAGTGCCAGGGCAGCATCTTTGGCGGTTTCAATATTCAACCCGCTTTTAAAAATCGTATCCGCACACGCAATGGTGATAAATGATGCTACAAAGACTGCAAATAGCGAGCCTATGACCACATCCACACGTTCGTAGGCGTAATCCTTGATCTGAATACCTTTATCCACGATGGATGACTGTTGGTAGAATTGCATCCAGGGGGCGATGGTTGTACCGATGATGGTCACAAATATGGTCACGTACCCCACATCCAGATGGAAGCTGGGGGTTGCCAGGGCGCGCCCCACTTCTGACCAATCGGGGGCGGCAATCAAACCTGAAGCTACATATGATAGGTAGATTGCACTGGCTACCAGGAAAACACGCTCAACGATTTTGTAACTCCCTTTGACAATTAAAAACCAGACTCCCACGGCAGCCAGGGGAACCGAAATGTACTTACTGACTCCAAAAATCTCCATACTGGCAGCTACGCCAGCAAATTCACTAACCGTATTTGCCAGGTTGACGAATACGAGTAATGCCAAGATCACCGTGGTCACCCTGACGCCCATTCGCTCGCGGATCAGATCTGCCAAACCTTTGCCCGTGACGACCCCCAGGCGGGCACTCATTTCCTGCACGATGATCAGCGCCACTGCCACCAGTGGCATCATCCACAGCAACGCATAACCATAATGAGCGCCTGATACTGAATAGGTGGTGATCCCACCTGCATCGTTATCGACGTTCGCGGTGATAATGCCAGGACCAATAACAGCCAGCAGCAAAGCCAGGCGTATGCGGAATGGTTTTATGCGTTGCCACATGCTCATAATCATCTTCCCTCTAATAAAATGATAATGATGCTGTATCTATCCCACCGGCGTAGGAAGCCAATCGGATGATTACTGGTAAAAGCGGGGCAGGCGCTTCTTCCAGGCAGTGGGGATGATTTTATCGAGTGCATCATCCGCAGTCACGATGCCATGCATGCGTTTTTGTTCATCCACCACAGGGACCGCCAGGAGATTGTATTTCGAGACCACCTGGGCAATATCGTCCTGGCTATCCATCAAATCTACCGTCACGACCCGTTTTTCCATAAAATCGATGACCAGTGCATCGGGTTGGGCTAACACCAACTGGCGCAGGGAAAATACACCCAGCAAGTGTTCGTCTTGGTCCGCCACATAGATGTAATAAATTGTCTCAGCTTCAGGGGCAGTTTCTCGCAATCGTTCCATGACCTGTTCAGCTTTGAAATACGCCGGCACGATGAAATACTCGGTATTCATGATACCGCCAGCTGTATCTTCCGGATAGGTTAGCAGTTTACGGACGTCTTCAGCTTCATCATCTTCCATCAGCTTGAGCAGCTCATGCTTGCGGTCTTGAGGCAGCTCAGCCAGCAAGTCAGCAGCTTCATCGGGTGCCATTTCTTCCAACACATCTGCCACCCGGTCGTCTGGCATGCGCTCAATCAGGCTGACCTGAAAATCAGGCTCGACCTCTTCCAAAGTATCCGCCAGAGTTTCGATATCCAACGTCTCAAGGATTTTGCTGCCTTCCTGCCTGGTCAGATCGCTCAATATCTCCGCCAGGTCAGCCGGATGTAAATCGGCCATCTTAGAGGTTGGCACCTTTAATCTCATGGGCTGGTCAGTCGACAGAAGCTCAATATTATCCCATGAGATGATTGATGGGAGCTCAGACGATCGGGGACGAGCAGTCAAGCGATCAGCCAGGCTCCCCAAGCCCAACCTGCGGATCAGCCCTACCCCACTGATGTCCACATTGGCGACATAAACACTGCCATTGACGCGGGTAAGCTCCAGGTCATTGACGCGTACAACTCTCATACCATCTGTGTCAATGATCTGCTTATCCAGCACATCCCGCACCAGATGTAGGTCTTCCGGTTGGGGATGATATTGGGTGATTTCAGAAAACTTCTTTTTTAATGGGATAGCCAGCGAAATTAAAGCTGCCACTTCATGCATCGGAATGAATACCGAGCCTGAATGTTGCTTTACTTCAATGGCGACGAGCTGAGGGTGCGGGACTTCACCGTGGCGGATGGCAAGCAGGTCCCTGAGCTTGCCGAGGCGTGCCCCGTCTGCATCGACGACGGGTCTGCCGATAAACTCGCTGGCGTATAACATGTTTCACCTCCTGAACCATACAGGATCATACACAATACCGCAGGCATGTTCAGGAGGTGAGAGGTTAAAAAATTTTCCCGGAAGGCCTGGCTGTATTACAGCCACTTCCGGGAAGTTAATCAATTCCGGTTAACCTTCCCTTTTATGCCTTCCTGATCCATGCAGGTAGATTCACGTTGTTAAACGCACACCCATGTGTGCGCCGACTACTCGGAGGGTGGTCGTCATCTTCGTTTAGGATGGTTGGCAGATTGACTCCCATCGAGCAATTATTACTTACGGCTGCTTCTTGATTATGGTTCAATAATATTGTCATGATCAAATTGGCTTTCAACTACGGCGCAGCAAAGTATAGCACCAGGGTTCTATGACGGCAAGAGGGTAAAATATATAGCTGCTCAAGTAAACTATATACCGGCAGGAACTTTTTTTCAGGGTCTACCGTCTTATAGAAACAAATAAAGTCACACATATGTTTACATGGAGGTAACAATGCGTACTAAACTAGTAATACCCACAATCTTACTTATTGCAGCTGCAGTCTTAAGCGCTTGCAGTGGGACAGTCCAAATCGGACAAACTCAGCCGCGGACAATCAATGTGACCGGTAATGCTCAGGTCATCCTGGCCCCTGATATTGCATATATTTCCATAGGGGTCCACAACGAGGCGAAGAGCGCAAAAGAGGCAGTGGCAAGCAACAACTCACAGACCCAGGCAGTAATCGATGCGATCAAGGGTCAGGGAGTCGACGCTAAAGATATCCAAACTACGAACTTCAGCGTTTACCAGCAAGAAAAATTCGCTCCAACTGGCGAAGACCTGGGTTTATTCTTCATGACTGATAACACAGTCTACGTGACCATGCGCGATATCACGAAAATCGGTGCTATCCTGGATGCATCAATAGCTGCAGGAGCCAACAGCATCTACGGCATCACCTTCGATGTACAGAATAAGGATGCTGCGTTGGCAACCGGTCGCGACCAGGCGATGGCAGATGCCAAAGCACAAGCTGAAAGCCTTACCAAAGCAGGGGGAGCAATACTCGGTGATGTTCAGTCCATCAGCTATTACAGTAGCTCCCCATCCCCGATTTATTACGATAACAAAGCGGCTGCAGCCGGGATGGGTGGTGGAGGATCCGTGCCCATCTCAACAGGGCAGCTGACCCTTACTGTATCCGTCTCAGTGACCTACGCCATCAAATAACACCCACAGGTATGGCCTGAGCGGGCTTATCACCCGCTGAAAGTAAACTCGACTATAATACCTCTCGTGAGAGAGGTATTTATTTTTCGTCCACCCCGCCGGCCTGGGATAATTTTACATGGCAGCGCTGTTTTACTTCTGGCAGTGCTTGGCACGGTGGGCCTGTGGAGAGCATCCCTGGCAGAAAGTGGTCCCACCTTCCTCATATACTTATTAGGGGCGCTAGTAGCTATCGGTCTCGCGCCGGGTGTGATTTATCGAATGTACGCCCTCCAGCGGGCAAGATATATTTTGGCACGCGATGGCATCAGCATCTATTGGGGGTTGCGACGTGAAGAAATTCCAATCAATCTGGTCAATTGGGTTGGGTCAACTGACCAAAATAAGATGAGACTCTCCAAACCGTTCTTCCGACTTCCTGGAGCGGTACTTGGGGTGCAAACTCAGGCGGATGGAAAACCAGTAGAATTCCTGGCTGCGCGAGACACAAAATTGGTCATGATTGTCACCCCCGATCGGATATACGCCATCTCACCTGCCAATGAAACCGAGTTCCTGCGGACCTACCGTAGACTGTCGGAATTTGGCTCATTGGCGCCCATACAATCCATATCCGATTATCCAACCTTCCTGCTGGCACGCTCATGGGCAGATCGCCCGGCGCGCGTCCTGATTATTACCAGCGCTATTCTGGCGTTGGGGCTGATCGTATGGGTCAGCTTGAGCATCCCAAACCACCCAATGACAGCTCTACGACTGAACACGAATGGCTCTCCAGTGGAGCTTGTGCCTGGGATCCGCCTTCTACTTCTCCCTGTATTAAACACCTTTTTCTTTATCGCTGATATGCTTTTGGGGTTATTCTTCTATCGCAGGGCAGATACACAATCTTTGGGTTATTTGATGTGGGCGAGCTCTGCACTTACCAGCCTATTGTTTTCAGGAGCAGTATATTTTATCCTTCGAGTGACATAGCCTATCCAGAAATAATTATTTCATATGCAGATATTGATTGGTTTTCTACTAGCAATTCTCATTGCAGTACTCGCCTGGCGAGCTGGTTCGCTTTCCAGCAGTGGTGCCTGGGCGGCAGTGTTGACCGGTGGGCTGATCTTTGGCTTGGGTGGATTGCCCTGGGCAATCCTTTTAATTATTTTTTTCATCACATCTAGTGCGCTAACACGCGCTTTCAGGAAGCGAAAAGCCAGTCTGGAAGAGAAATTCTCCAAAGGGGGCCAGCGTGATTGGGGACAGGTGCTGGCGAATGGCGCCCTGGGAGCAGTGTTGGCGATTGGATATTTCATTCCGCCTCATTACGAGTGGCTTTGGTTGGCATTCGCAGGTGCCATGGCAGCCGTGAATGCCGACACCTGGTCTACTGAGCTGGGTGTGCTGAGCCTGATTCCTCCCCGATTGATCACCACCGGTCAAAAAGTCGAACGGGGTACTTCTGGGGGCATCACCTTCAGCGGGACACTGGCAGCTTTGGGGGGTGCAGGATTGATCGGTATTACCGCGGTAACCTTCACAGCAGGCCAAGAATGGCTATCCAGGCTGGGTATCATCATCCTGGCAGGCCTAGTGGGTTCTTTGTTCGATTCTGTGCTGGGAGCCACTGTTCAAGCCATTTACTGGTGCCCAACGTGCAACAAAGAGACAGAACGACACCCCACACACATATGTGGCAGTCCGACCAGCAAGGTTCGAGGCTGGTCCTGGATCAACAATGACATGGTAAATTTTGCTTGTTCTTTGATGGGGGCAATCGTAGCAGCGGGAATCTGGCTGCTATCTTCGTGATGAGGGTCAGTTAACCGCCAATTTCACTCATTTCGCGGTTGAGGGGGATAACACCCTCTGCCAAACCGTGCCCCCAGGGTTTATACCAGAGCCCATCGATGATGAGGTGGCGTAGCTCTACCATGGTCGCACCGGAACGCAGGGCTGTGAGCAGGTCCACCTCGCCTTCCCGCAATAGGCAAAGCCGCAAGCGCCCATCCGCAGTCAGGCGTGCACGCGTGCAAGAATGACAAACCGGCGAGCTAACCAATGAGATAAAACCAATGTCCCCATGGGCTCCGGGCAATTGGTAGATGCGTGCCTCTCCATCCAGATCACCACCATTGACTGGTTTTAATTGTCCGAGTTTTGATTCAATGTAACCATGCATTTCTGCA
>Ga0153916_10000981_pt1 | contig 19958 bp, 14 predicted proteins | sample Opewatmetagenome_FD_109642 | JGI IMG/M metagenome (GOLD analysis project Ga0153916, IMG submission 109642) | Freshwater wetland microbial communities from Ohio, USA - Open water 3 Core 3 Depth 4 metaG | ecosystem: Environmental > Aquatic > Freshwater > Wetlands | place: USA: Ohio, Lake Erie... | reverse complement strand
GCAGGGGGGAAGTGAAGGGGGGTCACATGTAGCATGGGCATCCCGCCCATGGGATTTAAACGAGGTCATTTAACGTGCTGTCATGTGTCCTCACGTGACAGCCGCTTGTCGGTCGGCTTCGGTTCCAACCCGACAATGCAGCTCCCCCCTGCTATTGCAGGGGGGATGTGAAGGGGGGGTAGGCCATCTTCCCCTCTACGCAGTAGGGGGGAAAACAAGGGGGGTCACATGTAGCATGGGCATCTTGCCCACGCGATTTAAACGAGGTCGTTCCGCATGAATTTGCACCTGCGGGCATATCTTGTCATGGTCACCTGGTTAGGATGTCATTCGGTTTCCTTTTCCGCTGACGTCATTTTCGCCGGAAACGAGCATTCCTTTCCGGTGCCCTGCGTCTTGGTTGGCGATGTCCAACTGGCGAATCTCGTGAGCCTGGGTGGTGGTCTGGGCATGTCAGTGTCGCGGGATTCTGCCGGGAATTGCTGTATCTGGTCGGCATCGTCCAACACCACTATCCGATTTGAGGCAGGATCGGCTTTCGTGGCGCTCCCAACCAGAGTAGTGCAATTCGTGGTGGAAGTCCAACGATTCCAGGACACCCTGTACGCCCCGTTGCTTGGCGCTTTGGACCTCTTGTCCGATTTGGGCTTCCGCCTCGCCTATCGACCGGAACTGGATGAGGTGCAATACCACCGCCAGGACGCAGACCTGTCCGGCGCTCTGACCAATCAACGACAAAAGTGGGCGTTTGACGTCATTGTCGTTGATCCCGGACATGGCGGGAAAGACCCCGGCGCGACAGGCAGCAAAGGGACCAAAGAAAAAAATATCGTCCTTCAAGTAGCCAAACGCTTGAAACCTCTGCTGGAGCAGCGACTCAAGGTCCGAGTGGTGTTGACCCGCGATAAAGACAAATTCGTGCCCTTGTCCGAACGAGGAAACATAGCAAATTCCGTTGGCGGCAAGCTCTTCGTATCCCTGCACTGCAATGCCGCTCGGGACCGTAAAGCCCACGGAATCGAGACTTACTTCCTGGCTCCCGCCCGTCGCGAACGCGCCCTGGAAGTCGCTCTGACCGAAAACTCCGTCATCCGGTACGAAGAAACCACCGCCCAATATCCCGACTTGACTGACGAAGGATACATACTCACTGTCATGGCTCAAAGCCATTTCCTGAAAGAAAGCGAATACCTGGCGTCCGTGGTGCAAACGGAAACCGCCCGCGTCCTGAACCTGCCCGATCGCGGAGTTGACCAGGCGGGATTCTATGTCCTGATCGGGGCGTCCATGCCCGCAATCCTATTCGAAATGGGCTTCATCTCCAACAAAAAGGAGGAAGCGCTGCTACGAAGTGCTCGATTCCAGCAGGAACTCGCAGAGGCACTATTCCGTTCTATAGAGGCGTTCGTCTCTCGGTACGGCGGATCGTAAAAATTTCCGATTGCCCTTGACATTTCCGAAAATTATGTGTAACTTAAATTACTAACCTGTTCTTCATCCTTTCGACCGGCAATAGCCTCGAATCTTTGAGTCACAACCCCTTTCATACGATCATCCGATAACTGGTTACTCCAAATCTGAGTCGTTGCGTCTTGCTGGTAGCTTGATCGGAAATCCGGCAACTCCTGGAAAGTTGGGGGCAAGTATTTATTGAAAATTTCTAAACATCATACCACGAGGATCCTATGGACATCGCAGAACTTTCTTCCATGAAAGTCACTGAACTGAACAAACTCGCGAAAAAACTGAAAATCGCCGAATATGCCGGAATGCGAAAACAAGATCTGGTCTTCAGCATCCTGGAAAAACAAGCCCAAGTAGATGGCAATATCTTCGGCAGTGGAGTGTTGGAAATCCTTCCGGATGGATACGGATTCCTTCGATCCGTCAACTCCAATTACCTCCCTGGTCCCGACGATATCTACGTCTCGCCCTCCCAAATCAAACGATTCGGGCTTCGAAAAGGACACATCGTGTCCGGTCAGGTGCGACCGCCCAAAGAAAACGAAAGATTCTTCGCGCTGCTCAAGGTCGAAGCGGTCAACTACTCCAATCCCGACCTGATTCGCGAACGAATCTTGTTTGACAACCTCACCCCCCTGTTCCCCCGGGAAAAATTCAAACTGGAATATGATCCGAAGGATATCTCCACCCGGATCATCGACATCTTCACCCCAGTCGGAAAAGGGCAGCGCGCGGTAATCGTCGCCCCACCCCGCACCGGAAAAACCGTGCTGCTTCAAAAAATCGCCAATGCGATCACCTTCAATCATCCCGAAGTCGTCATGATCGTGCTCCTGATCGACGAACGTCCCGAAGAGGTCACGGAAATGGAACGCTCGGTGAAAGCCGAAGTCGTGAGCTCCACCTTCGACGAAAAACCGGAACGCCATCTCCAGGTGTCCAGTATGGTCATCGAAAAAGCCAAACGCCTTGTCGAATACTGCAAGGACGTAGTGATCCTCCTGGACAGCATCACCCGCCTCGCCCGCGCCCACAACAGCGTGATGCCTCACAGCGGACGAATCCTGTCCGGCGGCGTGGACGCTAACGCCCTCTACGAACCGAAACGCTTCTTCGGCGCCGCCCGAAACATCGAAGAAGGCGGAAGCCTCACCATCATCGGAACCGCACTGATCGATACCGGCAGCCGCATGGATGAAGTGATTTTCGAGGAATTCAAAGGCACTGGGAACATGGAATTGGTGCTGGATCGGGGCATGTCCGAAGTCCGCGTCTTCCCCGCCATCGACGTGAAAAAATCCGGCACCCGTAAAGAGGAATTACTCCTCTCCGAAAATGTCCTGAATAAAACCTATATCTTGCGCAATTATCTCGACAGCTCTAATCCTGTGGAAACCATGCGCTTCTTGCAGGGTAAAATGAAAGAGACCAAGTCGAACGAGCAGTTCTTCGATAGCATGAAAAAATAATCGCTTGCTTTTCGAGAAAAAATTGACTATATTTCCAATTCGCAACAGAAATGTGAGACCATGCGCACTAATGCCCGATCTTCTCAGGGAAATACCATGAAAGACAAAATCCATCCCAAATATGCCGAAGCCACCGTGACCTGCGCCTGCGGAAATACCTTCAAAACTCGGACCACGGTCGGCGATATCAAAGTGGAAATCTGCTCCGCCTGCCACCCGTTCTTCACCGGCAAGCAGAAATTGATCGATACCACCGGACGCGTCGAGAAATTCCTGAAGAGGTACAAAATCCACGCACCTCAGAATAATTAGCCCTGACTCCCGTGGTCCTTTCGGCGGAATGCATGGCATTCCGTTTTTTTTGATGTCTGTTCTTTTCCCCCTGCTATCTGCGCTGGGGATACACAAAGGGAAGCGTCCCACGGGGCATCCTGCCCGTGGAATGAGATGTGCTGTCACACGCCCCCGTGTGACAGCTATCAATGAGGTGTGCTGTTATGCGTCCCCGCTTGACAGCGGAATGAGGTGTGCTGTCATGCGTCCGGTGCGATAGCGAACATCGTAGTTTCTTCCCCCCCGCTATTGCAGGGGGGAACATAGGGGGGGTTGGATGGATCTCCCCCCCGGTCCCCGGAGGGGAATTATAGGGGGGCGGTTGATCCGTAATCGCGAACAGAGGGCGGCGATCTTCTTCGTGCTGTCACACGCCCCCGTGTGACAGCTATCAGAATGAGGTGTGCTGTCATGCGTCCTCGCTTGACAGCCATCTGCCTGGGAATCAAGCCATGATTCGAGAGTAGATTGAACCCACAAGACCACAAGAGCTTAGTGAATACAGATCAAGCCATAGATCGCAAGGAACTGGGCACCGAACTGGCGATGGGCGGTCAGGCGGTCATCGAAGGTGTGATGATGCGATCTCCCCATCATGTCGCTATCGCTGTCCGTGTCCCCGACGGTTCCATTGCAGTCAACCGCTATCCGTTCGTTTCGCGAGCTAGGCGAGTTCCATTCTGGAAACTCCCCATCCTGCGCGGCATCATGTCGATTGTCGAAGCGTTGATCATTGGATTTCGCGCCCTTAACTGGTCCGCCGAAATGACTGACAAAGAGCGTGACAGCTCTTCCGTCGCTACTCCGACATTCTGGGAGCGCGTGAGTTCCGTGACCATGATCACGCTGGCTTTGTTGTTGGGTCTTGCCCTCTTCATGGGCATCCCTTACCTGATCTCGAATTGGATGCAGAAAGACAGCATCAATCAATTCCGCTTCCATCTAGTCGCGGGAGCCGCCCGGATAGCAATCTTCCTGCTGTACGTATGGGGAATCTCCTTTGCCAAAGACGTTCGCCGCGTCTTCCAGTTCCACGGCGCCGAGCACAAATCAATCTTCGCTTTTGAATCCGCCAACGGGCTCGATGTTAATTCCGCTCGCCAGCAATCACGATTCCATCCCCGCTGCGGTACCAGCTTCCTCTTCATCACCTTGATCGCAGTCCTGATCCTGTACGCCATCCTCGATTCCATCGTCGTCGCCTTCTTCGGAAACTATCCAAACGCTCTGTGGAGAGTCCTGGTGCATCTCCCCTTTCTGCCCCTGGTTATCGGAATCTCGTTCGAAGTGCTGAAAGCGTCAGGGAAGCATTCCTCCAGACCCGTGATCCGCAGCTTGATCCAACCCGGTCTGTGGTTGCAGCGGATCACCACCCGTGAGCCTGACGATGGTCAAATCGAAGTTGCCCTGGTGGCGCTTAATGCCGCTCTGGATGCCGATGATCATCGTGAGTCTTATTCGCTCGCAGCTTCTCCGCAATCCGTGGCGACGATCGTGGCTGGCGCCAAAGAGTCCCACACTGCCTCACAGTCCAAGATGTAGGAGATTACACATGCGCTCCTCCCACTGGCTCGTATTGATGTCGTCGTTCGCAAGCACAACGCTCTGGGCGGGATTGATCCCTTTCCAGCTCACAGAAGGGCTGGCGGTGCCGGTTAAGGAAGACAGCGTCACTCTATACGAAGTCGTAGTCCGTTCCGACTCCACCGGCAATCTGGTATGGAACTTCCGGCTGGAAGCCTCTCCGGTCGAAAGCATTATCTTATGGGTGGGATTCCCCGGGGCTGGCACGGTATATTCCGAGGGAAACGAGGAAATGGTTCCGGCGTCGATAACTGCTAATGCGATGCTGCCCAAAGCTGCTAAAAAAGTCCCGATCACCCTGTACCAAATCGAATTCCCAGGCAACAAAATCACTTTGATCTCGTTACGAACCACCACCACCAATCCTTGGAAACAAACCGCAGGAGAACAGGCGGGAGAAAATGAAAGCTGGACGGCATCCGTCACACTAAGTGACCTGACTGGCTGGGCAGGATTAGTGGATCACGTCGAAATATCCATCGACCTGCCGCCGCGTCTAAGAGCCATCTGGCAGAACGACCCCGGAAAGGTCGAACTCGCTGCCACGCCCCCGTATGCGGATGTCAAGGAAGGAGCAATATGGTGGGAATATCGAAGTTGGGATCCGGACAAAGATATCTCGGTCCACGCCAGCGCCTACCGACCGATAGATAAGGAATTGGACCTGTTGAATCCCCCCGCCTTCATGCTTCCGGTGGAGTATCTTGGCGATAAGGTAGCTTACGGCGATTCCGTGTTAAATGGCTATCTCTGGATGCCTCAATTCAAGCAAATATCCTCAAGCGCCGAACGAGGCGTGTTCGCCATGACCTATCTTTGGCTTCGCCAGAATGAAATCCTGGCGCGCCACGGCTTCGAATTCACAGGAGAACCGGAGCTGCAAACTTATTTCGAGAAACAGTCCTGGTATCACCCGAATTCCAGATTCAAAGCCGAAATGTTATCCAAGATCGAAATGCAAAACTACTGGAAACTGATCAATCGTCGCTCGGAGCTTCAGCCTCAATCTCGTCAGGAAAACCGATAAATCGATTATACAACCACGCTATCACAAATCCGGCTACAAACCCATCTACCAAACCCCAAAGCAGCCCCATGAAGGCACCCCCAAAACTCACGGAGTACCCCAGGTAGAATTTCCGCAGCAATCCCAGTGTGATGCCCTCGCTTCCAATAATGAGAATCCATATGGTAGCAGCAAACACACTTGCCCCCCATACAATCCCGCCTGCCAGTCCCAGCGCCAATGGTCTCAATCTCATAGGTTCCTCTTTGTAACACCGCGTCTGTGCGTCTTTCTGCTCCATCAAATGTCGGCGGCGCCTGTCTTTCACGACGTCGTCCACATCGAGCAGCGACTCGACGGAATGTTACAATATAATATATTGCCCGCTGAGGGTCAAGCAATTATTGCTCGATTTGCAGCGCCATGATCCGGAAATCGCTCCTGAAGTCGTGAATACGAATCCCGCCTCCGACGGTGATTCTTCCCATAGTCCTGAAGCGTTTGAACCTTGACCTTTTCGATGTGGCGCGCCACCAGTGACACTACTCCATGATCCTCCTCCACCGTCCCCGTCACCAAATATGGACCCTTGTCCAGCGTCCGATCCGCGAATTGGCTGTACACCCTGGGAAAAATCGTCACTTCGAAGGTTCCTGCACCATCTTCTAGAGACAGGAACTTCATATACGCCTGCGTCTTTCGCGTCTTGATACGCTTGGATGAAATTGCCCACCCGATCATCTTGATCTGATGCCCTTTGTGATCGGCAAGCTCCGACGACGACACGATTCCTTTCCGCTGCGAAACCTCTATAAAATCCAGTGGATGCGTCGTCACCGGAAACCCGAAAATCTCCTTCTCAATGTAGAATTGCTCCACCTGGTCATATTCCGGGAAAAACGGCGCCTCTATGGTTTCCGTTTCGTCGAATAGGCTCTCCATATCTCTGAATCGTGCATTCCCCGCTTTCCCCTGCCGGCTGACAGCGCGGATCATCCACAAGAGCGCCGGTCGTGACGGACACCTCTGGCTCCTGAACCGATCCATCGCCCCGCACTTGACCAGCAACTCCTCCTGTGCCGCTGCGACTTGCACCCGTCGACGAAAATCATACAGCGAATGATATGGACCATTCCGATCCCGCTCGGCAAGAATCGCTCGAATCGATTCTTCCGTCAGATTTCCGATCGCCATTAATCCCATCCGGATGTCGCGATCCCGTCCCCGGAATTCCCGCACACTCTCATTGATATCCGGCGGCAGGATGCGAATCCCCAGTCGTCTGGCTTCTTCGATATAAGCCGCCGGTCCGAAATACCCCCCTTGATTTGACAGCACCGCCGCCAGAAATTCCGCCGGATGATGAGCCTTCAAATACGCCACCTGAAACGACAACACCGCAAACGAAGCGCTGTGCGCCTTGCAAAACGCATAGCCTGCAAAACTCTCAATCTGCCGCCACACCTCCCTGGCAATCCACTCGCTAACCCCCCGTGCCATCGATGACCGGATGAAGTGGTCCTGCAGCTTCCGCATCCCTTCCTGCGACCGCTCCTTGCCGCTCATCGCCCGCCGAATCAAGTCCGCCTCCCCCAGACTCATTCCCGCCATCCGATGCGCCACCTTGATCACATCCTCCTGGTAGATCATCACCCCATACGTTTCCCCAAGCACCTCCTCCATAATCGGATGTAAATACACGATTTTCGAGCGGTCGAGATGGCTGTCGATATACTGCGCCATCATCCCCGATTCCGACACCCCGGGTCGGATCACCGAACTCGCCGCCACCAGCATCTCGAACGTATCCACCCGCAGCTTCCGCAACAATGCCTGCATCCCCGGCGACTCAATATAGAAACATCCCATCGTCCTGCCTTCCCTGACCATCGATAGCGTGTCCGGATCGGCAAGGACCTTGTCCAAATCCTCCGTAGGCGGGCACGGCTTCCCCTGATCCCGAATCTGCGCAAGCGTATCCCGATACACCCCCAATGATCGTTGCGACAGCAGGTCGATCTTGACTAGACCCAAATCTTCGATGGGATGCATATCATACTGGGTCACCACGAAACCTTTGGTGGAGCGTTCCAACGCCGTCCAGTCCGTGATCGGTCCCGGCGAAACCACGATCCCACCCGGATGGATGGATAGGTGCCGCGGAAATCCGATGATATGTTGTCCGATGCCGATAATCGACGCCCACGGCTCCTGATCCAGCGGCAGATTCCGGCATTCCGGATTCTTCTCCCGTAGCGTCGCCAGATCCTGCGTCCCCCATGACGATATCTTCGAGGTGAGCGCTGTGATTTCCCGTTCCGGTATCCCCATCGTCTTTGCCACCTCATGCACCGCCGACCGCCCCTGAAACGTCACCGTCGTCGAAATCATTGCCACCCGATCCCGTCCATACTTCTGGTACACATAGTCAATAATATCATCCCGTTGCTGCCATGAAAAATCCAAATCGATGTCCGGCGGCGACTTCCGTTCCGGATTCAAAAAACGCTCGAAAAAGAGGTTGAGCTTCAGTGGACAAACGTGGGTGAGCTTCAAACAATACGACACAATGCTATTGGCTGCCGATCCCCTGCCAATGGTCGGAATATCCCGCGCCCGCGCTTCCCGAGCGATGTCATACACTACCAGGAAGTACTCGGTAAATCCAAGGTGGTCAATGATCCCCAGCTCGTAGTTCAACCGCGATCGAGCTTCCGGCGGAGGATTATCCCCATACCGCTCCTGAAGCCCTTTGTAGGCAAGCGTCTTCAAATATTCGAAGGAACTTTCCGACTCCGGGATCCCGAACTTGGGAAACTTCAATTCCCCCAAACGCAGATCCACATTGCATTGCTCGGCAATCCGCATCGTGTTTTCCAACGCATCCGGCGTGTCATGGAATATCCTCGCCATTTGCTCAGCCGACTTCAAATAGTGCTCCGGACCGCCCGAGGTCTTCCCCAACATCGCATCCATAGTGCTATTGTTTCCAATAGCTTGCAGCACCACATGGGTTCCGTACTGCTCCGGTCCTGCCATCACCACCCGATTGGTCGCGACCATCGGAATCCGGCGCTCCCGGCACCATCCTGCAAACCGCATTGGCGCTGGAGTCTCAGCATCTCCGGCTGCAATCAACTCCCCGAAAACCTGTCCCGGCGCCAGGTGCCCGTGAAGCCGCTCCAGGAGCCTAGAATTCGATGTCAACACAAACACATCTGCAGATAAATCAAGCAATTCCGCTTCCAAACTAAAATCATCATCTAACTTCAGTCGCGTCACAATCCGGCACAATTCCCCATATCCCGCGAGGTTCCTTGCCAGAAGTACTGCGTAACTCGGAATGCCAATCGGCGTAGCACTACTACAATTTGTCGTGATTTCGACGCCCGGTATCGGCGTAATTCCATATTTCTTACATACTTTTACAAATGGCACAATCCCGTACATCCCATTGGTGTCGGTCAATGCCAGATGTGTGATTCCCAGCTTCGAGGCTCTGGCGACCAGCGATTCGATGGTCGAAGCGCCTTCGTGAAACGAAAAGGAGCTGTGGACGTTCAAGTGGACGAAATTGCGCATTTTTTGCAGCAAGAAAATTAGCGTTTCGTAACCAAAAACTTTCGAAAAGCAAGAAAAATCTTCGCTTTCGCAAAGCTTTTTTTCGCAGTCTTTAGCCCGTTAGAGCCAAGGAGCTGCCGTAGTTGATGGCGGCATAGCCGTACCGATTCCGCACCCCGTCCAGGGCATTCCCCAATCTCTTGACCCTCTCCCAATCCCTTGTGTCAAAAAGACTTAGCTGATTATCTGCCCCGCGAATCCCCGAAAACACCACCTCCAGTCGGTCCAACCTGACCCGCCGGGTCCAAATCTGCTCCAGAATCAACTGGCCGCGGCGGAAGAAATCACGGTCGTTAATTACTGTATTTAAAGAAATTCGACCGCGCTGACCGCTGCCGTCGGGATAACGGATCGCCAGCACCAGGGTGGTCGGGGTGAAACCGCTGTGACGCAGCCAGGACGCCGCTTCCTGGCATGCCGAATCCAATCCTTCCAGGACTTGATGACGGCGGTACGTGGTGCGCGGAAACACCCGTTCGTACCGGCGGGAAGCGGTCTTTGCCGCTGTGGATGCGGGTTCTTCGCCCATGAGCCACCGCCAGCATTTGGCGGCATCCGATCCCCAAATCGCCTTTGCCTGCGCCGGTCCCAACGACAGGAAATCGCCCACCGTCCGAATTCCCATCTCCAGCATGTCCTTCTTCCGCCGGGGTCCCAACCACGGAATCCAGGCGATGGAGATGCCGTCCCAGAAGGCAGCTTCCTGACCGGGATCCACGCGGCAGATCTGGTTATTCCGAGCCTGAGAAACCGCTGCCCACGCCACAATCGGTAACCCCGCCACTCCGGCTTTGAAACTGTATTGCGACCCCAGGATGGATTGAATCGTGCCGTCGAGCTGTTCCAGGTCGCGGGTCAGGGGATACAGGAGAAATTCGCCGGGGGTGTCGCCCGCTTCGCCCGGCAGCCACGACTGCAATTTCCCCAGTAACTTATTGGATGTATTCCAATAACGGCTCATATCCCCGGGGATGACGATGGCGTGGGCATACCGGGTGGCGTGTTCCACGCGGGACGCGGTGGTGATTCCGCGCTTTCGGGCTTCGGGAGAGGCAGCGATGATGCGGGCTTCGCCCTCGTGCCATGCCGCCACGACCACCGGCAGCCCTTTTAGTCCGGGATTCAGCCAGTATTCCACCGCCACTGGGAAGTCGGTGATTTGCAGATGCAGATACCAGGTCATGGTATAATATACTGCACAAATGTGCAAATGTCAAGTCTTTTTTTAAAGAATACTCTCACGCAGAGCTCGCCAAGCTCGCAAAGTCCTTGGGAATATTCGGTTGAGTAAATTTCCCCCCTGCGCTGCGGGGTTTCTACACTGTCATCCCGCACTTGATGCGGGATCCAGTCTTTGCCCCCGCTTCGGGGGGATAAGGGCCGGTACTTTCTCGTCTTCTCACTTGTCTTGCAGATTGCACTTGACTTAAGCAAATGTAATCATTAAATTATGTCGAAATCCTATCGACCTGACCCGGGTCTATGGGAGGCAGGATTTCAAAGGAGACGAAAATGAAGAAAAGACGCAGTACGAAATACGTGCATGAGGGTAAGTACGTCGCTGAAGTTGACGTGGTGTTGTTAGAGACAGATGAGGGATGGTCACCTTATCTGTCCGTGGAGGATGCCTACAAGTTGGATGATGTCCGTGAAGCGCTTCGGAAAGGCAATGTCAGGAAGGCTTCCCGCTACGGGCGAGTGTTCACACTTACTCCAGTGGCATGATTTCAGTCTGCAAGTCCTACCCCGTGAGCAAGATCCCCGAATGTGCAAATAGCAAGAGAAATTTTCAGATTTTTTTGTGTGAATTTTGGAGCGGAAGGTCCGGTTTAATGATGTGGCGCAGCGAAGAAATCCCTCAGACCCACGGCCTTATAGATATGCTGATTCGGTAGGACGGCTTTTAGGCTAGTCTAGTCGGAGTTTGAAAAGAATTCCTTGACATCGGCGTCGACAGTTATCCCTTTGTAATAGAAATCGTAGTCGAAATCGACACTGATGAACATCTTGTTTTCAGGGTTGCTTTTCGCATGCGCTTCAAACTCGATCCACTTCGCCTTTATCTTGTCAATATATTTTTCGACCAGATCGTGAATATTCGATCTGGTGATGTCCTCGCCCTCGTATGTAAATGCGATGGCAGCAATTATCGCCATCTTGCCATAACGGAGACCATATCCCCACGACGAAGACGAATCGGAGGTACCTTTCTCAATTTGATATAACTTCATTAAAATCATGTAAGAAAAAAGCATTTTCCTATAATCCATCTTGTCGTCCAATATGTTCCGGAAGTGGGTTACTTTGAACAAAGTCTCGCTACCTCTTTGTCTAGCCCATCTTGGTTGTCCTTTGAATGCCAAGTAGGACCTTAGAAAATCGGCGCGATTTACTATGATGTCTCTCTCGACATAATCACCAGCTGTTGCGTAATAAAATTCCCCTCTTTTCCTTTCGTACATATAGCCGAAGTCTACATAGATCAGCTTTTGAATATCCATCTGAATTGGTTCGCTGGATCGTCGGTCAGCCTCTTCGACCCTGCTTTGTTGGTTTGTGGCATTTGATATTTCTTCTATGAATTTCAGATTGAAAGCCTCACCGGAGCTCACAACGATTACTCTTAGCATGACCTCTTTGTCTCCGAAGACCTTAGCCAAGTTGGCTTCATGGGTCTCATATATGTTGCTTAATGTATATGCTGTTTGTCCGCCGTTGATAATCTGCGGATTGGTCAAGATTATTTGACCCACGTTTACGTTCCCGGTGCTTTCCGACATTTTGAAGGAGTCGCAAATTACCGTTATTCCATTGTTATAGACCGCAAAGTCATTTGTGTCAGAGCTAAGAACACTGTCGCGAATACTCTGATTCACCTTGTTTCTCGACAAAGATAAATAATTCCTTGGATTATACTTTAGTATCGCGTTCTTGTACTTCGACAGTACGCGCCCGATTTCACTTACGGGAACGAATAGGATTCGGACGTGGAATTCACCGTGCTTGGTCGTAATAGCCTGCTTGAGGGTCGATTGCTCTTTCTTGTTAAGGTTAATGGTTATTTCTATTTCTTTTGGATCGTAGTATGTGCCTGAGCATAGGGGAAAGAGTAATTCGTCGTAGGTTCTTTTGAAATCGTATACTTCGTAATGGGAATTGTCAACTAGTCGAATAATCTGTGAATTATTATATCCTTTGAGATTCCCCAAAATGATGACGACATATTGATAATGCGCCGGACTCGGTGTATTTCTCCATTTCACTTGAAATAGCTTGATCTTGTCGTTGAAGTCATTTCCATTGCCATCAGTAGATTTGCCCTGTAGTATTCGAGTTACTTCCATCTTAACCAAATCGTCAGCGCTGATCGATTTTTCCTCGAAGTTCTCTTGCGTTGATCTGAACTTGGACTGAATAAGGTACACTCTTTTCTTTTCCTGCTCGATATAATACGCATCGATTCCTCCATCCTGACTCCCATCCGTAATCAGTTCGTGTCTCTCTTTGAATGTAGCTATCCCACATTTGACTTTCAGAAAAAGATGGATGAAGGCCCTCGACCTGGCGTGGATCACCTTCTCATTATCGCAACTGTCGGGGTGATAAGAGGAGTATGCTGGGGGCGCTTCATCGCAGATCTTGTCCAAGACTCGCAGCAGTGTCTTATATCTCAGCATAGTTGCTCCCTAAGGCTATGATCTTGTGTTTGGGCAGTTCAATATAACCACGCGCAAAGGGAAAGTCAAGGAAAAAGCGCGACCAATTACGAATTGAGAATTAGGAATTAGGAATGAGGAAGGAATTAAGAATTAGGAATTACGAATTACGAATTGAGAACTACGGATGGTCTTTGGAGTGCGCAAGCTTGCTTGCGCTTTGACTTCCCGAGGCTTGCCTCGGGTGACGGGAAGCAAGCTTCCCGACAATAAGGCGCAGGCGAGCCTGCGCACTCCGTATTAAGGAAGAATCTCCGTCACGACGTCCAAAATACGGGATTGAGTGGCGCCGTCGAGGGAATACAACAGATGATGCAGGTAACGGTCAACCATGCCGGGGATCACGCGCTTGCGATAGCCATTGGCGAATTTCGATAGGAGAGGGATGTCCTGAGGATGGTGGATGCGTTCCGCCACGCCATCGGCAAAGTAGGAATTTTCGGTGGGTTTGGAGTCCAGATTCAATTCCACCAGCGGCAGTCCGAAGACCAAGCATTCCAAGCCTGACGTCGAATTCTGAATCAACGCCAAATCGCTTGCCCAGATCAGTTCCATCAGGTCGCGTTCGTGCTGGTGGATGATCCGCGAGCCGTTTGAGGCGCTGCGATTCGGCTTGGCTTGCCCATCCGGTTCAAGAAGCTGTTGCACTTGCTTTACCAATTCACCATGCTCCATCGGATGCCATTTCACGATCAGCGCCATATCGGGCTGTTTCCGCACGTATTCGCCCACCAATTTAATATCATTCACCAAATCCCCGACCCAATAGCGCGATAACGCCAGCAGAAGTAGTATCACTTTCTGGTTCTCGTCGATTCCAAGTTCCCGACGGATTTTCTCACGCGTCTGCTTCCGCCTCGGTGCGTCGATTGGCAAATATTCGTCCAGGTGCGGGGCTCCAACGACTGCCAGTTTGTCCTCCGGAACGCCGCATTCCAGGAATATCGATTTGGAATAGTCCCCCCACAGGCAGACTTTGGTCGAATATTTCGTTAGGATATCGCCGAACAGGTTTTGCAGGTACTTGCTGGTGCCGGGTGGGCGGTACATGCCTTCCTGGAAGCTGACGATGGGGATGCTCATTCGATGCCCCCAGTACGTGAGGATTTTGGTCCAGAAGTTGGCTTCGTGGAGGATGAAGATGACGTCGGGGCGGACGTCTTGCAGGTATTCGCGGAATAGGACATAGCATTCGATGGTGTCGCGGAAGGCGTCTCGCGTCCAGATCGAGCTTACAGTGTCGAAGATATTGTGTTCATCGTCGAACATGCATTTGGTGATTTCGTGCTGGACAGGCTGATTCAGGCGGGTCATTTCTTCGACCAATTCGGCGGTCATCCAGTCCTGAATCAGGTCGTAGCGCAGTCCTTTGTCCTTCAAGGGGCGTTCGAAACTATCCACGTTATAGCTATTGAAGGCAGAGGTGACATAGCGCACCTGGAGACCGCCGTGCAGATGGAGATAGGTCATCAGGCGGGATAGCTTTTCAGCATGGTGGACGCGTCCGGAAAAGCAGATAGCGGTTTTGCCTTCCAGGGGTTTCATGGGCAGAGGGTGTTGTCGGGTTTCTTCGGAACCCGACCTACAGGCTTTCATCGGACCGCCTCCAGGGGCAGATTTTGTAGGAGTACGCAAAGGTCATCGTCGTTCCTGATGATCTTCCACGCGGAATTGTCGATGCCCATCCGCGAGGTGCAGTTGAAATCGAACGGGTCATATATCAACACTTTTTGACCCAGGCGGCTGGCGATTTCCAGGTCGCGATTCCATCGGAATGCCAACCAAATGGGGAAACAGTGGTTCAAAATAGTGACATCTGAATCGGCGGGCGCCAGCCTCCAGTTGATATGGTCGAGTTCTTCCTTGAATAGTGTCAGGAATTCTTCGGTATCGATAGGATTTTCGCAATGGAGGAACAGGATTAACCTTCCGTGATCAGATTCGTTGGCGCTTCCCAATACTCGGAGGAATCGCCGGATTTCCCAGTTGTGGCGCCGGAGGTAGAGGAGGAATATTCCTTGGTCGTTGTCGGTGATCTGTAGCTGTTTGGCGACTTTTGCGGAGGTGTATCGCACCTCGTCGCGCATGTCGTCAAAGGCATTGAAGAGGGTTTTCCCGACTACTTCAATTGCGGCGCTTTCCACGCCCTTTTCGCGCACTAAGAAGTCGTGGTCTTCCTCAAGATCCACGACGAAGTGACTGAAGGGCAACGGGACATCGAGCATCTCACGGGTACGAATGTCCGTACATTGAATTGCAGTAGAGGGAATGCCTTTTTGGACGCTCTTCCGGAGCAGGAAATGGATGATGGGGTGGTGCATGTCAAGGGAACACACCAGTTCGTCGAAGTCGACGTCGCACAGGATATTCTGTTCTTCACGGCGTGATTCCACCTCGAAGAATTGCAGCAGCCGGTCAATTGGGATGTTCTCCACAAAGCGGAACTCTCTATCCCCACTGGTATCCGGGGGGGAATCGTAGGGGGGCTGACTTGCTATGATCTTCAAGTCACGAAAGATCGGAGCCTGCATGACATTGTGGAATTCTTCCAGACGACCGGAAGAGTGGGGCAGATCGCCATGGATCAGACTGCATTCCACCTTCTGTTTTCGCAGCCAGGCATCCACGGCAGGATTCATAGCGACGATAGCAAATAGCGCCGCCGGATGCTTCTGCTGATTCCACAGGAGGTGGTGCAGAATCTTGTCTTCGGGAATCGTGATGATATATAGTATGTGTTCTGGCATGGATCAGATGGAGTTACTTGGCATAGGCATAGTTTACCTTCTCGATATTCAGCAACAACTGTACCAGTCTTCGAATCGTGTTTCTATAATGGCAATTGGTGGGTGCAATTCCTGGCAGAAGCTTAAGAGTACTGGATTCAATGCAACCGGTCACCTTGACCGGATCGGGCGACAACTTGGTAGAAGATTCCTTAGAAATGGCAATACTTGCCGTGATGGATTGGTCTTTGCTGGATGAGGTCACTTGACTTTTGGTCAAGTTTTGTCTATATTGTGCAGTGTACATTAGTCTTGTCACGGTCATCTTTTAGCAAAGGAGACTTGCCATGATGCGATGGAACTTAGATTCTCGCTGGGGGTGTCCTTTTTCGCTCCTTTTGATTCTGATGGTGGTTGGGACTTGTTTCGGTTGGAATCCTGGGAATCGGATCTTTGACGAAGCCTCCGTCCTCGACCAGAATGCTGTTCTGTTGATGGACGTCAGGACGGCAGCGCAATCCGATGCTGTGCGGTCCGGCGTGCCGGTCAGGAAGTGGTCGTCGGCGCCTTCGACGGATCAGCCGGTGGGGATATTGCTGTGGCGGTGGCTGGGCATTGATGACACGGAGTGCGTGTCACCCATTGAGGACGTCAATGACGACGGGTATCCGGATGTGCTGGCGGAGAATTTCGACTCGGGGGCTTCCGGAAACAATTTCGCTTGCTTGTCGGGACATGTCGAACAAGGACCGGAAGTCATCTGGTCGGTGCATCCCATGGGAGGACCCAGCAATAGCGGAGGTTGGGGAGACCAGTGTGTCAATTCCATCTCGGACCTCAACGGTGATGGCTACCCAGATGCTCTTCTGGGTACGGCGTGGGGTGGTTGCACCGTGTTTGCTATCAATGGCGTAACTGGAGCCACTCTGTGGTCTTACGACACCTATAATGATCCGTCCGGCAATGGATGGATTTATTCCGTAGCGCCCATTTCTGATGTGAATGGGGATTCGGTGGACGATGTGTTGGCGGGTGCAGGAACCACCTGCCGCAGTGCGTTCTGTTTTTCCGGAGCCACCGGTGCCATGTTGTGGCGCTTAAATTCCAGTGATGCGATAGGCACGGTGCATGGCATCAATGATGTCAACGGAGACAGCATCCCCGATGCACTGATTGGCGCGTGGGGGAATGGCATAGATCGCAGAATTTACTGTGTCAGTGGCGCCAGCGTGGGGACTGCATCTGTTATTTGGCAATATCAAACGGGCGGGGACATCCAATCGGTGACATCAATCCCTGATGTGAATAACAACGGGGTGGATGATGTGGTGGCGGCGTCATGGGATGGCAACGTATATTGTCGGGAAGGGTCTAATGGTTCCCAGATATGGGCTCATCCCTTTGGCGCTGATGTAGCCCGGGCGGAACCGGTGCCGGATGTCAATGGCGATCATATCTATGACGTTTTCGCTGGAGGATTTTCCGGTACGGTCAGAATGATTAGCGGTTCGGACGGACATCTCCTCTGGAGTAGAACGTTACCCGGTGGCAACAGCTGGACGGTGTATCCCGTTGGGGATGTGGATGCTGACGATATTGGTGACGTGGTGGCTGGAAATAGTGTCGGTGGCGGAACCGGCGGGACTGTTTTCGTACTGAGCGGCATGGATGGCGACATTGTCTGGGACTATCAGACCAATGGGTGGGTCAATACTGTTCGTGGGATTTCTGATGTGAATGGCGACTTCTTGGATGACGTCATCGCAGGAAACCAGGGTGGACCCGGTCCCTATGTGTGGTGTTTTGAAGGGGATACTCTGGCGGGAATGGCACCCACACCGCCACTTCTAATCAGTGAGTTCATGACCGTGTCCACTGGCCAACCTATGGTGGAAATCTACAATCCCACCAGCCAAATTGTGGACTTGGCGGGCTGGATGATAGTGCAAGTCGATCCCGAGGGCGTCGATACTGCGATCATTGACAACTATACGGAAGTGGAGGCGGAAGGTTATCAAGTAGTGAATTGGAGTAATAGCCAGGGGATGCTGTTGCCGGAGGAATCCGGTGTGCTGATTTTGATGTCTGAATTTGGAGTTCCGACGGATACGGTTGGGTATGGCGGCATGGGAGGGGCGCCCGCACCGCCCATGGATTGGAGCACCTCAAGGGATTCATCCAGCACCGGCGGATGGGCGGAGCGCTTCACACTGGATCGCACATCGACCTTCGGACTACCGAACGATGCCCCAGCCGCTGCCCTGGGCTCCACCATCGTGGTGATCAATGAGGTATATCCAACCGGAGGAGAAGGGGAGGCGTTCATCGAGCTGTTCAACCTCACCTGGCAGATGGTGGATTTGTCAGGGTGGAGCATTGCGGCGGGACAGGGTTATCAAATCCCTGATGGGGTATCAATGGGACCTGGACCCGATTTCATCTTGTGGGAGCATCAATTCCCGGAATTTTTCGGGTGCGGGGCGCTGGGCGACAATATCTATTTGTTGAATGCCCAAGGAGTTCGCGTGGATCAGATGGGGTGGTGGGGCGGATGGGAAGGCGATTCGTCGTGGTCGGCGGTGCCGGACGGGGATCGAACGGTGTTCGACGGTTATGATTTGCATACTTCGACGGATTTCGAGCGGACGATTCCAACACCTGGCGGAGTGGGAGTGCCTGAGTCCGGCACAGGCGTCATTCGGGCGTTTTCGTTCAGTTTGAGACCAGCGTATCCCAATCCGTTCAATGCATCGACCCGCATCCTGTACTCCTTGGACAAAGATGCCGTAGTTCGGCTTGCGATCTATGACATTCTGGGTCGCGAGGTGGCAACCTTAGTCAATGGGAAACAGCCAATCGGGCTGCATTCGGTGATCTGGCAGGCTCGGGATATACCATCGGGGATGTATTTCGCAGTGCTCACATCGGAGACGGAAGTCCGGACGCTCAGGATGACGTTGTTGAAATAATGGGCTCCGCTGTCAGACGCCCCCGTCTGCCAGTGACCGTCACACGAGGGCGTGTGACGGCGGTCTATCATAGTGATTCCATGGTGTCGAGTGATGAGAGTCGGCACCGGAATTCGACCCCCCCTTACTCCCCCCCTGCAATAGCAGGGGGGGCAAGCATCGGTACCGCATTCGTTTCGGTTGCGATAGCAGGGGGAAACGTGGCACGGGCGTCTCGCCCGTGCGCATAGGCAGTTTGCCTGCTGCAAGCAGCGATGCCCATGCCACAAAGTGCACGGCGCAGCCGGCACCTACGCGAGGAGAGCCCCCCCTATTGTTCCCCCCCGGGTACCGGGGGGGGAAGGTTGTAGGGAATGGTCTCCTACCTGGGGCGATGCCCCAGGCTATCACCTTTGACCCTTTCAGGGTCTCTGAGAGAATATTGCGGCCCTATGGGGTTTGAAATCGTCAGGATCACAGGGATCCTTCAGCGCCTCTAAGAACAGAGCATTTGACCCTGTCTAGAATACGATACCTGTTACAGGTCGAAAGCCCCGATGGGGCTTAAGAGCTCCTTGCACTCTCCCTACAATTGTCCAGCGGACGGATAAGTTAGATGGAGGATTTTTTGATTAGCCCCGATTGGTATAGAAATCTCAAAAAAACATTGAAAATATGGAAAAATGGGGTTATATTGACACTTCGCCGATGTGACGCTCCGTTGATAACCGACTTTAAGAATGCATGGCTACGGTATTGGAGGCGCTTTGCCTACCCTGAATCTGTCGTTGAGTGCGTTGGAAGAGATGGCGAGGACTATTCGCCGTGACGTGATCGTGATGGTGAATGCTGCGCAGAGTGGTCATCCCGGCGGACCCTTGTCGGCAGCGGATTATCTGACGGCTTTGTGGTTCAATTTCCTGAATGTAGCTCCCGATGAACCGGACATGCTGCATCGGGACCGATTTGTGCTGTCCAACGGGCATTGTTCGGCGCTGAATTATGCGCTATTGGCACGGCGTGGCTTTTTCAACCCATCTTACTTGCTCACATTCCGCTCCACTGATTCGAAGCTGCAAGGGCATCCCAAT
>Ga0153916_10000980_pt1 | contig 19965 bp, 19 predicted proteins | sample Opewatmetagenome_FD_109642 | JGI IMG/M metagenome (GOLD analysis project Ga0153916, IMG submission 109642) | Freshwater wetland microbial communities from Ohio, USA - Open water 3 Core 3 Depth 4 metaG | ecosystem: Environmental > Aquatic > Freshwater > Wetlands | place: USA: Ohio, Lake Erie... | reverse complement strand
GTTGGTGATCGTCACCTCGAATCCTGTCGTCTTCCCGTCCTGGCGGGCCAGGTGGACCATCCTGGGATTCGGCTCATACCCAACCGGGGAGGCAACGGCCATCTTCGTCCCCGCCCGGGCCGCTGCTAGGAGAAGGCTGTGGCAGACGTTGTTCCCGTCCCCAAGGTAGGCCAGCTTCAGGCCAGCCAGGGCGCCTTTGTGCTCCCTCAGGGTGAAGAAGTCCGCCATGCCCTGGCAGGGATGGGAGAGGTCGGTCAGGGCGTTGATGACGGGGATGCGGGTGCTCTCCGCCAGGTCGACCGCAATCTGGTGGCCGAACGTCCGGATCATGATCCCGTCGACCCAGCGCTCGAGGTTCTTGCCGATGTCATAGGCTCCTTCCCGGCTCCCCATCTGGATGTCCGACGGGGCCAAGTAGATGGCTTCGCCGCCGAGCTGGAGCATGCCCGCCTCAAACGTCATCCGCGTCCTCAGCGAGGGCTTCTGGAAAATCATGGCCAGGATCTTTCCCTCGAGGGCCTTGCGGTACTTCTGGGGGCGCTTCTTGAACTCGGTTGTGAGGTCGAGGATCTGGCTGAACTCGTAGAGGCTCAGGTCGTGGATCGATAAGAAGTCTTTCTCCATAGCGAAATCTCCTAGGCCGAGGCGACGATTCGGGTCCCCGAACGGTTGAGCAAGGCCGCTTTGAGATGCGTGTCCCTGGTGATGAGGACCTCACGGCCGCCGGCCTCGATGTACTCGATGGCGGCCCGGATCTTGGGCCCCATGGAACCCGGCGGGAACTGCCCCTCCGCCAGGTATTTCCTCGCTTCTTCGACGGTCAGGACGGAGACCTCGCGCTGGTCGGGCTGGCCGAAATTGAGGTACACACGCTCGATGGCCGTCAGGATGATGAATAGATCGACGCCGACCTCCCGGGCAAGGAGGCTTGCGGCGTAGTCCTTGTCGATGACCGCCTCGACGCCCTCGAACAGACCGCGGCCGTTGATGATGACCGGGATGCCCCCGCCGCCCGCGGCGATGACGATCCGGCCGGCGTGGACGAGGTCGCGGATGATCCCCTTGGGGATGACGTCGATCGGCATGGGCGAGGGGACGACCTTGCGGTAGCCGCGGCCTGCGTCTTCGACCATGGACCACTTCTTCTCTTTGGCGAGCATCTGGCCGCGGTATTTCGAGTAGAAAGGCCCGACGGGCTTGGTCGGGAGGGCGAACGCCGGGTCGTCCTTGTCGACGACGACCTGGGTGACGAGCGAGGCCACCTCCTTGTCCAGGGAGCGGCGCCGGAGCTCGTTCGTGATCGCCCGCTCGAGCATGAACCCCATACTGCCTTCGGTCATGGCGTCGCACACGTCGAGCGAATAGGGCGGAATCTTGGTTACGGCCTCCTCCATCTGGATGAGAAGATTGCCGACCTGGGGGCCGTTTCCGTGAACGACGATGAGCTCATAACCCTTGCGGACGATGTGGACCATGAGCTCGGCGGCTTTCTGGGCATTCCGCATCTGCTCGTCCTGCAGGCCCCTCTGGTTGTCGGGGAGAAGCGCGTTGCCGCCGAAGGCGATGAGAGCGACTCTCGGTTTCATCGGCGTCTCAGAACTTCTTGAGCACGTCCTTGAGTGTCGGCGAGCCGATCTCCTCGAGCTCGTAGCCGACGCGGAGGATGGGCTTGCCGACCTTGATGACCCGGGTGATGTCGATGGGAGTGGCGCTGACGACCAGGTCGCAGGGAATTCTCTCGATGGTCGCCGCGAGGTCGCTGCACTGTTTCTCGCCGTACCCCATGGCCGGCAAGACCTTGTCGAGGTGATTGTACTTCTCGAAGGTCTTCTTGATGCTGCCGACGGCGAAGGGCCGGGGGTCGATAATCTCGGCGGCGCCGTACTTCTGGGCGGCCACGATGCCGGCCCCGTAGCGCATGCCGCCGTGGGTCAGGGTCGGACCGTCCTCGATGACGAGGACGCGCCGGCCCGTGATCCGGCCGCCGTCGGCGACGATAGTCGGCGAGTTGGCCCGGACGACGACGGCCTTGGGGTTGACCCTCTTAAGATTGGCCAGGACGAGGTCGACGTCCTCGGCCTTGGCCGAGTCCATCTTGTTGATGACAACCACCTGGGCGCGGCGGAAGTTCGTCTCACCCGGATGATACTTGAGCTCGTGGCCTGCCCGGAGCGGGTCGGCCACGACGATCTCGAGGTCGGACTTGTAGAAGGGAAAGTCGTTGTTGCCGCCGTCCCAGAGGATGACATCGGCCTCCTTCTCGGCCTGGCGGAGGATGGCCCCATAGTCGACTCCGGCGTAGACGATGATGCCCCGGTCGATGTGGGGCTCGTACTCCTCCCGCTCTTCGATCGTGCAGTCGTGCTTGTCGAGGTCGGCGTAGGTCGCGAAGCGCTGCACCTTCTGCTTGACGAGGTCGCCGTAGGGCATGGGGTGGCGGATGACAGCGACTTTGCGGCCCTTTTGCTTGAGGATGGTGGCCGCCTTCCGGCTGGTCTGGCTCTTGCCGGAGCCCGTGCGGACGGCGCAGACGGAAACGACGGGTCGCTTGCTCCTGATCATGGTGTCGTGGGGACCGAGGAGGACAAAGTTGGCGCCTGCGGCCATGACCTGGGAGGCCTTGTTCATGACGTATTCGTGGGAGACGTCGCTGTAGGCGAAATGGACGTCATCGACCTTGTACTCGGCGATGAGTTCGTCGAGCTCCGCCTCGGCCTCGATGGGGATGCCCTTGGGGTAGAGCTTGCCGGCCAGGGCGGCTGGGTACTTGCGGCCTTCGATGTCGGGGATCTGGGTGGCGGTGAACGCCACGACGCGGTAGCCGGGGTTATCGCGGAAGTAGGTGTTGAAATTGTGGAAGTCGCGACCCGCGGCGCCCATAATAATGACTCTTTTCAAAGCAGCGCTCCTTTGCAAAATATAAAAACCTCTCCTCTCGACATTTCTCCGTATTCAATTGTCAAGAAGAAAGGAGCAAGTATATTACAATGAAGCCGTTAATGCAAATCAGGGCAAAAGCCCCCCAATCCCGCATGAAAAAGGAGTCAGGACTCGGGGGGCTCGCTCCGTCGGCTCCCGGCTTTGTCCCGGCGGCTCAGGATGTCCCCTTGGGCCGCGGGCCGATCTTGCGGCCGGGGCTCTTTTTGACAAAACCGGACGGGCGAGGGGGTGGAGCCGGCCGGCGGACCTGCTTCCAGCCGGGCATCTGGCGGCGGTTGACGGGATGGGGCATGGAAAGCCTCCTTTTCACTCGAGCGGAATGATGTCCACGGCCATTTTCCCGGGATCGAGCAGGGCGGCGGTGCTTTTCCCGTAAAGCCAGCCCCCCGCTTCGCCCGGATTGATGACGAGGATGCCGTCCCTGTGTTCGGAGAGGGCCTTATGGGTGTGGCCGAAGACTGCGACATCGCACGGAATCGTGGCCATGTACCCCGTCAGCGGCGCGTCCAGGTGGGTCACCAAGAAGCGGAGTCCGGCGTGGGTGAACGTCAGGGGGGCCTCCTTGATTTCCCCCAGGTCCTCGAAAGTCTTGGTCAGGCCCGCTTTCTCCCCGTCGCAGTTACCGAAAACCGCCTTGACCCGGCATTTGAGATTCCTGAGCACGGCGGCCGCGAACGGGGCAACGAAATCCCCGGCGTGGATAACCAGGTCGCAGCCCAGGTCGTTGAACAAGTCGACGGCCCGGCGGATCATGACCAGGTTGTCGTGGGAGTCGGAGAGGAGGCCGACCACGGGCTGGCTCCTTTCATTGGACTGATGAGGGGATTATACCTTATTCCGCGCGGCCCGGCCAGTCCCGGCCGGCCCCGCCGGCGGTCCCCGGCTTTGCCATCTCCCCGAGTATTGACAGTCTTGACCGAATTCCTTAAGATATAACAGCTTTAAAAAGCGAAGTTTAGGCGCGTAGCTCAGTGGGAGAGCGCTTCCCTGACACGGAAGAGGCCGTGGGTTCAATCCCCTCCGCGCCTACCAGTTGATTCACGCGGTCAGTCCTCAAGAGGCCCCGGAAGGGGCTGGAATTGACATGCCTGCCCTTGTGAACCATAGCGGTTGTGGAGAATGAGCGGAAAGATAAAGATCAAAATCGATGACGCGTCTTACCCGGCGGACAGAGGGGCCTGCATTTGGGACCTCCTCCCGGCGATCGGTAAACCCGGCAAATCCGGCAAACCCGTCGTGGCCCGCATTGGCGGCGTCCTCTGCGACCTGAAGGCGCCGATCGACAGGGACGCGGACGTCTCCCTGGTCGGGACCGGCGACCCCGAGGCCCTCGAAGTTCTCCGTCACAGCGCCTCCCATCTCCTGGCCCACGCGGTCGTCGACCTCTTTCCGGAGACCAAGACCGGGATCGGCCCGGCCGTCGAGAACGGCTTTTATTACGACTTTCTGCGCGAAACGCCGTTCACGCCTGAAGACCTGGAGAAAATCGAGAAGAGGATGAAGGAACTGGCGAAGGAGGACCTCCCTGTTGAACGCCTGGTCCTGGCCAAGGCCGAGGCCATCAAGCTCTTCGAGGACCTGGGCCAGACTCTCAAGGTCGAGCTGATCCGGGAGAAGGGCGACGCTTTCGTCACCTGCTACCGGCAGGGAAGGTTCGTCGATTTCTGCCTCGGCCCCCACGTAGCCTCGACAGGACTCCTCGAGAATGTCAAGCTGCTGTCGGTCTCGGGCGCCTACTGGAAGGGCGACGAGAAGGGGCAGCAGCTCCAGCGGATCTACGGGACGGTTTTCTTCACCAAGAAAGAGCTCGACGACCACCTGGCCTTCCTCGAGGAAGCCAGGAAGCGCGACCACCGCAAGCTTGGTCCCGAGCTCGACCTGTTCAGCTTCTCCGAGGAGCTCGGCGGCGGCCTGACCCTGTGGCACCCCAAGGGCGCGCGGATCCGGGCGGTCATCGAGCAGTATTGGCGCGAGCGGCACTGGGCTGGTGGGTACGACGTCCTGTACACGCCGCACATCGGCCGGGAGACGCTGTGGCAGACTTCCGGACACCTTGGCTTCTACAAGGACAGCATGTACTCTCCGATGGAGATCGACGAGCAGAACTATTATCTGAAGCCGATGAACTGCCCCTTCCACATCATGATCTACAAGTCGCGGGGCCGCTCCTACCGGGACCTGCCGCTGCGCTGGGCCGAGCTGGGGACCGTCTACCGCTACGAGCGGAGCGGCGTTCTCCACGGACTGCTGCGCGTCCGTGGCTTCACTCAGGACGACGCCCACATCATCTGCACGCCGGAACAGATCGACGATGAGATCCTGCGCGTCCTCGACTTCTCGATCAGCCTTCTGGCCGCCTTCGGCTTCACGGACAACAAGATCGACCTGTCCGTCCGCGACCCCCGGAACCCGGGCAAGTACGCGGGCAGCGAGGCACTGTGGCAACAGGCCGAGGCCTCGCTCGTCAAGGCCCTCGCCGCCCGACGCCTGGACTACGAGCGCATGGAAGGGGAGGCGGTCTTCTACGGCCCCAAGATCGACATCAAGATCAAGGACGCCATCGGGCGGTTCTGGCAGTGCACGACGATCCAGTTCGACTTCAACATGTCCGAGCGGTTCGACATGACCTATACGGGCGAGGACGGTCAGGCCCACCGGCCCTACATGGTCCACCGGGCCCTGCTCGGGTCGCTCGAGCGCTTTTTCGGGATCCTCATCGAGCACTACAAGGGGAGCTTCCCGGTCTGGCTGGCCGCCGTCCAGGTGGCCGTCCTGCCGATCGCCGACCGGCACGAGCCCTACGCCCGGGAACTGGATACGAAGCTCAAGGCGAACGGGCTGCGGTCCGTTGTCGACGGGAGCCGCGAGAAGATCGGGAAAAAGATCCGCGAGGCGGAAATGCAGAAGATTCCGCTCCTCCTCGTCGTCGGAGACAAGGAGGTCGAGCGCGGGACCGCGTCCCTCCGCGTCCACGGACAGGGCGACAAGGGAGAAGTCGACGTGGCCTCGTTCATAGAAAAAGTCCTGGGATTCGATACAGATAAAAGTCTGACCGTGAATTTTTAGAGGAGGACAAACATTTTCAAGAGACACGCTTTCCGTCCTGTCGTCAGCAAGGCCAAGGCCCACAGGATCAACGAGCTGATCCAGGTGAAGGAAGTCCGGGTCATCGACGACGAGAAGAACCAACTGGGGGTGCTGCCGACCCTCCAGGCCCTGTCCCTCGCCCGGGAGCGCGGCCTGGACCTCGTGGAGATCGCCCCCGCGGCCCAGCCGCCCGTCTGCCGGATCATGGACTACGGGAAGTTCCTTTACGAAGAGCACAAGAGAGAGCACCAGGCCAAGAAGCACCAGAAGCAGATCCAGATCAAGGAGATCAAGTTCCGGCCCAAGATCAGCGTCCACGACTACGATTTCAAGATGAAGCACATCAGGCGGTTCATCGAGGAGGGCAACAAGGTCAAGGTGACCGTCATGCTCCGCGGCCGCGAGAAGCAGAAGCCGGAGCTCGGGCAGCAGGTCCTCGACAGGGTCATGAACGACATGAAGGGCCAGGCGGCCCAGGATGGCGAAGCCAGGAAACAGGATTGGGCCGTTTCCGCACTGTTGGTCCCCGTGAAATCAGGAGGAAAGGATGCCAAAGCTAAAAACCCACAAGGGAGCCCGAAAGAGGTTCAAGGTCACGGCCAAGAAAAAAGTCCTGCACAGCAAGGCGAATAAGAGCCACATCCTGACCAAGAAAGCCTCCAAGCGCAAGAGGCTGCTCGGCAGGAAGGCCGTCGTCAGCGCCGCGGACCGCAAGACCGTCAAGGGCATGCTCCCTTACGATTTTTAGGATCGCCCCGCCCCACAAGGAGTGAATCATGGCACGCGTGAAGAGAGGAACGAAGAGGAGAGACAGGCGGGCCAAGACTCTCAAGCTCGCCAGGGGATACTGGGGGGCCAAGAGCCGGAACTACCGGACCGCCAAGGAGGCCGTTGAGAAGTCCCTGCTCTATGCCTACCGGGATCGCCGGACCAAGAAGAGGACCTTCCGGGAGCTCTGGATCGTCCGCGTCAAGGCCGCCGCCGAGGCCAACGGCACGACCTACGGACGCCTGATCAGCGGGCTGAAGAAGCTCGGGATCGTCCTGGACCGCAAGATCCTGGCCGACCTGGCCGTGAACGCCCCCCGGACATTCGCCTATTTGGCTGAGAGGGCGAAAGAAGCCGCGGCCTAGGCCCGGGACATGGCGACCCTCAAGCACAGGATCGAAGGCCTCCGGAAGGATTTCGAGAAAGCGGCCGCCCAGGCCAAGGACGCGCGGGCCCTCGAAGGCCTCCGGAACCTTTATTTGGGCCGAAAAAAAGGCCACGTCACAGGTTTGTTCGAAGCGCTCAAGAGCGTCCCCGCCGCCGAGAAGCGCGAAGCGGGGAAGCTTGTGAACGAGCTCAAGAACTTCGTCCAGGAGCGGATCGTGGCCCTCGAGGGCCAAGTCAAGGAAGCGGCGAGGGTTTCAGGCGACTTGACCGTCATTCGTCAGGACCTGACGCTCCCCGGACGAAACGTTTACGCGGGCCGGCCCCATCCGCTCGTCCTGTTCCAGGAGGAGATCGAGAGGATCTTCCTGGGCATGGGCTATTCGATCGAGGAAGGACCAGAGATCGAGACCGATTACTACAACTTCGAGGCCCTCAACTTCCCGCCGCACCATCCCGCCCGCGATAAATGGGACACCCTCTACCTCAAGGACGACCTGCTCCTCCGAACCCACACTTCTCCCGTCCAGATCCGGGTCATGGAGAAAAAGAAGCCCCCCATTAGGATCATCATCCCCGGACGCGTCTTCCGCCGCGAAACCCCGGACCCGACGCACCTGCCGATGTTCTATCAGGTCGAGGGGCTCGTCGTCGACGAAGGCATCACCTTTGCCCATCTCAAGGGCACGCTGGAGTACTTCATCCGGGCCCTCTTCGGCGAGAAGATCAAGGTCCGCTTCCGGCCGAGCTTTTTCCCCTTCACGGAGCCCTCGGCCGAAGTGGACATCGAGTGCATCGCCTGCGAGGGACTGGACAAGTCCTGTCGCCTCTGCAGCGGGACCGGATGGAAGGAGATCCTGGGGTCGGGAATGGTCGACCCCCAGGTGTTCAAGAACGTCAATATCGACCCGGAGAAATACTCTGGCTGGGCTTTCGGGCTGGGGATCGACCGGACGGCCATGTTCGCCTTCGGCATCCCCGAGATGCGGTATTTCTATGAGAACGACCTGAGGTTCATCAGGCAATTCGCCGTCAAATGAAGATCAGCTTGGATTGGATCAGGGATTACGTCGAGCTGGACTTCCCTCTTCCGGAGCTCCTTGACAGGCTGACCATGATCGGCCTGGTCCCGGAATCCGTCGAGGAGAGGGACGGCGACACGGTCCTCGACCTCGAAACCTACGCCAACCGGCCCGACACCCTCGGCCATCTCGGGGTCGCCCGGGAAATCGCGGCCATGCTCCGCCGGCCGCTCGCCGACAGGCCATGGCCGCTCGACGAGGCCGGCCCGGCGGTCTCAGAGCTGGCCAGCGTCGAGATCTGGGACGATGCCCTGTGCCCCCGGTACTTCGGGATGGTCGTCCGGGGCGTTACGGTCGGGCCGTCACCCGAATGGCTCCGGAAGCGACTCGAGGCCGTCGGGCTGCGGCCGATCAATAACGTCGTCGACGCCTCGAACTATGTCCTCTACGCCACGGCCCAGCCCGTCCACGCCTTCGACTATGCGAAGATTGCCGGGGCTAAGATTATCGTCCGCCGGGCGACCCTGGGCGAGACGATGCGGGACCTCGAAGGCCGGAGGCTCGAACTCGGGCCGGACAATCTGGTGATCGCCGACGAGGCCAGGCCCGTGGCTCTGGCCGGGATCATCGGAGGCCAGGAATCCGCCGTCAGCGGGACGACCCGGGACGTGTTCATCGAAAGCGCCAACTTCGACCCGGTGTCCATTCGGCTCACGGCGAAGAAGCTCGGCCTCTCGACCGACGCCTCTTATCGCTTTGAGCGCGGTGCCGATCCCTCGATTCTCCCCAAGGCCGCCCTCATGATGGCTTCCCTCCTCACCGGGATGGGCGGCAAGGCCGCGCGCGGCGTCCTGGACGTGTACCCCAAGCCCCGCAAGGTCAAGTCCCTAGTCCTCCGGGCCCACCGGGTCGCCGGACTCTTGGGGGTAGCCGTGCCGGAGGACTTCATCGAGCAGGTCTTGACCAGGCTCGGGTTCAAGCTGGAAGGCTCCCAGAAGGGCGCCTGGCTCGTCGAGGTCCCCACGTTCCGCGTGGACATCGACCGCGAGGCAGACCTCATCGAGGAAGTCGCCCGCTTCTACGGTTACGACAAGATTCCATCGGAGGTCCCCCGCGTCGAGCCCCCTGACCCGACCGCGAACCGGGGGCGGGAGCGGATCCTAAAGCTGCGCCGGGCCTTCTTCCCCCACGGCTTCGACGAAGTCATCAATTCGAGTTTCGCCGACCCTGAAAAGGAGAGGGTCGTGGCCAGCGGTCGCGAGCCGGTCGGCATCCGCAACCCGATCTCTGGCAGGGCCTCGGTCCTCAGGACTAATCTCCTCATGGGGTTGCTCGAGAACGCTGCCTGGAACCTGAACCGGGGGATGGAAGGCGTCCATATTTTCGAAGTCGGCAACATCTACGACAACCAGGGGGAAAAGCCTGAGGAGCGGCTCACCCTCGGAGTCCTGACCACCGGGCTCCTGCCCGGCCGGGACTGGCGGCAAAAGCTGGCCAAAACCGATGTCTATGTCCTCAAAGGCGCCCTGGAGGCTGTCGCTGCGGCCCTTCGGTACGAGCCGTGCTCTTTCGAATACGGCGACGGCCCTTATTTCGAAGAGGGACAGAGCCTGCAGGTCCTTTACAAGGGTCAGGCCGTAGGCCGGCTCGGGGTCGTCCGGAAGGCCGTCGCCGCCGCCTATTCCCTCGACCCGGCCGTGTACGCCGCGGAGGTGGACCTCGCCGGCCTGTTCGAGAGGCAGCCGCGGCCGTTCTCCTACGTTCCGGTCGCCAAGTTCCCGGCAGTCAGCCGCGACCTCTCGTTCCTGGTGGACCGGAGCGTGCCCTACCAGGAGATCCAGAAGACCTTGGAGAGGCTGGCCCCGCCCCTCCTCGAGGGCTATGAGCTCCGCGACCGGTTCAGGGGGCCGTCCATCCCCGCCGGCAAGGTCAGCCTTTCGATCCGGTTTCACTACCGCCACCCCCAAAAGACTCTCCTCGCCGAAGAGGTCGACCGGATCGAGCAGGAGATCATCAACCAATTGAAATCCGCATGGGACATCCAACTTAGGGAGGGATAAATTGACAACTGAACTCGAGCGCATTAAAATACTCGAAGGAAAGATCGGCCAGGTCGTCGACTACGTCCACAAGCTGACGACCGAGAATGAAAAGCTCAAGCAGCAGCTCAAGGAGCTCCGGACCGAGAAGAAGGAATTTGACGATCAGAACCGCAAGCTCGTCAAGCTGGACGAGGACGTGAAGAAGCTCGAAAGCGAGCGGGATGTCGTCAAGGGGAAGATCGAGGCGATCATCAATCAGATCGACCAGCTGGGGCTATGATCGAAAAAATTCTCGAGATCGAGATCTACGGGCAACGCTATAAGATCCGAGTCAAAGGAGAAGAGGATGAAAAATACATCGGCCACTTGACCTCCTACGTTGATCAGAAGATGCACGAAGTGGCTGTGAAATCCAAGTCCGCGGACCAGTCGAAGATTGCCGTCCTGGCAGCCCTGAACATCGCGGACGAGCTGTTCCTGAGTCAGAAGAAGCTGGATCAACTCAACGAGGCCATTGGCCATATGGAGACCGAGATCGAAAACCTGGAGGTTCATCTTCTCGAAGATGAAAGAACATAAAAGGGACTGGAGCCGTTCTCTCAACTTTGGGGGCCACCCCCTCCGGATGGACCTCTGACGACCTCCTGTCTTTGACCTCGTCTCCTTCTGTTCATTTTAGAAGGAGGTGACCACCATGAACCCGATCATTGTATACGGCGGCATTGCCGTCATCATCATCCTCCTGGCCGTTGCGATCTTCCTCCTCGGGAGAAAGCGGAAGGGCGCGCGCCAGATCGTGGAGGCCCGGGAAGAGGCTGCGGCCATCATGGCCCGGGCGAAAGAGGACGGGGAGAAAATCAAGCGCGAGGCCGGGATCGAGGCCCGCGAGAAGGACCTGAGCCGGCAGGCGGAATTCGACGCCCACAACCGGGAGAAGCAGAGGAAGATCAACGAGACCGAGCGCCGGCTCGTCAACAAAGAGGAAAACCTAGAGCGGCGGCTCCAGTCCCTGGAGCGGCGCGAGCGGGAGTTTTCGCAGAAGGAGAACCGGCTCTTCGAGAAAGAGAAAGACATCGAGAAACTCGAGCAGAAGACGACAGAGATCCAGGCCAAGGCCGTGGAGGAGCTCGAGCACATCTCCGGGCTAACCCTCGAGGAAGCCAAGGCCATGCTGATCAAGAAGATCGAGGACGAGGCCAAGCTCGAGGCCATCGCCACCGTCCGGAAGGTCGAGGAGGAGACCCGGGAGAAGGCCAACGCTCTGGCCCGCGAAATCATCACCAACGCCATCCAGCGTTCGGCCGCCGAGCACGTCGTGGAGTCCACGGTCTCGGTCGTCGACCTTCCCTCCGACGACATGAAGGGCCGGATCATCGGCCGCGAGGGCCGCAACATCCGGGCCCTGGAGATGGCCACGGGCGTGGACATCATCGTCGATGACACGCCGGAGGCCGTCATCCTGTCGAGCTTTGACCCCGTCCGCCGGGAGCTGGCCCGCCTGTCCATCCAGAAGCTCGTGACGGACGGCCGGATCCACCCGGCCCGGATCGAGGACATCGTCGAGTCCGTGAAGAACGACCTCGAGCAGAAGATCAAGCAGGAGGGCGAGTCCGCCGTCCTCGAGCTCAAGGTCCGGGACATCCATCCGGAGCTCATCAAGCTCCTCGGCAAGCTCAAGTACCGGACGAGCTACGGCCAGAACGTCCTCCAGCACTCCAAGGAAGTTGCCATGCTGGCGGCCATGATGGCCCGGGAGATCGGCGCCGACGTCAACGTCGCTCTCCGGGCGGGCCTCCTCCACGACATCGGCAAGGCCGTGGATCGGGACGTCGAGGGGACGCACACCGAGCTCAGCGTCGAGATGACAAAGAAGTACGGGGAGACTGAGAAGGTCGTCCAGGCCATCGCCTCGCACCATCGGGACGTGGACTTCCCCTCGATCGAGGCCGTCCTCGTCCAGGCCGCCGACACGCTCTCGGCCGCTCGGCCCGGCGCCAGGCGGGAGCTCCTCGAAACCTACATCCAGCGGCTGGAGAAGCTCGAGGAAATCGCCACCTCATTCGAAGGCGTCTCCAAGGCCTTCGCCCTTCAGGCCGGCCGTGAGATCCGGATCATCGTCGAGAGCCAGAAGGTTTCCGACGACCGGGCGGCGCTGGCGGCCAAGGAAATCGCGGCCCGGATCAAGAACGAGCTCGACTACCCCGGGCAGATCAAGGTCACTGTCATCCGGGAGATGAGGGCCGTGGAATATGCGAGATAAGTTCGGCGTTCTCTTCCTTGGCGACGTCATCGGCCGGACGGGCCGGCGGGCCATGGACAAGTTCCTGCCGAGCCTCATCAAGAAGCACGCCCCGTCCATGATCATCGCCAACGGCGAAAATGCCGCCGGAGGCGCCGGCATCACCGAGGAGATCGGAAAGGAGCTTTTCCTCCAGGTCGATGTCCTGACCTCCGGAAACCATATCTGGGACAAGAAGGAGGCTCTGCCGTATCTCGGCCAGGAGCCCCGGCTCCTCCGGCCGGCCAACTACCCGGCCGTTAACCCGGGCCGCTTTTCCTATGTTTTCCAGCACGGCGACGGGACGAAGGCGGCCGTCCTCAACCTCCAGGGGCGAGTCTTCATGGAGCCCCTGGACTGTCCCTTCCGGCGGGCCGACGAGGAGGTCGCGGCCCTGGCCGCGCTGACGCCGATCATCATCGTCGATTTCCACGCCGAGGCCACCTCGGAGAAACAGGCCCTCGGTTGGTATCTCGACGGCCGGGTCTCCGCCGTCATTGGAACCCACACCCACGTCCCCACGGCCGACGAAAGGATCCTGCCGAAAGGGACGGCCTACATCAGCGACGTGGGCATGGTCGGGGGGCGAAACGCCGTGATCGGGATCGCCCGGGAGCAGGCCCTCCAGCGTTTTCTGACCTCGAGGCCGCAGCGCTTCGAGCCGTCCCGGGACGGCCTGTTCCTGTCGTGCGTCTACCTCGAGATTGAAGCCAAGTCGGGGAAAGCCCTGGCGATCAAGCGGGAGCTTTTGGCGGAGGACGGCCACGATGAATGAAGGCTTGGTGAAGCGCGACCTGGTCTACACGGTCTCGCAGGTCACCGAGCTCGTCAAGGCGGCCCTCGAGACCGCCTTCCCCCAGGTTTGGGTCGAGGGGGAGATCTCCGGTTTCACCAAGGCCGCCTCCGGCCACATATACTTTTCCCTGAAGGACGAAAAGAGCATCCTGAAGGCCGTTTTGTGGAAGAGCGAGGCTCAAAAAGTCCCCTTCGAGATGAAGCCGGGGCTGAAGGTCGTTTGCCGAGGCAGGATCACCGTCTATGCGGCCCGTGGAGACTATCAGCTCTCCGTGGACCTGGTCGAGCCCAAGGGCAAGGGGGCCCTGCAGCTGGCCTTCGAGCAGCTCAAGGAGAAGCTCAAGGCCGAGGGCCTGTTCGAGCCCGGGCGCAAAAAAAAGCTCCCGCTCAGGCCGAAGACGATCGGCATCGTCACATCACCCACCGGGGCCGCAATCCGGGACATCCTCCGCATTCTCGAGCGCCGGTACGCAAAGCTCCACATCCTCATCTATCCCGCCAGGGTCCAGGGAGAAGGCGCGGCCCGGGAGATCGCGGCGGGCCTCGACTACCTGGACACACTCCCTGCGGTCGACGTTATCATAGTCGGCCGCGGCGGCGGGTCGATCGAAGATTTGTGGGCTTTCAACGAGGAGGCCGTGGCCAGGGCGATCTTCCGCTCCGGGAAACCGGTCATCTCCGCGGTCGGCCACGAGATCGATTTCACGATCGCCGACTTCGTCGCCGACGTCCGGGCGCCCACCCCTTCGGCCGCGGCCGAAATCGTGATCGAGAAAGAGGAGGCGTTTGAGGAACGCATCAACACCATGTCCCTGCGGCTGGGCGAGCTCGTCAGGGGCTCCCTCCGGGAGCGGAGATATGAGGTGGACGACCTCGCGAGACACCGGATCTTCGAAAGTTTCCGGCTCGGCCTCAAAGAGCTCATCCATCGCGTGGATGACTTGGACACGAAGGCCCGCAACGTCATCCAGGCCAAACGGCGGGGGCTCGCCGAGTTAAAGATCGCGGCTGCGCTCTCGTCCGAGCGCCTGAAAAACCTCCTCGCCCACGGCTTGCGTGACCGCCGGGCCGTCTGGGAGAAGCTCTCGACCAATCTCCACAACCTGAGCCCCCTCAACATCCTTAAAAAGGGCTACGCCGTCTGCTCGAAGGACGGCGGGCTGCGGCTCGTCCAGAAGATCGACGAGATCGCCGAGGAGGACTCGGTCATCGTGTCCTTTTACCGGGGGGAGTTCGAGGCCCGGGTCAGGACCGTGGACAGGAAGAAGCTCCTGGAGTCGCGTTTTGTGAAGGAGAGCTCATGACAACCATGACCTTTGAAAAAGCGCTGGCGGAGCTCGAACAGATCGTCGCCAAGCTCGAGAAGGAAGGGACCTCTCTCATCGACTCCCTGGCCCTCTTCGAGAAAGGCGTCAAGCTCGCCCGGTTCCTCCGGGGGGAGCTGGAAAAGGCGGAGCGGAAGGTCGAAATCCTGCTTAAGGATGAAAAGGGCGGGATAAAGACGGAGGATTTTGACCCGGACCGGCTCGAGGCCGAAGAGGAGAACGAGAAGGAAAAAAAGCCGTCTCCGGCGGGCCGCAAAAAGGGCGGGGACGACATCCCGTTCTGACGAGACGGCCTCCCTGCCTGCGCCCAATCTTCGCTTAGGGCAGGCGGTGGCCGGACGGTTGAGAAGGGGAGAAGGGTTGGACACACAGGACAAACTCGAAGAGATGCGGCGGGAGATCGACGCGGGGCTCGAACGGGTCCTCGCGGCCGACGACTCCCGGCTCTTCGAGGCCATGCGGTACGCTGTCCTCGGCGGCGGCAAGCGCTTCCGGCCGCTCCTTCTCCTGGCGGCGGGTGAGGCGTTCGGGGCTCCGCGCGACTCCCTCCTGCCCTATGCCTGTGCCGTCGAGCTCATCCATAGCTATTCGCTTGTCCATGACGACCTGCCGGCGATGGACAACGACGACTTCAGGCGCGGCAAGCCCTCCTGCCACAAGGCCTTCGGTGAAGGACTGGCCCTGCTCGCGGGCGACGGCTTGCTGTCCTTGGCCTTCGAAGTCCTCACCGAGGCTCCTCATCCTCAGGGGCATGCCGAAAGAAAGGAGGCCGCCCTCCGGGAGATCGCGGCCGCGGCAGGTGTCCGGGGGATGATCAAGGGCCAGTGGCTCGACATCAGCTTGGCCCATAAAGAGTTGGACGGGGATGCCTTCCTCGGAATGATCGGGAAAAAAACGGGGACTCTCATCCGGGCTTCGGTCAAATCGGGGGCCATCCTCGCCGGCGCTCCGAAGACGGGCTTGGAGGCAGCCGAGGAATACGGGGTCGCATTGGGGTTGGCCTTTCAGCTCCGGGACGACCTGGCGGATGCGGGACGGTCAGGGTCGGCCCCGAGGCCCGATGCAGTGGCCGTCTTCGGCCTCGCCGGCGCCCGAGCCCGCCTGGAGGCGTGTGTCGCGGGAGCCCTCGGCGCTCTGGACAGGGGGAGGATCGTCTCCTTGGAGCTCCGCCGTCTGGCGGGAATTCTCAACCTGGAGCCCGGGACGTAGCCATGGCCAAGCTTCTGGATTCGGTTAAAGGTCCGGCCGACCTCAGGAAGTTCTCTATCCAGGAGCTTTCGGACCTGGCCACGGAAATCCGGGCTCTCATCCTGGAGACGGTCTCGAAGAACGGAGGCCACCTCGGATCGAACCTCGGAGTCGTCGAGCTCACCCTGGCCCTTCATTACGTTTTTGATTCTCCCAAGGACAAGATCATCTGGGACGTCGGCCATCAGTGCTACACGCACAAGATCCTGACGGGACGCCGGGAGAGGTTCTCCGGGCTCCGCCGAAGCGGCGGGATCGTGGGCTTTCCCTGCCGCGAGGAGAGCGAGCACGACGCCTATAATACGGGGCACGCCTCGACGGCCCTGTCCGCGGCCCTGGGCATGGCCGTCGCCCGGGACAAGAAAAAAGAGGACTTCCACGTCATCGCCTTCGTCGGAGACGGCAGCCTCACGGGAGGAGTCGCCCTCGAGGCCCTGAACCAGATCGGTCACCTCAGGAAACGGCTGATCATCGTCCTCAACTACAACGAGATGTCGATCTCGCCCAACGTCGGGGCCTGGTCCAAGTACCTATCTTACCTCGTCTCCGGCCAGCACTTCATCCGGCTCAAAGACCGGGCGAAGTCCTTCCTCAAGAGCATTCCCGTCGTCGGCTGGCCCATGATCCAGGCCGGCCATGCTTTGGAAGAGCTCATCAAAAAGACCCTTTTTCCTGGGCTCGTTTTCGAGGAGCTCGGCATCCGCTACATCGGTCCCGTCCAGGGCCACAGCCTCAGGTCGCTCATCGAGGTTTTCGAGCAAGCCAAAAAGGCCGAGGGCCCCATCCTCATTCACTGCGTGACGCAGAAGGGACGGGGCTACCAGCCAGCCCGGCTGAACCCGGCAAAGTTCCACGGCGCCGGGCCGTTCAGGATCGCGACGGGTGAGCCCCTCAACAACGGACCGGGTCTGCCGCCCTCGTTTTCCACCGTCTTCGGCGAAACGATGGTCAAGATCGGCCGGAAAGACAACAAGGTCCTGTCCATTACCGCCGCAATGGGCGAGGGAACGGGCCTCGCCCGGTTCGCCGAAAAATACCCGGACCGCTTCTTCGACGTGGGCATCGCGGAACAGCATGCCGTCACGTTCGCTGCCGGGCTGGCCATCTCAGGGTTCAAGCCCGTGGTGGCCATCTACTCGACGTTCCTCCAGAGGGCCTACGACCAGGTCTATCATGACATCTGTCTGATGGACCTGCCCGTCGTCTTCGCCCTGGACAGGGCCGGGATCGTTCCGGACGACGGGCCGACCCACCAGGGGGTCAACGATATCGTCTACCTCCGCCACATGCCCAACATGATCGTCATGGCCCCCAAGGACGAAAATGAGCTCCAGCACATGCTCTGGTCCGCACTGTCCTATGGTCACCCCGCCGCCGTCCGGTTCCCGAAGGCGGCCGGCTCGGGAGTCGAGCGGGATGCGGCCTTCAAGGAAATTCCGCTCGGCCGGGGAGAGATCCTCAGGGAGGGCCGGGATCTCCTCTTCGCCTTCGGGAGAATGGTCCAGCCGGCCCTCGCGGCCGCCGAAGAGCTGGACAGAGCCGGGATCTCGCTCGCCGTTGCGAACGCCCGCTTCGCCAAGCCGCTGGATGAGGAACTCATTCTCCGCTACGCCGAGCCGGGGCGAACGATCATCACAGCCGAGGAGGGGATTCTGGCCGGCGGTCTGGGGAGCGCCGTCCGCGAGACGCTCGACAGGAGACAGTGCTTCGACCTTCGATTCCTGGCTATCGGGCTTCCACTCGAGGTCTATCCCTTGGGCAAGGCCGAAGAGATCCGCTCTTCCTACGGACTGGACGCGGCCGGGCTCGCGGAGAAGATCAGGTCCTTTTACGCCTCGCGGTCATGAAAGAGCACGTCGACAAGCTGCTGGTCATGCGGGGGCTCGCGCCGAGCCGGGAGAAGGCCCAGGCCCTGATCATGGCCGGGCTCGTTTTTTCGGGGGAGACGACGATTGACAAGCCGGGGAGCCTCGTCGACGCGCAGACGGACCTTCGGCTCAAAGGCAGACTCCCTTTTGTCAGCCGGGGCGGCTTGAAGCTGGCCGAGGCCATGGACCGGTTCGCGATGGATGTCGAGGGCAAGACCGCCGTGGACGTCGGGTGTTCGACCGGCGGATTCACGGACTGCCTTCTGCAGCGGGGAGCGAGGAGAGTCTACGCGGTGGATGTGGATACAAAGCAGCTCGACTGGCAACTGCGGGGCGACCCGCGGGTCGTGACGATCGAAAAAAACGCCCGCTACCTCGAACCCGGCGACATCGCCGAGCCCCCGGACCTCGTCACCGTCGATGTTTCGTTCATCTCCCTGCTCAAGGTCCTGGCTGCCGTGAAGGAGATTCCCGGGGTCTGGCTCCTCCTGGCCCTGGTCAAGCCGCAGTTTGAGGCGGCGCGGGGCGAGGTCGGAAAAAAAGGCATCGTCCGGGACCCGGCTGTCCGCGAGGAGGTCCTGGGCCGCGTCGTCCGCGGGGTCGGCAAGATGGGCTTCGGCCTCCGGGGGCTCATCCGCTCGTCGACCCGCGGCCAGAAGGGGAACGTGGAGTTTTTCGGTTACTGGGCCAGGGGAGAGGCAGGCCCGGACCCGGATGCGACGGAGATCTGGATCAAGGAGGCTGTCAGCCATGAGAACGCCTAAGAAAGCCGGCATCGTCATCAAGCCGCACGCGCCGCTGGTCGAAGACCTTCTCAGGAATATCCTAGAGTATTGCGGCGAGCGAGGCATCGAATGTGTCCTCGAGGAAGCCGCCGCCCGGAAGCTCAGCCGGCCCGGTGGTCTCTCCAGGTCTGACGTCCCCGGCGCCTCGGATTTCGTCGTTGTCTTGGGCGGCGACGGAACGCTGCTCAGCGTCGCCTACTGCGCCGCCCAGGCCGGTGTCCCGGTCATGGGGATCAACCTGGGCCGACTCGGCTTCCTGACCGAAATTCCGGTCAGCGAAGCGTTTCTGACACTTGACGCCTTCCTGGCCGGCGCTCAGGATATCATCAGCCCGCGGTCGCTCCTCGAAGTCACGACCGCGAGCGGTGCGGCCCACTGTCTGAACGACGTCGTCATCACCAAGGGGGCGGTGGCGCGGATGATCGAGTTCACCATTCTCGTCGACGGGAAGGCCGTGGCGACGCTTAAGGCCGACGGGCTGATCGTCTCCACACCCACGGGGTCGACGGCCTATTCGCTCGCGGCCGGCGGGCCGATCATTCATCCCCAGGTTCCGGCGGCCGTGCTGACGCCAATCTGCCCCCACACTCTGACCTACCGGCCCATGATCATTCCCGCGAGCTCCGAAGTGATGATCCAGCTTCTGACCGGAGGCGAGGAAGTCTATCTGACGCTCGACGGCCAGCGCGGGGGCGTCCTCGGTCGGAACGACAGGATCAAGATCCGGAAGGCGACCGCGGAACTCCTACTCGTGACTTCTCCCCGGAGGAGCTACTACGACCTGGTCAAGGAAAAGCTCAGCTGGGCCGAGTAGCATCCGCTATAACACATGGGAGGGCGGGTCCTGTCCCGGCAGTGTCCCCGAGCGGACTTCGCTCCACCCATCCCCCCGTGGGCGGAGGGGCAAACGCCCCTCCTGAGCCACCCCTCTCCGGAGCCTCCGGCTCCTCCGACCAGGGGGAAGCCGCCCCTTGGAACCCCCAGCGCTCTCGCGCAATCCCCTTCCGCTCGTCCGTCGGGGAGCACCGCCGCGCCACCCGCCCATTTTTCCAAGAGCTTCGGATTGGCCAAACCGCGCATGACGTTCCGTCCACCTCCTTAGCCGGCTTTTTTAAAGAGCGTGGTTTGACAATTCGGCGACCGGTCGCTATCATGGACCGCGCCGGGCAGGGATCGAAGGCCCGGTCCACACTGAGAGCTCAACCTGCGAGGAAAAAACTATGTCCGACGATATCGTTCACAGCACCGACGCCGGTTTTGACCAAGAAGTCCTGAAGTCCGAGCTGCCGGTCCTGGTTGATTTTTGGGCCCCCTGGTGCGGCCCTTGCCTGATGATTGCCCCCGTCCTCGAAGAAATCGCCCAAGCCAACAAGGGGAGGCTGAAGGTCGTCAAGATCAATGTCGACGAGAACAGCAAGACGTC
>Ga0153916_10000979_pt1 | contig 19966 bp, 22 predicted proteins | sample Opewatmetagenome_FD_109642 | JGI IMG/M metagenome (GOLD analysis project Ga0153916, IMG submission 109642) | Freshwater wetland microbial communities from Ohio, USA - Open water 3 Core 3 Depth 4 metaG | ecosystem: Environmental > Aquatic > Freshwater > Wetlands | place: USA: Ohio, Lake Erie... | reverse complement strand
GTCGTGTCGAACCGGTCGAGGTCCTCGTGGGTCGCGTAGCGCTGCACCCGCTGTGCGACCAGGTCGCCGTACGGCATGGGGTGCCGGACGACGACCGGCGTGACGTCCTGGTCGGCCAGCAGCGCGGCCAGGTAGCGGGTCGTCTGGCTCTTGCCGGCGCCCGTCCGCGTCGCCCCGACCGCGATCACCGGTCGGCTGCTCTTGAGCATGGTCCGGGCCGGCCCGAGGAGGCTGAAGTCGGTGCCGGCCGCCAGGGCCCGCGACGCGGCGTGCATCACCGTTTCATGGCTGACATCGCTGTAGGCGAAGACGACCGTGTCGATTCGCTCGTCGTCAATGATCCGTTCGAGCTCCTGCTCCGGGAGGATGGGGATGCCCAGCGCATAGCGCGGTCCGGCCAGCTCCGGCGGGTAATGGCGGCCGGCGATCCCGGGGATCTGGGTCGCCGTGAACGCGACGACCTCGACCCCTGGGTCGTCCCGGAAGACGACGTTGAAGTCGTGAAAGTCGCGCCCCGCGGCGCCCATGATCAGGACTCGCTGACAGTCCATTGCGGCCTCCTCTGCCGTTCAATCCCGGATCGGTGTCTCCCGGCCCGGGTGCGCGTGCGGATCGCTCTCGCGGACGACCAGCACCGAGCAGGTCGCGTGCTGGAGAACGTTGCGTGCGACGCTGCCGATGACGAGTCGTGCCAGGCCGGTCCGGCCGTGCGTCCCGATCAGAATCAGGTCGGTCCGGGCGGCCGCGGCCCTGGCCAGGATCTCGGTCGCCGCGTCCCCCTCGCGTCGATCCGCCTGGGCGTTCAGTCCGGCCGCGCGGAGCGTCTCCGTCATCTCGAGGGCGAGCTCGTCGTGGTGCCGCCGGGATGCCTCCGCGGCCTCCACGTAGATCGGCATCAGCTCGGGCGAGCCCGGCTCGGGGAAGCCGGTCCACCACGGGACCTCGATGTCGGCCACGCTCACCACCCGGACTGACGATCGGGCGAAGATCGGCCAGGCCTGGAGCAGGTTCGCGGCGCGCGCCGCGCACGACGAACCGTCCCAGGCCAGCAGGACGCGGTCGATGCAGCCGCCACGCGCCACGAGCACGGGCGCCGGCGCGTGATCGATGAGCTCCGAGGAGACCGAGCCCAGCAGCATCGAGCCGATCCTTCCGTGGCCTCGGCTGCCCACGACGATGAGGTCCGCGCGCATGGCGCGGGCCCGATCGGCGATGGCCGTGGCCGGGCGCCCGCTGAGGACCGCGGCCCCGACGTTGAGGCCGGGCCGGACCAGCCGCGCCCGGGCATCACGGACCGTCTCGTCCGCCTCGACGCGGATCTCGGCCTCGAGGCGGTTGGCCTCGATCATGGCCAACGCCGGCCACGGGCCACCGTACAGGCCTTCGCCGGACTGGACGGCTTCCGCGACGACGATCTCTGAACCGGCAGGCCAGGCGGTGGCTCCCACCAGCTCAACCGCGAGCGACGCCGCCGCCGACCCGTCGATCGCGACGAGGACGCGCATCGGCCCGGGCTGCGGGCGTTCGCCGGTCATGATCCGGCTCGGTCGGGTCGGTGCGGTGGTTTCTCCACCACGCGCCGCGGTAGCAGCTGGACCTGCCCGGGATTCCGCTTCGGTGGCGGCTCGCTCCAGCGGTAGGCGCCCACGGTCCGGCGCGGCGCATCCGAGCCGGCCAGGTGCCGGAGCTTGGCGATGAGCTGGCGATCGGTGAGTGGCGGCGCGGCCTCACAGATCACCTCGCGGTGACGGCCGTGGCGCAGGTCCCGTTCGCGCACCTCGCGGTGGAGCCGTTCGTGCACGGTCCCCGAACCCAGGATCAGCAGGTCGTCATCGTCCGGCAGCCGGTCGGCGATGCCGTCCACGAACCGGGCGAGCAGCTCGAGCCGACGCGGCTCGCCGGCGGTTTGCGGCGCTCCCCCGCCTCCCTGGCGGATCGCGGGGTCATGGCGTACATGCCCCGTGGCGCGGTGGTGCGCCGGCACCTCCGAGCCGACTCGCTCGAGTCGAGCCTCGGCGTCATGCCAGCGAACGATGACGGCTTCGCGCGCGTCGATCCAGACGATCGTCTTCGATCGAATCATCTCGTCTCCGATCGGTAGGGCCACGGCGGACACCAGCTCAGGAGCGGGCCCACGCGGGCCGGCTGTCGCTCTCCGAGGCAAGATCTGCATAGACGACCCCGCAGGCCCGCTCCCAGCTCGCTCGTTCCACTCGAACGCTGAAGCGATGGCTTCCGGCGTTGAAGCTGATCTCCGGGTCGTCGCGCACGGCGTAGTCCGCGCAGGTCGCCAACCCGAACAGCGAGCCCACGGCCGGGATGGCGCCGGCCTGGCAGCCGGGGGCAAGAGCGACCAGCTCCGCCTCCGTGAGCAGGTGAACGTCGCCCGTTTCGAGGGCCCGACGAGCCTTGCGCAGGTCGAGGTGGTCGGTCGCATCCAGGACCATCAGGAGGCGCCGTCCGTCCTGCGTCGCCACGCCGACGACCTTGGCGAACGTCTGGGGGTCGACCCCTTCGGCCTTGGCCGTGGCGCGTGCCGTGAACGTTGGGCTGTGCTCGTGGATCTCGTACTCGATGTCGTGTTTGGCAAGCCACTCGAGGAGCGCAGGAGATGGCCGTTCGAGCGTCGTGGATGTGCTCATGGCTCGTGCCTCCGGCACTGTATGGAAGTACCGTCACGGTCGCTCACCGCCTGGGCGACAACATCGGCCATTGGTTGCCATGACGTGTGCCGAACGGCCCGAACGGCGCCTCGGGGCGTCGGCACGGACGTTCGGTCCAAGCGGCCCGGCCCGGGCGGGTCGCATGGCTCTGGCCGGTGATCCGCCGAGTGACGAGACTGGTGGCCAATGAGCGGATCTGCCGTGCTCTCACGACGCGAGGCGATCCGGCCGCCGGATCGGGATGGCATGCCTGGCGACCGGGCCCATCGATTCCCGCTCGAGGCGCCGCGCGGCTGCCTGACGGTCGACCGTCGCGGACGAGACCTCATCGGTCAGCCGCTGCTGAACAAGGGCACCGCCTTCACCGACGAGGAGCGAGACGCGTTCTCGCTGCGAGGCCTGCTGCCGGCCCGGGTCATGACGATCGAGGAGCAGGTCGCCCTCGAGCTGGAGCACGTTCGCCGCAAGACCGATGACCTCGAGCGCTACATCGGCCTGGCGGCCCTCCAGGATCGCAACGAGACGCTGTTCTACCGGGTCCTGACGGAGAACCTGGAGGAATTCCTGCCGATCGTCTACACGCCGACGGTCGGGCGGGCCTGCCAGGAGTTCAGCCACATCTTCCGCCGCCTGCGCGGTGTCTGGATCACGCCGTTGGACATCGATCGGATCGATGAGATCCTGCGCGCGGCGACCACCGAAGACATCCGCCTGATCGTCGTCACCGACAACGAGCGCATCCTGGGACTGGGCGACCAGGGAGCGGGCGGCATCCCCATCCCGGTCGGCAAGCTGGCCCTGTACACGGCGGCCGCCGGCATCTACCCGGCCTGGACCCTGCCGATCTCGCTGGACGTCGGAACGGATCGAGCCGAGCTCCTGAGCGATCCGCTCTACCTCGGCTATCGGGCGCCCCGGTTGCGCGGCCAGGCCTACGCGGAGGTCCTCGAGGCCTTCGTCGAGTCCGTGCGGCGCGTCTTCCCGGCGGCCGTCGTACAGTGGGAGGACTTCAAGCAGCACAACGCGCTGCGGATCCTGGGCCGCTACCGCCATCGACTGCCGAGCTTCAACGACGACGTCCAGGGGACGGGCGGCGTCGTCCTCGGCGGCCTGCTGGCCGCACGTCGGGCGGTGGACGGGCTGACCGGCGACCGCTTCCTGTTCCTGGGGGCCGGTGCCGCCGCGATCGGCATCGCCGGCCTCATCCGCAAGCAGCTGGGAACCGAGGGTGCGGCCGCCGACCAGGCCCGTCCGACGATGGTCCTGATGGATCACGTCGGGCTCGTGCATCTCGGACGCACCAACCTCGCCGACGATCAGCTGCCGTTCGCCGTCGATTCCGGGTGGTTCGTCGACGCGGGCCTGAGCCCCGACGAATTCGGCGATCCCGTGGCCATCGCCCGAGCCCTCGGGGCATCCGTCCTGATCGGGACGACCGGCTGCCCGGGCGCGTTCTCCGAGGCACTCGTCCGCGAGGTCGCGCAGCACGCCGAGGTGCCGATCATCCTGCCGCTCTCCAACCCGGGCGACAGGGCCGAGGCCCGCCCGACCGACATCTTCGAGTGGACGGACGGTCGAGCCATCGTGGCCACCGGCAGCCCCAACCCCGACGTCGAGCTGCCGACCGGCCGGCGGATCATCGGGCAGGCCAACAACGTGTTCATCTTCCCGGGCGTCGGGCTCGGGGCGATCGTGGCCGAGGCGCGCGAGGTGACCGACGAGGCCTTCCTCGTGGCCGCCCGCGAGTTCTCCGCTCTGGTCTCGGCCGACCGGCTGGCGGCGGGCGCCATGTATCCGCCCATTCGCGACCTGCGGCGGATCGCCCGGACGATCGCGGTGGCCGTCGTGCGACAGCTCCGTGACAGCGGCTACGGCCGGCAATACCGCGACGAGGAGATCGGCCCGGCCGTCGATCGCGCCATGTGGTGGCCTGAATACCTGACGTTCGTCGCCGGCTGAGGGTGCGTCGCGGCGGCCGAATCGCCGCACCAACGAGCCGCCCAGCCCGTGCCGGGCCGAGTGGACCCCGACATTCGGCCATTCGACACTGACGGCCAGGCGCGCCGACCAGCATGCTCAGGATCGAACTGGAGGTGCCCTGATGGGAGCACGAAGACTGACTGCGGACGCACGACCGGCGCACAAGGTCGTCGTGTGGATCGATCACGATCAGGCGTTCATCGTCGGGCAGGGACCCGACGGCCGCGAGACCGTGGAGCTCGTCGATCGAGCCCCGGGCGAGAGTGAATCCGACTTCGAAGCCAGGACCGTCGGCGAGGTCGTCGACGACGAGCTGGTCGTCGTCTCCGGTCCGGCCTATGCGCGGACCGACTTCGAGCGGGCCTACGTCTCGGTGACCCACCGACCGGATCGACTCGTCGACGTCGAACCCGAGACCGTCCCGACCAGCAAGATCCGGCAGCGGGCGTGACCGTTGCGCTTCCGGCCGCTCGTGTCAAGATCGACAGCTGATGCGCATCGTCTCCCCGGCTGAGGCCGTCGCCGGTATCCAGAGCGGCCAGGAGGTCTACATCCAGTGCGCCGCGGCGACACCGTCCGTGCTCCTCGACGCCCTGGTCGCCCGCGCTCCGGAGCTGCGCGACGTCGGCATGGTCCACCTGCACATCGAGGGTCCCGGGCCGCACCTCCGGCCTGAGATGGCCCCCCACTTCCGGCATCGCGCCCTGTTCGTGGGACCCAACGCGCGCGCCGCGGTCAACGACGGCCGTGCCGACTACGTGCCGGTCTTCCTGTCCGAGGTGCCGCACCTCTTCGAGCGCGGCGCATTGCCACTCGATGCGGTGCTGGTCAACGCGACGCCCCCCGATGCGCACGGCTTCTGCTCGCTGGGCACGTCGGTCGAGGCGATGCACGCGGCCATCCGGGCCGCGAAGACCGTCATCGTGCAGCTCAACCGGGCGATGCCGCGAACCCTCGGCGAGAGCTTCATCCACGTCGACGACATCGACCTCGCGGTCGAGGTGGACGTGCCGCCCTACGAGTACACCAGCGGGCAGATCGGCGAGATCGAGCGACGGATCGGCGAATACGTCGCCGAGCTCATCCCGGACGGCGCTACGCTCCAGCTTGGGATCGGGGCAATCCCGAGCGCGACCGCCCTGGCCCTGATGGGCCACCACGATCTCGGGATCCATACCGAGATGTTCACCGACGCGGTCGTGGACCTTGTCGAGGCGGGCGTGGTGACCGGCGCGCGCAAGCAGCGCAATCGCGGAAAGATCGTCACGGCGTTCATGATGGGCTCGCGACGCCTGTACGAGTTCGCCGACGACAACCCGATGGTCGAGATGCGCTCGGTCGACTTCACCAACGACACCCACGTCATCCGCTCGTTCAACACGATGACCGCGATCAACTCGGCGATCGAGGTCGACCTGACCGGCCAGGTCGTGGCCGATTCGATCGGCAACCGGATCTACAGCGGAGTCGGTGGCCAGATGGACTTCGTGCGCGGCGCTGCCCTGGCGCCCGAGGGCCGGGCGATCATCGCCCTGCCCTCGACGGCCGCCCACGGCACGGTGTCGCGGATCACCCCGGCGCTGGCATGCGGCGCCGGTGTGGTCACCACCCGGGCCCACGTTCGAACGATCGTGACCGAGTGGGGCGTCGCCGAGCTGTTCGGCCGGAGCCTCCGCGAACGCGCCGCCGCGCTCATCGGGATCGCCCACCCCGACCATCGCGACCAGCTGCGGTCGGAGGCGCACCGACTCGGGCTCGCCTGATGCAGGCCCTGCTCCTCCGCGGCCCGCGTCCGGCCGCGGACGATCCGCTGGAGGTCGTCGAGCTGCCGGACCCGCAGCCCGCGGACGGCGAGCTGCTCCTGCGCGTGGCGGCCTGCGCCGTGTGCCGCACGGACCTCCAGATCGCGACCGGGGATCTGGCTCCCCATCGGCGTCCGGTCGTGCCGGGCCATCAGGCCGTCGGCGCCGTCGTGGCCATCGGCCGCGGCGTCGAAGGCTGGGCGGTCGGCGACCGGGCGGGCACGACCTGGCTGGCGGGCTTCGACGGCACGTGCTCGTTCTGCCGGACCGGCCGCGAGAACCTGTGCCGGGCGGCCCGCTTCACCGGTTGGGACGTGGACGGCGGATTCGCCGAGCTGACCACGGTCCGGGCGGACGTCGCGGTCAGAATCCCGGCAGGGCTCGACGACGTGGCCGCCGCGCCGCTGCTGTGCGGCGGGGTCATCGGCTATCGAGCCCTTCGACTGAGCGGGATCCAGTCCGGCGGACGGCTTGGTCTGTACGGCTTCGGAGCCTCGGCTCGCCAGGCCATCCAGGTGGCGCGGTATTGGGGCTGCGAGGTCCACGTGGCGTCACGAGCCGAGCGGGATCTCGACCGGGCGCTCGCGCTCGGCGCGGCCTCCGTCGCCGGATACGACGACCCACCGCCGGCGCCGCTCGATGCGGCGATCACCTTTGCGCCGGTCGGTTCGGTCGTGATCTCCGCCCTGCGCGCCCTCGAGCGAGGTGGGACCGTCGTGGTCAACGCGATCCACCTGGACGGGATTCCGGCCTTCTCGTACGACGAGCTGTGGTGGGAGCGCTCGATCAGGTCCGTCGCGAACGTGACCCGCGCAGACGCCCGGGCGTTCATGGCGCTGGCCGCCGAGATCCCGATCCACTCCGAGATCGAGGTCCACGACCTGTCGCGCGGCAACGAGGCGCTCCGGCGGATCGAAACCGGCGAGGTCGCCGGAGCGGCCGTCCTCCGGCCCGATCGACGGGGGCTGGCGGCTCCTGGCGGAATGACCTCGGGGGCCTAGCGAGCCACGGCGCCGACCGATCGAGTGACCGGCAAGTCCTCCACGTGCTCGGCGTGCTCCGGCCAGCGCACCCTGATCGGCTCGCGAACGATGAGCACGGACGCCGAGGTGTGCAGCAGCACGTTCCTGGCGACGCTGCCGAGCAGGATCCGAGCCAGACCGGTGTGCCCCCGGCTGCCCATCACGATGAGCCCGGAGCCGAAGCACTTCGCGGCTTCGATGATCTCGTGCGCGGGATTGCCGGTGCTGATCGACCAGCGAGCGTGATAGCCATCGTCGCGCAGCCGCTGGGCGGCGCCGGCGGCGATCGTCTCGGCGTGCCGACGATCCTCGCGTCGTCCTTCCTCGAAGGACTCGAACGCGACGTCCGAGAACGCGGCCAACGGTGCCGAGTCCGGCCGGTCGCTCCTGGAGGCCACGGTCAGGACCTCGAACGGCCGACCGATGAGCATGCGATTGGCGGTGAGATACGTGATGGCGGCCTGTGCCGACGGCGAACCGTCGGCGGCCACCAGGACACCGTCCGCGACCGGCCGGCGGACGACCAGGACCGGGCACGGGGCGTGGTCGACGACCTCGGCCGACACCGAGCCCAGGAGCATGGATGTCAGCGGGCCGTGACCGCGGCTGCCGAGGACGACCAGCTCGGCGCGGAAGTCGGCCGCGGTCTCCACGATGAGCGTGGCCGGGCGACCGTGGAGGACGCTCCGTTGGACGGCCAGCGACGGCTGTTCGAGCGAGACGGCGGCGGCGTCGAGGATCGCCTCGAGCTCGTCGCTCGTCTGTTCATCGAGCGTCCCGACCGTCGGTGCCGAGATGACCAGCGGTGCCAGCAGCTCGGCGGCCGGCTCGGCCACGGCGACGACCTGGATGACGCTGCCGCTTGGCCAGGTCAGCGACCCGACGAGCTGGCAGGCGGCATCAGACGACGCTGACCCGTCGAGGGCCAACAGGATTCGCATGACGACTCCTTCGGTGGGGACGACGCGGAGGACGAACGGTCAGCGAGCGATGACCACGGTGGCAGGCGAGTGCGTCGCGACGTGCTCCGAGATGCTTCCCTGCAGCACGCGGGAGACAGCTCCCAGGTGTCGCGATCCGACGACCACCATGTCGTAGCCGCCCTCCTGGGCGATTCGCTCAATGGTGTGCGCCGGTTCGCCGGCCTGCTCGATGAGCACGGGCTCGATGCCGTACTCGAGGAGGAGCCGCTTGGCCTCAGCGAGCTCGCTGGCGTGGACCGCGGTGTCGTCCCATGGATCGATCGGAACGCGGCCGGGGTGCACCGGGACGACGCTCACGACCGCCACGCTGGCTTCGAACTTCTTGGCGAAGTTAGCGGTCAGCTCGAGCGCCTTGTGCGCTGGTTCGCCGCCGTCGTACGCGAGAAGGATCTTCATCTGACGGCTTCCTTTCCCAGGCGGCAGGTCCGAGTCGGACCCGCCCAACCGTCGTGAGCATGCGCCGGCCGGACCGGCGAAACGACGGCCGTCGGTCATGTGGAAGCGGTACCAATGGCCCTCGATGCCGCCGATGGCGCTCCCCGACGATTGGCGCATGACAGAGACGTTGTGTGCGTTCCTCACCCAGACGTGGTTCGCCGCCGACATGCCCGAGGCCATCTGCGAACGCCTGTCGGCGATCGCGACGCTCAAGGAGTACCCCGCCGGCACGACCGTCGTCTCGGAAGGGACGGCGTGTCGTGAGCTCGGCGTCATCCTGAGCGGTCGGATCGCCCTCCGCCTCACCCTGCCGGGCGTCGGCGAGCAGACCATCCTGACGATCGACGACGGCGACCTGTTCGGCTGGTCGGCCCTGCTGCCCGAGTCGATCGCGACCTCGACCGGCGTGACCCTCGTTCCGACAACGGCACTCGTCTTCGAAAGCGAACCGCTGATGCGGTTGTTGGCCGAGGACCCCGAGGTCGCCAGCGCCATCTACCCCCGGGTCCTGGTCGCGGTCACGCGCCGGCTGCAGGCCACGCGCACCCAGCTGCTCGACCTCTATCGCGCCGGCCACGATCCGTGGTGATCGCTACTTCCCGGTTCCTGCCGCGTGCAGATCTCGACCGATTCTTCACCGCTCTCGCAGCCGACGGCCGGCGCGTCATCGGCCCGACCGTGGTCGACGGCGCGATCGTCCATGACGAGCTGTCGTCGTTCGCGGAGCTGCCGAACGGCTGGACCGCCGACACCGCGCCCGGGTCCTACCGGTTGCGAGCCACCGGACTCGATCGCGCCTTCGACTACAACGTCGGCGTCACGTCCTGGAAGCGTTTCACCCACCCGCCGATCATTCCACTGACCAGCGGTCGCCGCGACGGCGGCCAGGTCGTGGTGGAGCCGGTGGAGACTGACCCGCCGCGGCTCGCCTTCGTCGGCGTTCGTGCCTGCGAGATCGCCGCCCTGCGCATCCAGGATCGCGCGATGCGGGCCGGACCGCTGGGCGATGCCGACCACGTGGCCCGCGGCGACGCCGCCCTGGTCGTTGCGGTCGAGTGCGCCACCGCTGCGAGCACCTGTTTCTGCACCTCGATGGGCACGGGTCCCGAGGTCGATGGCGGCGCCGACATCGTGCTCTCCGAGCTCGACGAAGGGTTCATCATCCGGACCGGCACCGATGCCGGAGCGGTCGTCGTCGATCGGCTCGATCTCCGGCCCGCCGCGCCGGCTGAATCCGAGCGCGCTGCCACGCAGGTTGCCGCGGTTCGCGCGGCGATCGGCGATCCCGTTCCGACCGACGGCCTGCCGACAAGGCTCCGGGCCGCGCTCGATCACCCGCGCTGGGCCGAGGTCGCCGAGCGCTGCCTCGCCTGCGCCAACTGCACGCTGGTCTGCCCGACCTGCTTCTGCACCAGCGTGGCGGTCGCCTCGGACCTCGACGGCATCGAGGGCACGACCGAGCGCACCTGGGACAGCTGCTTCAGCCTGGGCTTTGGCCGGGTTGCCGGTGATGCCAACTTCCGACCAAAGGTCCGCGATCGCTACCGCCAGTGGTTGACCCACAAGTTCTCGACCTGGTGGGACCAGTTCGGGTCGAGCGGCTGCGTGGGTTGCGGTCGCTGCATCGCCTGGTGCCCGGTGGGCATCGACGTCCGCGAAGAGCTCAAGGCGATCGCGCCGCGCGGAGCGCCGTCCGGGCCGATTCCCTGGCCGCTCTCTCCGGACGAGGGCCGGGCGCCGGCCGCGCTCGCGACGGTCGCACCGGCCGGCCACGTCACGGCCACCGTCCAGTCGGTGGGCTTCGAGACGGCCGACACGGCAACGCTCGATCTTTCCACCGACGATCCGGGAATCCTGGCGGCACGACCCGGCCAGTTCGTGATGGTCGAGCTGCCGGGTTTCGCCATCCCGCCGATCTCCATCTCGCGGATCCGTCCCGACGGCCTTGACCTGACGATTCGCTCGGTCGGCCCGGCGACGGCCGCCCTGACGGGTCTGACCGGCGGCGCGCAGGTGTCGCTGCGCGGCCCGCTTGGCCGCGGCTGGCCGATCGAGGCGGCGCTCGGGCGCGATGTCGTCATCGTCGCCGGCGGGATCGGGCTGGCGCCCCTGCGGCCGCTCATCGACGCCATCGTCGCCAATCGGCCGCAGTTCGGGGCCGTGCGCCTGTACCTCGGCGCGCGCACCCCTCGCGATCGCCTGTTCGTCGCCGAGATGAATGCGCTTGCCGGGCGGACGGACCTGGAGGTGGCCGAGATCGTCGACCGGGCCGGCCCCGAATGGTATGGCCGGGTCGGCATCGTCACCCAGCTGTTCGACCACGCGCCGTGGGACGGCACGCGGGCGACCGCCTTCATGTGCGGACCCGAGCGGATGATGACGGCAACAGCGAGCACGCTCGAGCACCGGGGCGTCACCGCCGGGAACACCTGGCTGACCCTCGAGCGGAACATGGCCTGCGGCGTGGGCACCTGCGGCCACTGCCAGCTCGGCCCATTCTTTGTCTGCCGCGACGGTCCGGTCTTCTCGCTGGCCGAGCTGGGCAGCGCGTTCGGTCGGGAGGGACTCTGATGACCGCCCCGCTGCCGGTCGAGCACAGCCATCTGTCGGCCCGGGCCGGCACTCCCCGTCGCCCGCGGATCGGCGTGGTCAAGTTCGCCTCGTGCGACGGCTGCCAGCTGACCCTGCTGGACCTCGAGGACGAGCTGCTCGCCATCGCCGAGAAGGTCGACGTCGTCGAGTTCGCGGAGGCGACGTCGCGTCGTTCCTCCGGACCCTTCGATGTCCTGTTCGTGGAAGGGTCGATCAGTGCCCCCGAGCAGGTCGACGAGATCGCCCAGCTCCGGTCCGTCAGCAAGGTCCTCGTGACGATCGGCGCGTGCGCCACGGCCGGAGGCATCCAGGCGATCCGGAACTGGTTCGATCATGAGGAGATCCGTCACGCGGTCTACCCCGAACCGCGCTACGTGGAGTCGCTCGCGATGTCCCGCCCGGTGGCCGACTTCGTGGCGGTCGATGCCGAGCTCCGCGGCTGCCCGATCTCGCCGGCCCAGCTGCGCGAGTTCCTCGTCGCCCTGGTGACCGGTCGGCGCCCCCAGCTTCCCGACGAGGCGGTCTGCCTCGAGTGCAAGCGGCGCGGCGTCGTCTGCGTCGCCGTGGCGGGCGGGATTCCCTGCCTCGGGCCGGTGACCCGCACCGGCTGTGGCGCCATCTGTCCGGCCTACGGCCGCGGCTGCTACGGCTGCTTCGGCCCTCGTGAGGGTGCCAACACCAGCTCGCTGGCGGCCTGGCTGTCGGATGGTCGGAACGCTTCCGACGTCGCTCGCCTCTTCACCGGCTTCACCGCCTGGTCGGAGCCGTTCCGCAAGACGATCGACGCCCACGGCGGCCCACCACGGTCTGCCGCCGTGCCCCCGGAGACGACCGATGCATGACCTCGACCTGGCCGGCGGCGGAAGCGGCGACCTGGCCATCGACGTCGCGATGATGACCCGCGTGGAAGGCGAGGGCTCGCTCCGCCTGCGGGTCCGCGACGGTGTCGTCGAGGAAGCCCACCTCGAGATCTTCGAGGCTCCTCGCTACTTCGAGCAGCTGGTCATCGGCCGGACCCCCGACGAGGTGATCGACATCGTCGCCCGGATCTGTGGCATCTGCCCGGTCGCCTACCAGATGACGGCCGTCCACGCGTTCGAGCACGCGCTCCACATTCCGATCGACCCGCAGGTGCGTGCCCTGCGCCGCCTCCTCTATTGCGGCGAGTGGATCGAGAGCCACGCCCTCCACATCTACCTGCTCCACCTGCCGGACTTCCTGGGCTACGCCAGTGCGCTGGAGCTGGCCAAGGATCATCGTTCGGCGGTCGAAGCCGGCCTGACCCTCAAGAAGGCCGGCAACCGGCTGGTCGAGCTGATCGGCGGGCGGGCCATCCACCCGGTCTCGGTGCGAGTCGGCGGCTTCTCACGGACGTTCCGTCGGAGCGAGATCACCGCCATCCGCGGGCAGTTGACCGAGGCGCTCGACATCGCGTACCAGACGGTGGACTTGGTGGCCGGCCTGGAGCCGCCCGCGTTCCATCGCGACAGCCGGCTCGTGGCGCTCCGCCATCCGGACGAGTACCCGATGAACGAGGGCCGGATCGTGTCGACCGACGGCCTCGACATCGCCGCCACCGAGTGGCTGACAGAGTTCCAGGAATCGCAGGTCTCGTGGTCCCATGCCCTCCAGGCGCGCGACCGCGCCGGCCGGCCGTACCTGCTCGGTCCTGCCTCCAGGGTCACCCTGGCCGCGGATCAGCTCCATCCGCTGGCGGCGTCGGCGCTGGCCGCAACCGGGCTCGCCGACGAGATCCGGACCAACCCGTACCGCAGCATCGTCGCTCGCGCCATCGAGCTCGTCGACGCGACCGCCGAAGCGATCGAGATCATCGATGCGTACGAGCCGCCGGACCAGGCGGCAACGCCGTGGCAGCCCGGACCTGGATCCGCCGCCTGGGCCACCGAGGCACCTCGCGGTCTCATCTTCCACGCCTACGAGCTCGACCAGAACGGCCTCATCCGCTCTGCCTGCATCGTGCCCCCCACCAGCCAGAACCAGGCGGGCATCGAGGCCGACCTCGCGTCGTTCGCCCCGCAGGTACTGGACCTGCCGAGGGACCAGGCGACCCACCGAATCGAGCAGCTCGTCCGGAGCTACGACCCGTGCATCAGCTGCGCGACGCACTTCCTCCAGCTGAGTGTCGAAGACCTGTCATGACCCGGGCGCTCCTCGCACGACGGCCCCGTCCCGCACGGCGTGGGGCCATGGTCGCCGTCGAGGTGCTCGTCTGCGGCTCGCAGGACCGTGGTGACGACGGGGCACCCATCGCGATCATGGGACGGCTTCGCGAACGGCTACCGCCGGACGTCCAGGTGCGCGCGGTCGGCCAGCTCGACGTCGACGACCTGCTGTCGATCCCGTACGGCGCGGGCGTCGTGATCGTCGACGCGGCGACCGGCATCGACCCGGGTGTCATCGTCGACCTTGCGCTGACCGGGCTGATCGGGCAGCCCGACGGCGTCCACCCACGGTCGTCGCATGCGCTCACCATGCCCGAGGTGGTCGGCCTGGCCGAGATGCTTCGGGGCCGGCCGCTGCGTGGTCGGATCGTGGCGATCGGTGGGGCGCACTTCAGCCTCGGATCGAACTTCAGCCGGCCCGTCAACGCGTCGCTCGAGCCATTGTCCGAGGCGATCGTCAAGGCGGTGGCGAGCGTGCGGCCGTCGGCCGGCCCGGTCTGAGGCGGCTGCCGTGACGGATCGGGTCAGGGCCGGATTGCCGACGAGCGTATCCTCGGGCCATGTGCATCGCCTACCCCGGCCAGGTCCTCGAGATCGCCGACGGCACGGCCCTCGTGGAGACCGACCAGCGGCGACGCCGGGCGTCGCTCCTGCTCGTCCCGGAGACCGCCGTCGGTGACTGGGTCGTCGTTTCAGCCGGAACCGTCCTGCGCGTCCTCGATCCCGAGGAGGCACAGGAGATCCGGACCATGCTCGATGAGGCAGCTCGGGCCGAGGCCGCGCTTCGAGGCGTCACGCCACCCGACGGTGGCTAAGGAAGAAGGACACTGATCATGGTTGGCCGCACTGGGACATCGCCGAGTCTCGCCGCACGGCGAGGCGTGCTCCTCGCGTTCGGGACGGCCGCGATCAGCGGTCTCGCCGTCTATCTCAACTCGTTCGGCGTGAAGCTCGTGTCAGATGCCGCGGTCTACACGACCGCCAAGAACGGCGTTGCCGCGATCCTGCTGGTCGCCCTTGCCCTGGCCTTGGGTGCCGGACGCGAGGCGCGGGCGCTCGACGGTCGGAACCGGCTCGGCCTGGTCGCCATCGCGATCGTCGGCGGCAGCATCCCGTTCGTGCTCTTCTTCAGCGGCCTGGCCATTGCGACCGCGCCGACCGCGGCCTTCATCCAGAAGACGATGTTCATGTGGGTGGCCCTGATGGCCGTGCCGCTCCTCGGCGAGCGGCTCGGTCTCATCCAGGTCGCCGCGCTCGGTACGCTCCTTGCCGGTCAGGCGCTCATCGCGCCGCCGACCGGGATGGGTTGGGGCGCGGGCGAGACGATGATCGCGGCGGCCACGATCCTGTGGTCGATCGAGGTCGTGCTCGCCAGGCGACTCCTCACCGGTGTCTCGCCACAGCTCCTCGGGGCGGCTCGGATGGGCCTCGGCCTGGTCATCCTGGTCGGCTACCTCGCCGTCAGCGGCAAGCTCGGCGGCCTGGGCGCGATCGGCGCCGAGGCGTGGCTGTGGGTGCTCGTCACGGGCGGTCTGCTGGCCGGCTACGTGGCGACCTGGTTCGCCGCCCTTCGCCTGGCGCCGGCGACGACCGTCACCAGCGTCCTCGTCGTCGCGGCGGTCGTCACGGGCGTGCTGACGGCCGTCTCCAGGGGCGCGGCACCCAACCTCGGCGTGGTCGCGGGTTACCTGCTCGTCATCGCCGGCACGGCGCTGGTCGCGTTCATCGCCATTCCTCGTCCCAGCGCGTCCCATGCGACCCCTGCCGGCGCCGACGCCTGACGCTGTCCGTCCGCAGGTCAGCGGGCCGATCCTGTTCGCCCGGTACGCCTACGGCCCGAACCGGCTCGGTCTGTGCGGCCCCGACGATGCGCCCGCCCTGTTCGGTGAGGCCAGTCAGGGCGGCGACGAACGTGAGATCCGCGAGCTCGCGCTCGGTTTCGAGGGTGCCTACCCGTACCTCGAGCTGATCGCCCGGGCCAACGCCATTCCGGACCCGCTCGACCGCCGTGTCGTGGACGCCTACTGGCTGGGCAGCGCATTGCTCGAGGCGGTGACGCCCAACCTGCTGGGCGAATCGCTCCGGCTCCGATTCCGACCGAAACTCGGGCAGCCCAGCTGGCAGTGGCTTCAATCGAGCGCACCGGCGGGCTCCAAGCCGTGCCACGCGTTTCACGTGCTCGACGTCTTTCCGAAGGTCGGCCTGATGCGCAGCGAGCAGGTCGACAACGTGCTCAAGACGATGGATTCGTGCCGGGTCCGCTGGGGTCGCGTCCTCGAACGCGACGGGGACGCGCTGATCGTCAACACCATCCCGCTGGTGCTCGTGGACGGCCGCCTCGAGCTCGGCGAGCCGCGTCGCGAACGGATCTCCGGCTGGCGCGACGGCCACGGCTTCATCGGCGACGTCGTCGCCGGCGACATCGTTTCGATCCACTGGGACTGGGCCTGCGACGTCCTCGATGCCGACGCCGTCGGCAGGCTGATCGCCTGGACGCGGCGCGAGCTCGAGATCGCCAACGCCACGATCTGAGGCAGGCTGGCCGCCGATCCGTGAACGGGCCGGATGGCCCACGTGATGGTGACTTCCGAGTCTGTCGTGGCGGCGCCACGCGGACGGATCGTAGTGCCGCACAGGCGGGTGGATGGTCTCGGCGATCCAGCGCGAGGAACAGACGATGGCTGACATGGCAAGCGCTCCGGGGGCCGTGTGGGCTTTCAGTGAACATGAGCACCGGGAACTCGTCCGCGGGATCGCCCGCATCCATGACGTCGCCTGCCAGATCGGTGGCTGGCTCACACCCGAGCAGTCGGTCCGCGTCCTGGGCATCCTCGATTGGCTGGAGCGCGAGCTCGAGCCGCACATCGCCTGGGAGGAGTCCTGGCTCTATCCCGCGATCGATGAGCGGACCGGAACGCCGTGGGCAACGCGGGCGGCCCGCTTCGATCATGGCCAGATCCGTGACATGTCAACCCGGTTGCGAGCCGACAAGCACCTGCTCCAGCAGGATCGTGCGGGCGATCGGCTCCCCGAGCTGCGCTGTCACCTGTTCGCGCTCGAAGCGCTGGTGCGCGCCCACATCGACAGGGAGGAGCGCTTCCTGATGCCGCTGCTCGCCGACGAACCGCGAGCCGAGGCAGTCGGGGAGCCTGCTCCGGCAGGCTGATGCCCGCTGGTGCGCGACATGACCATGAACGTGCGTGAACCGTTGCCGCCCCGCCTCGACCCGCCGGGCGCTGCCAGCCTGCTCGCCAACCTCGGGTTCATCGCCTGCTCCGACCTGCCGGACCGACCCGGTCCCGCGTACCTGCTGGTCGCCTTCCGCCCCGAGCCGACGCTCCGTCACTACGATCCTGAGCTGGTCTCCTACTGGGTCACCGTCGCCGGGCGCGGCGCGCAGCGCGTGCTGACGCGCGACACCGAGCTGCCGGTAGACACCGAGTTCACCTGGGGGCTCATCCGGATCGTCGACCGGCTCAAGGTGTCCAACGAGTACCTGACCTTCGGCGGGCACCTGGCCGCCGCCTCCATCCAGGACACGACCATCGCTGTCTTCACCTCGCCGACGCCGCTCCTTCGACGCGGCGGCCACTCACAGGGTTGGGACCACGGGGCGGAGAGCGTCGGGGCGTTCTTCGCAAGGCTGCAGGTGGCGGTCGACTACACCCCGGGGTTCGAGGCGCGGCTTGCCGACGCCGGTCCGCTGGTGCGCTACGCGGCGTTCCTCAATGACGTCGTCGCACGGTACCGGAGCAGCAGCGCCCTGCGAGCGGGCCATCCCGACCTGTGGACGTTGTTCGACACGGAGGAACGGCGCCTGCAACGCGACTACCCGACCGAATGGGACCACGGGTGCGAGTTGCTCCAATCGGCCGAGCTCAAGCTGACCTGAGCCACCCTTCGGCCCGCTCATGGCGTCGGTCCGAACGGCCCCGAGATGGAGCGATACGGGATGGATGGCCTCGTCGAGGGGAGCATCGCTAACCATTCATCCCGCGAATGGTTGGCAACCTCGGGCCCGTCCGTCGGTCACGTATGCGTGGGGCGGCTGATAGGCACGTTCTGAAGGCCGGCGAGCGCCGAGTTGGGCACGAGCCACGCTCGGCGCGGCCACGGTCGCCGGCCGCAGGCCATCGATTCCTGACCTACCAGTCGTGGGATGGATGCATGGCAGGACGACACGTGTCGACGCCCTCCCGCCGGGCCTGGCGACACGGTCCATGCTCGGCGCCCGTGCCGAGGCGCAGCTCTACGCGCCCGCCGTCATCGGCTGGCGCATGGACCGCTTGCCTGAGCCGCCGGCCGGCCGGCCGGTCCACGCCTCCACAGCCGGGCCGAGCTCGATCAGCCTGGGCGTGGCCACGCCGAGCTGGCGTCCGGTCGCCACCACGTCGGCATAGATCCGCTTGAGCTCCTCGACACCCGCGTGGCGCTCGAGGATCTTGCGGGCCGGCAGGTTGGTGGAGTAGAAGTCGTGGATGCCGACGGCGACCGCGGCCGCCGGTGCGTAGTACGTCGCGGCGTCCGGGATCTGCTCGACGGCGACGCCGCGCGCCCGGCAGACCTCGAGCGCCTCTCGCCCCACGAGGATCGCGGCCCGGAGCCGGGCCGTGTCGTCGAGCATGGCGTCGACGCTGCCGGCCGCGATGGCCGAGCCGATCAGTCCTGCCTCGGTGGCGAAATGGACCCACAGCCAGTGCAGGATGTTCGGTTCGATCTCGACCTTGAGTCCGGCGCTCTCGAACAGCCCGCGGACGCGATCCAGTCGTGCCGTCTGCGCGCCGCCGATCTCACCGAGATGGACGCTGTCGAGCAGGGCAGCGTCCAGGACGCCGTCGGTCCAACCGCCACCGGCCACTGGGAAGCCCCACAGGTAGCGGCCGGCGAGGACCTCGTCGATCGGCTCGAGCTCGTCCCACCAGTTGTTGAAGAACAGGATGTCGGCCTTGCCCGCGTCGACCGCCAGCTGATAGAGGATGGCCGGCACGTCGTAGTGCTTGAGGCTGACCAGGATCAGCTCGAAGCGGTCGCCTGGCCCGAACCCGTCGACGACCCTGGCGGGGTAGCGCACGTCGAGCTCGTGCGGCTCGGCGGTCCGGGCGTCGAGCAGGTGGAGGTCGAGCGCCGACCCGCGACCGGGCGGCGGTCCGGTCCGAACGTAATGGCTGACGTCGTTTCCGGCCTGTGACAGCACGTCGCCGTAGATGGTGCCGATCACGCCCGTTCCGTAGACGAGGACTTTCATCGTGCCGCCGTGCCTTTCGGGTGAACCGCCTCGGCGCGAGCTCGTGCCACTGGCTTGAGCAGCTCGAAGACGAGCCGGTAGCAGGCCACCGCGTCAATCTCACTGTGGCCGCGCCCGTTGTCGGCCGGCAGTGCGCTTTGGACCGTTTTCCGGAGCCAAATGGGCGCACGCCCCAGCACCTTCACGATGGCAGGGACCGAGGGTTGCGAACGGCCCCCTTGAACGCGCCGTTCGGCACTGCCGGGAGATCTCGCCTCGCCGCTAGCGTTCGCCTGGAGGTGGTCGATGGTCGTTGCCGTACGTCCGGCACCAACGATGATCCAGGCCGCGGAACCATTCGAGCCGCTCGAGATCGCCATCGACCGCTGCAAGGGCTGCCGACTCTGCGTCGACATCTGCCCCAAGCATGTCCTCGAGCTCGACGAATCGTTCGTCAATGCGCTGGGTTACCACCCGGTTCGCCTGATCGACCCGGAGCTCTGCACGAGCTGTGCCCTGTGCGCCCGGATCTGTCCCGACGCGGTCTACACGATCTACGCGCGACCGAAGGTGGTCTGACGATGAGCACACTGACGCGCCCGGTCCTGATGAAAGGCAACGAGGCGATGGCCGAGGCCGCGATCCAGGCCGGCTGCGACGCCTACTTCGGCTACCCGATCACGCCGCAGGCCGAGCTGCTCGAATGGATGGCCCGACGCATGCCCGAGCTCGGACGGGTCTTCATCCAGGCCGAGAGCGAGCTCGGCGCGATCAACATGGCGCTCGGCGCCGCGGCGACCGGCGCTCGCGTGCTCGTCTCGTCGTCGAGTCCCGGGATCAGCCTGATGGCCGAGAGCATGAGCTACATGGCCGGCTCCGAGCTGCCGGTGGTCCTGATCAACGTCATGCGTGGCGGGCCGGGTCTCGGCAGCATCGGCGCGTCGCAGTCCGACTACTTCCAGGCGACCAAGGGCCACGGCCACGGCGACTACCGCGTGCCCGTGCTGGCTCCCTCGTCCATCGCCGAGGCGGTCGGGATCGTCGCCGACGCCTTCGAGATCGCCGAGCGCTACCGCACG
>Ga0153916_10000978_pt1 | contig 19968 bp, 22 predicted proteins | sample Opewatmetagenome_FD_109642 | JGI IMG/M metagenome (GOLD analysis project Ga0153916, IMG submission 109642) | Freshwater wetland microbial communities from Ohio, USA - Open water 3 Core 3 Depth 4 metaG | ecosystem: Environmental > Aquatic > Freshwater > Wetlands | place: USA: Ohio, Lake Erie... | reverse complement strand
GTTCTTCGCCGCCAACGCGATCAAATTCGCCGACGGCGGCTGGTTTCCGATCGCCTGCGGCCTCGCGCTGTTCGCGCTGCTGACGACCTGGAAGCGCGGCGGGACGGTGCTCGCGGCGCACGCTGCCGCGAGGCGCGTGCCGCTCGCGCGCTTCGCCGACATTTGCGACGCGCGCACGCCGCGCGTGCCGGGCACCGCGGTCTACCTGTCGGCCGACCCCGAGTCCGTGCCCACCGTGATGCTGCACAACCTCAAGCACAACAAGGTGCTGCACGAGCGCATCGTGTTCCTGACGATCACGGACGCCGAGGTGCCGCGCGTGCTTGACGCCGAGCGCACCGAGCTGCGCGTGCTCGAGCGCGGCCGCATCTACCAGGCGACGCTGCGCTACGGTTTCATGGAGGAGCCCGACGTGCCCCAGGGCCTGCGGCTGCTGCGGCGCCACGGGCTCGTGATCGATCCCGCGGACGCCACCTTCTTTCTCGGCAAGACCACCATCGCGCCGGCGGCCCGGCGCGGGCCGTTCACCTGGCGCAGGGTGCTGTTCCGCTGGATGCAGCGCAACGCGCCCCCGGCCGCCGAATCGTTCAAGCTGCTGCCCGAGCGCGTGGTCGAGCTCGGCACGCGCGTCACGGTCTAGGCTACTTCTCGAGCAGGGCCTTCTTGTCCTTCTTCTTCGCCCACTCGTCGGCGTCGGCGGGCGCGGGCTTGCGCTCGATGATCGGCCGCCACTTGGCGGCGAGCTCGCGGTTCAGCGCGATGAACGGCTGCTGCGCGTCGGGCACGTCGTCCTCGGCGAAGATCGCCTCCACCGGGCACTCGGGCACGCACAGCGTGCAGTCGATGCACTCGTCGGGGTCGATGACCAGCATGTTCGGCCCCTCGCGGAAGCAGTCGACCGGGCAGACGTCGACGCAGTCGGTGTACTTGCACTTGATGCACGATTCGGTGACGACGTAGGCCATTCGAGGAATTGCCCAGGTAGTGAAAAAGGATAATCTAATCCGTACTTTAGCACTTTCCAGGGGCCCGCGGCTTGCGTTCCCGGCAAGCGGCCCCATAATGATGGCGTGCCTCGGCGGCGGGCGCATCAGCAGCCGCCTCCCCCCGTTACCCGTTCTCGAGGAGCCATGAGCAGTCCTGCCATCAATCACGTCACCGACGACAGTTTCGAGCCGGAAGTCCTGAAATCCGACGTTCCGGTGCTGGTCGATTACTGGGCCGAATGGTGCGGCCCGTGCAAGTCGATCGCCCCGATCCTGGAGGACGTCGCCAAGGAGTACGACGGCCGCCTCAAGGTGGCGAAGATCAACGTCGACGAAAACCAGCTGGTGCCGGCCAAGTTCGGCATCCGCGGCATCCCCACGTTGATGCTGTTCAAGAACGGCAACGTCGAGGCGACGCGCGTCGGCGCCCTGTCGAAGTCGCAGCTGACGGCGTTCCTTGACAGCAATATTTAAACCCCTTACCCTTTCACGCGAATAAGTGCGCCGGCTAAGGACCGGCGCAACGCAGTCTCCCAGCGCCGGCAGGCTCGGGCGCAAATCCCGTAGGGTTCAAGCAGGTCGCGCTTCATTCTCGGGTCATTCTCGGCTCCTTCTCGTCTATGCATCTTTCGGAACTCAAGACGCTTCACGTCACACAGCTGGTGGAAATGGCCGTCGAGAACCAGATCGACGGCGCCAACCGCATGCGCAAGCAGGACGTGATCTTCGCGCTGCTGAAGAACCAGGCGAAAAAGGGCGAATCGATCTACGGCGACGGCACGCTCGAGGTGCTGCCCGACGGCTTCGGCTTCCTGCGCTCGCCGGACACGTCCTACCTCGCGAGCACCGACGACATCTACGTCAGCCCGTCGCAGATCCGGCGCTTCAACCTGCACACCGGCGACACCATCGAAGGCGAGATCCGCACCCCCAAGGACGGCGAGCGCTACTTCGCGCTGGTCAAGGTCGACAAGGTCAACGGCGAGCTGCCGGAGGCCGCCAAGTCGAAGATCCTGTTCGAGAACCTGACCCCGCTGCACCCCGACAAGCAGTTCAAGCTCGAGCGCGACATCAAGGCCGAGGAGAACATCACCGGGCGCATCATCGACATCATCGCGCCGGTGGGCAAGGGCCAGAGGGGCCTGATCGTGTCGCCGCCCAAGGCCGGCAAGACCGTGATGCTGCAGCACCTGGCGCACGCGCTGATCGCCAACCAGCCCGAGGCGACGCTGATCGTGCTGCTGATCGACGAGCGCCCCGAGGAAGTCACAGAGATGACCCGCACGGTGCGGGGCGAAGTGGTCGCCTCGACGTTCGACGAGCCCGCCAGCCGCCACGTGCAGGTCGCCGAGATGGTGATCGAGAAAGCGAAGCGCCTGGTCGAGCACAAGAAGGACGTGGTCATCCTGCTCGACTCGATTACCCGTCTCGCGCGCGCCTACAACACCGTGGTGCCCGCCTCGGGCAAGGTGCTCACCGGCGGCGTCGACGCCAACGCGCTGCAGCGCCCGAAGCGCTTCTTCGGCGCCGCGAGGAACATCGAGGAGGGCGGCTCGCTGACGATCATCGCGACCGCGCTGATCGACACCGGCAGCCGCATGGACGACGTGATCTACGAGGAGTTCAAGGGCACCGGCAACATGGAGATCCACCTCGATCGCCGGATGCACGAGAAGCGCATCTACCCGGCGATCAACGTCAACCGCTCGGGCACGCGGCGCGAGGAGCTGCTCATCGAGCCGTCGATCCTGCAGAAGGTGTGGGTGCTGAGGAAGCTCCTCTACCCGATGGACGAGCTGGAAGCCGCCGAGTTCCTCATCGACAAGATCCGCGCCACCAAGAACAACGCCGAGTTCTTCGACTCGATGCGCCGCGGCTAGCCCGGCGTTGCCTTAAGCCGTTGTTTTACGTATAATTCGCGCCTTTTCCGCGGCAGGCCAGCCATGAAGACCGGAATCCACCCCGAATACCACACGGTGATCTTTCTCGACACCGCCGCCAACCACTCGTTCCTGACGCGCTCGGCGCTCGACATCAAGGGGCGCGAGAAGATGAAATGGACCGACGGCCACGAGTACCCGGTCGTCAAGGTCGAGGTCTCCTCGGAGTCGCACTCGTTCTACACCGGCAAGCACAAGATCATGGACACCGCCGGCCGGGTCGAGAAATTCAAGCGCCGCTACACGCGCACCAAGAAACCGGCGTAAGCGCGTTACGGAGGGCGAGGAGGCGGCTGCGGCCGCCTTTTTTGTTTCGGCGCCGCGCCCTGCCGCCTAGAATAGCCGCATGATCCCCCGGCTTCGGCTGCCGCCCTCGCCCGCGGTGCTGGCGCTGATCGCGCTGGCGTTCGTGCTGCCCGGGCTGCTCGGCCACGATCCCTGGAAGACTTACGATGTGATCAGCATCGAGATCGTGCACCGCATGCAGGCGAGCGGCGACTGGCTCGTGCCCCGGGTCGCCGATGCGCGCTGGCTGGTCGACCCGCCGTTGTACTACTGGGCCGGCCTGCTGTGCGCCAAGGCGTTCGGCTGGGCGCTCGAGTTCCACCAGGCAGTGCGCATCGCGAGCGGCGCGTTCGTGCTGGCCGCGTTCGCGCTGCTTTACGCGGCCGCGCGCGACTGGGCCGCGCAGCCGGAGCGCCGCGCAGCCGGGGCGGCGGCGGCGCTGCTGCTGCTCGGCGCGATCGGCCTCATCGTGCACGCGCACGAGGCGGTCACCGACCTCGCGAGCATGGCCGCCGCGTGCGGCGCGTTCGCGGCGCTGACGCGCGCCGCGCGCCGCCCGCTGTCGATGGGCGTCGCGTTCGGCGCGGCGCTCGGCGCGGCCTTCCTGTCCACCGGGTTCGTCGTTCCCGCGGCGCTCGCGCTCGCCGTGCTCCTCGCCCACCTGGCATGCGACGAATGGCGCACGCGCCGGGCGCTCCCGTTCCTCGGCGCCGCCGCGCTCGCGCTGCTGGCGGTCGGCGCGAGCTGGCCGCTCGCGCTGTGGCTGCGCTCGCCGGCGCTGCTCGGGCAGTGGTGGTCGCTGACCGCGCAGCCGCAAGGCGCGTTCTTCGCGAACCTCGAGTACTTCGTCGTGGTCGCCGGCTGGTTCGCGTGGCCCGCCTGGCCGGTCGCGGCCTGGGCGGCGTGGTCGCAGCGCCGCCGCTGGCGCGAGCCGCGGGTGTTCGTGCCGCTCGCCGCGTCGCTCGCCACGCTCGCCGGCATCGCGCTCGCCGGTCCGCCGCAGGAGGTGAACGCGCTCGCGCTGCTCGCGCCGCTCTCCCTGCTCGCCGCGCAGGGCGTGCCGCACCTGCGGCGCGGCGCGGCCAATGCGCTCGACTGGTTCGCGGTGATGTACTTCACCTTCCTGGCCGCACTGGTGTGGCTCGGCTACGTCGCCACCATGACTCCGCTGCTGCCGCGCATCGCGCACAACTTCGCCAAGCTCGCGCCGGGTTTCGTCACCCACTTCGCGCTGCTGCCCTTCCTCGCGGCTCTCGCCCTGACGCTCGCGTGGCTCTACCTCGCGTTCTTCACGCCGCCCTCGCAGACGCGCGGCGTCACGCGCTGGGCGGCGGGCGTGGCGCTGCTGTGGTCGACGTTCTCGCTGCTGCTCCTGCCCTGGGTCGATTACGTGAAGACCTACCGAACGGTGGCGCTCGAGATCCGCTCGCGGCTGCCGGCCGGCGCGGGATGCATCGCGCGCAGGGACCTCGGCATCTCGCAGCGCGCGGCGTTCAGCTACCACGCCGGCCTCGTCACGCGCGAATTCGATCCGCGCGCGCCCGGCGCCTGCCGGCTGCTGCTCGTCCAGGGCACGCCGGAGCGCGAGCGCGGCGTCCCCGGCCCGTCCTGGCGCAAGCTCGCCGACGTCGGCCGGCCGGGCGACAAGGCCGAGCGCATGCGGCTATACCGACTCGAGCGATGAACACCACGCCCCCGAACGAATGCCCGGCATGGTCCGCGCTCGCGACGCAGGCCGAGCGCTGGCGCACGGCGCGGCTCGCCGACGCGCTGGCCGCGGATCCCGCGCGCGGCGAGCGTCTCGCCGCGTCGGCGCCCGGCGTGCGCTACGACTACGCGCGGCAGCGGCTCGACGCGCAGACCGTCGGTCTCCTGCTGCAGCTCGCCGAGGAGCGCGGCCTGCCCGCCTGGCGCACGGCGCTGCTCGAGGGCCAGCCGATCAACTCGACCGAGCAGCGCGCCGCCTGGCACACGGCCCTGCGCGCCGGCGACGCCGCGCCCGCCGAGGTGAAGTCGGCGCTGGCGCGCATGCGCGAGCTCGCCGAGCGCCTGCGCGGCGGGCGCTGGCAGGGCGCCGCGGGCAAGCCGATCGGCCGCGTCGTGCACCTGGGGACCGGGGGCTCGGATCTCGGGCCGCGGCTGCTGGTGGACGCGCTCGCCGAGTGGCGCGACCCGGGGCTGGCGATCGATTTCGCGGCCAACGTCGATCCGCTGGATCTCGACCGCGCGCTGCGCGCGGCGAACCCGGAGACCACGCTGTTCGTGGTGGTGTCGAAGACCTTCACCACGCAGGAGACGCTGGAGAACGCGCGCGCGGCCAGGCGCTGGCTCGCCGAGCGCCTGCCGCGGGGCGCCGCGCTCGAGCGCCACTTCGTGGCGGTCACCGGCAACCAGCCGGCGGCGCGCGAGTTCGGCGCCGGCGAGCTGTTGCCGATGTGGGACTGGGTCGGCGGGCGCTACTCGCTGTGGTCGGCGGTCGGATTCAGCGCCATGTGCGCGATCGGCCCCGGGGCATTCGACGCGCTGCTCGCCGGCGCGTCCGACATCGACCGCCATTTCGCCGAGGCGCCGCTGGCGCGCAACGTCCCCGCGCTGATGGCGCTGGTCGGCGTGTGGAACGTGAACTTCCTGGGCGCGCATACGCATGCCGTGCTGCCCTACGCCACACCGCTGCGGCTGCTGCCCGCCTACCTGCAGCAGCTCGAGATGGAATCGAACGGCAAGCGCGTGGACCGCGAGGGCCGCACGGTCGGGTACGCCACCGCTCCGGTCGTGTGGGGCGCGGAAGGCACCGTCGGCCAGCACTCCTTCCACCAGCTCCTGCACCAGGGCACGCAGGCGGTGCCGGCGGATTTCATCGTCGTCACCGAGGCCGCGGGCGACCCGAGGCGGCGCGCCATCCTGGCCGCGAACGCGGCGGCGCAGGCCGAGGCGCTGGCGCTCGGCCGCGACGATCCGCAGCTGCCGCCGCACCGGCGCTATCCCGGCAACCGCCCCTCGAGCACCCTGACGCTCGAGCGCCTGGACGCGCGCAATCTCGGCAGGCTGCTCGCGCTCTACGAGCACAAGGTCTTCGTGCAGGGCATCATCTGGAACATCAACAGCTTCGACCAGTGGGGCGTCGAGCTGGGCAAGGAGATGGCCAACCGCATTCTTTCCGGGAGGTAATCGTGGACCAGGAGACTTTCAACCTCAGCATTCGCAAGTTCCTCAAGATGGTCGGCGTGAATTCGCAGCGCGAGATCGAGCAGGCGGTGCAGAAGGCGCTCGATGCCGCCCGGCTGAAGGGCCACGAGACGCTCGCCGCCAAGGTGACCCTCGAGATTCCCGCGCTCGGGGTCCGGGTGCCTTTCGACGGAGAGATCAAGCTACAATGACCGCTTCGCCCCTCTGCGGAGCGGAGACGTCCGATGAATAAGGCCAGGGAATTCGACCAGACCGTGCTGCAGGAGCTGCAGGCGCTGCTCGGCGAGCGCGTCACCACGTCCTCCGGCATCCGCGAGCACCACGGCAAGGACGAGTCCTACTTCCCCTACGCGGCGCCCGACGCGGTGGCGTTCCCGCACACGACGGAAGAAGTGCGCGACGTGGTGAACATCTGCCGGCGTCACCGCGTGCCGATGATCCCCTACGGCGTGGGCACCTCGCTCGAGGGGCACATCCTCGCGGTCAACGGCGGCGTCACCATTGACCTGTCGCAGATGAACAAGGTGCTCGCGGTGCACGAGGAAGACCTCGATGCCGTGGTCGAGGCCGGCGTCACGCGCAAGCAGCTCAACGAGTACATCAAGCACACCGGGCTGTTCTTTCCGGTGGACCCCGGCGCGGACGCGACCATCGGCGGCATGGCGGCGACGCGCGCCTCGGGCACCAACGCGGTGCGCTACGGGACCATGCGCGAGAACGTGATCTCGCTCAAGGTGGTGCTCGCGGACGGACGCATCATCCAGACTTCGCGCCGGCCGAAAAAGTCGGCCGCCGGCTACGACCTGACCCGGCTGTTCGTCGGGTCGGAGGGCACGCTCGGCATCATCACCGAGGTCACGGTGAGGCTCTACCCGGTGCAGGAGGCGATGTCGGCCGCGGTGTGCGCGTTCGACTCGGTCGACGGCTGCACCAAGACGGTGATCCAGACTATCCAGGCGGGCATCCCGGTGGCGCGCTGCGACATCGTGTGCGACAAGACGATCGGCGCGATCAACGCCTACAAGAAAACCAGCTACCGCGTGGCGCCGACCGTGTTCTTCGAGTTCCACGGCACCAAGGCAAGCGTCGTCGAGCAGGCCGAGGCGGTGCAGGCGATCGCCAGGGAAAATGGCGGCATGGACTTCCAGTGGGCGACCAGGCCCGAGGATCGCAACCAGCTGTGGGACGCGCGCCACAACGCCTACTTCGCGTGCCTGCAGCTGCGGCCCGGGTCGCGCGCGGTGTCCACCGACGTGTGCGTGCCCATCTCGCGCCTCGCGCAATGCGTGCGCGAGACCATGGACGACGTGAAGGACTACATCGCGCCGGTGCCCCTGCTCGGGCACATCGGCGACGGCAACTTCCACCTCATGTTCCTGGTCGACCCGGCGAAGCCCGAGGAGACCGCCCTGGCGAAGGAGTTCAACCGGCGCCTGATCGAGCGCGCGCTGGCGATGGAGGGCACCTGCACGGGCGAGCACGGCATCGGCCTGGGCAAGCAGGAGTCGCTGCGCGCCGAGCTCGGCGAGGATGCGATGGCGGTGATGCGCGACATCAAGCACGTGTTCGACCCGGACAACCTGCTCAATCCCGGCAAAGTGGTGCCGACGCCATGAGCGCCGAGAAGCGGCTCAAGCAGCTCGGCATCGAGCTGCCCGAGATGACCCCGCCGGTCGCGAACTACGTGAACGCGGTGCGCACCGGCAAGCTGCTGTTTCTCGCCGGCAAGGGCCCCTCGGCCGTGGACGGCATGCGCCCGATGGGCAAGCTCGGGCGCGAGTTCGGCGTCGAGCACGGCTACAAGTTCGCCCGCTCCACCGGCCTCGCGCTGCTCGCGGTTATCAAGTCGGAGCTCGGCAGCCTGGACCGCGTCGCGCGCGTGGTGAAGCTGCTCGGCATGGTCAACGCGATGCCCGAGTTCTCCGATCACCCGAAGGTGATCAACGGCTGCTCGGACCTGTTCGTCGAGGTGTTCGGCGAGCGCGGGCGCCACGCGCGCTCCGCGGTCGGCATGGGATCGCTGCCGAACGGCATCCCGGTGGAAATCGAGGCGATCGTCGAAGTGTCGGCCGGGCGCACGGTGCGCAAGAAGGCCGCGCCGCGCAAGCGCCGGCGCTAGATCTTGAGCGCCGTTGCCCGGTAGTACTTCAGCTCCGCGAGCGACTCGAGGATGTCGGCGAGCGCCTCGTGCTTGCTTTCCTTGGCGAAGCCTTTCGCCAGCTCCGGCTTCCAGCGCCGCACCAGCTCCTTGAGCGTCGAGACATCCAGGTTGCGGTAGTGGAAGTACGCCTCGAGCCGCGGCATCCAGCGCGCCAGGAAGCGCCGATCCTGGCAGATCGAGTTGCCGCACATCGGCGAGGCATTCGCCGGCACGTGCAGCGCGAGGAAATCGAGCGCGCGCTGCTCGGCCTCGGCTTCGCGCACGGTCGAGGCCAGCACCCGCTCGACCAGCCCGGAGCGGCCGTGCACGCCCTTGTTCCATCCATCCATCGCGTCGAGCACCTCCGCGGGCTGGTGCACGGCGAGCACCGGCCCCTCGGCGACGATGTTCAGGGCGGAATCGGTGACCAGCAGCGCGATTTCGATGATCCGGTTGATATCGGGCTGCAGACCGGTCATTTCCATGTCGATCCAGATGAGGTTGTTCTGGTCTTGCGGCACGCGGCTGCGCCTTTATGCGTCTGAAAACTCGCGGTATTCTCTCATAGCGTGACTACTGCCTTCACTTGGGTGTTCCTCGCCGCCCTGGCGGCGGCAACCGCCGTGCGCGTCTGGCTCGCGCGGCGGCAGATCCATCACGTACGCGCGCATCGCGACGCCGTGCCGCAGACCTTCGCGGCCGCGATCCCGCTACCCGCGCATCAGAAAGCCGCCGACTACAGCGTCGCCAAGACGCGCCTCGGTCTGGTGGAGGTGATGATCGCCGCGGGCGCGCTGCTGCTGCTCACGCTCGGCGGCCTGCTCGACTGGCTGTCGGGCCAGTGGTCGCGGGCGTTCCCGCCGGAGAGCCTCGCGCACGGCGCCGCGCTGATCGTCACGGTGGTGGTGCTGCTCGGGGCGCTCGAGCTGCCGCTGACGGTGTACCGCACCTTCGTGGTGGAGGCGCGCTTCGGCTTCAATCGCATGACCCCGGCGCTGTTCCTCGCCGACCTGGCGAAGCAGGCGCTGCTCGGCGCGCTGCTCGGGATACCGCTTCTGCTGCTGGTGCTCTGGCTGATGGCCCGGATGGGCGCGCTCTGGTGGCTGTACGTATGGCTCGCCTGGATGGGGTTCAACCTGCTGGTCCTGCTGATCTACCCGACGTTCATCGCGCCGCTGTTCAACAAGTTCTCGCCGCTGCGCGACCCCGGGCTCGAGGGGCGCATCAAGGCGCTGCTCGGCCGATGCGGGTTTCGCGCGAGCGGCCTGTACGTGATGGACGGCTCGAAGCGCTCGAGCCACGGCAACGCCTACTTCACGGGCTTCGGCGCGGCGAAGCGCATCGTGCTGTTCGATACGCTGCTCGCCAGGCTCGCGCCGCCGGAGGTCGAGGCGGTCCTGGCGCACGAGCTCGGTCACTACAGGCGCCACCACGTCTGGAAGCGCGTGCTGCTGCTGTTCGTCGTGTCGCTCGCGCTGCTGTGGGTGCTGGGCCGGCTGATCGACCAGGACTGGTTCTACGCGGGGCTGAACGTGTCGTCGCGCGATACCGCGACCGGGCTGCTGCTGTTCGTCCTGGTGATGCCGGTCTTCACGTTCTTCCTGCACCCGGTCACGAGCCTGTACTCGCGCAAGCACGAATTCGAGGCCGACGCCTACGCTGCGGCGCACGCCAGCGCCGCCGAGCTCGTACGGGCGCTGGTCAAGCTGTATCAGGACAACGCCGCGACGCTCACGCCGGACCCGCTGTATTCCGCGTTCTACGACTCGCATCCGCCCGCCGCGACGCGCATTGCGCGGCTGCAATCCTAGGAGGTCGACATGGAACCGCTCGCCAGCAAGAAGTGCGCGCCCTGCGAAGGCGGCGTCGCGCCCTACACCGCGCAGCAGGCGCGCGAGATGCTCAAGCAGCTGAAGGGCTGGATCGTCGAGGACGGCAAGCTCGTCAAGCTCTATCCCTTCGCGAACTACTACCAGACCATGGCGTTCGTCAACGCGCTGGCGTGGATCTCGCACCGCGAGGATCATCACCCCGACCTGCAGGTGGGATACAACAAGTGCCGGGTCGAGTATTCCACGCACGCGATCGGCGGCCTGAGCGACAACGACTTCATCTGCGCGGCCAAGTGCGACGCCCTGTTCGGAATCTAGGGTGAGCGCGGCGCCGGCCTCCGGCACCGTGGTCGCCGCGTTCGGCCGCGAGACGCTGGTGCGCGCCGACGACGGCGAGCTGCTGCAGGCGACCGCGAGGAACCGCCGCACGCAGCCGGTATGCGGCGACCGCGTGCTGCTCAGCGGCGTGGGCGGCGGCCGCGCCGTGATCGAGGCGCTGGATCCGCGCCGCAGCGTTTTTTCCCGCTCGAGCCAGCACCGCACCAAGGTGCTCGCGGCCAACATCACGCAGGTCGTGATCCTCGTGGCGTGCGAGCCGTCGTTCTCGGACGAGCTGATGTGCCGCTTCCTGGTCGCCGCCGAGAACGCAGGCCTGCCGGCACTGCTGGTGCTCAACAAGGTCGACCTGGCGGACCTCAGGGACCGGGCGCTCGTTGCGCTCGAGCCCTTCCGCGGGCTCGGCTACCCGCTCATCGAGCTGGCGGGAATGCGCGACGCGCAGCCGCTGCTCGCCTACCTGCATCGGCACCGCAGCCTGCTGGCCGGACAATCCGGCATGGGGAAGTCGTCCCTGATCAAGACGCTGCTTCCCGAGGCCGAGGTGCGCATCGGCGAGATCTCGCGCTTCCTCGACAGCGGCCGCCAGTCGACCACCGCTGCGCGCCTGTACGTGCTCGACGAGGCGAGCGAAATCGTCGATACGCCCGGCGTGTCGGACTTCGGGCTGGCGGGACTCGAGGTGCAGGACATCGCGGCGGGATTCCGCGAGTTCGCCGCGCATGCCGGGCGCTGCCGCTTCCAGGACTGCCGCCACCTCGTCGAGCCGGGCTGCGCGGTGCAGCAGGCCGCCGATTCCGGGGCGATCCACGCGCGGCGGCTGCAGCTCTATCGGCGCATCGTGGAGCAGGAGCACGCGCTGCGCGCCGAGCGATGAAGCGCGTCTACAGCTCGCACAACCTCGCCGCCGTGCACCACGCGCGCAACGTGCTCGAGGTCGAGGGCATACGCGCGCTGGTGCGCAACGAGCTGCTCGGCTCGGCGATGGGCGAGCTGCCGCCGATCGAATGCCAGGTCGAGCTGTGGGTGCTGGAGGACGCCGATGCCGAGCGCGCCGATCAGGTCCTGCGCCACGGCACGCTGCGGCCCGGGGAAAAGGCGAGCCCCTGGCGCTGCAGCGCCTGCGGCGAGCCGGCCGAGCCGCAGTTCACGCAGTGCTGGCGCTGCGGCGCGTACCGCAGCGCCTAGCCGAGCAGGCGCGCAAGGGACACCAGCAGCAGCACGAACACCCACAGCACCAGCGCGCGCCACAGCAGTCCGACGGTGCTGTCGAGAAGCGGGATGTCTGCGGTTTCGCCCACGCCGAGCTCGGGCCGCGGATGGACCCCGCCGGGCTCCTGCACCGCCATGCCGAGGCGCACGCCCAGCGCGCCCGCGGCCGCGGCGAGCAGGACGCCCGCGTTTTCGTCCATCCAGTTGCGCGCCTGCGTGCGCCAGCAGTACACCGCGTCCTCGAAGTCGCCGACCACCGCGAATGCCACCGCGCTCAGCCGCACGGCAGGCCATTCGAGCACGTGGAACGCGCGCTCGGCGAAGTCGCCGAAGGCCCCCAGCGCGCCCCAGCGCCGGCGCAGGAACGCTGCCAGCCGGTACAGAACGGCCCCGCTGGGTCCGGGCAGCAGGACGTACCACAGCAGCACGCCGAACACGTGCCGGTGCGAGGCCAGGATCGCCTCCTCGACGGTCAGCCGGATCACCTCTTCGCGGCTGCGCGCGAGCGGCGGCTCGCCGCGCCAACCGGCGATCAGCTCCTGGGCGCGCTCCAGCTCGCCAGCCTTGATCGCCGCCTGCAACGTGGTGAAGGTATGGCTGAACTGCCGGAATCCGAGCGTGAGGTACAGCGCCGCGATATTGAACAGCAGCGCGAGCAGCGGGCTGACCCAGTAGAACAGCGCGTGCAGCGCGATCGCGGCCGCCACCGCCGGCAGCACCGCGGCCAGCCAGGCGATGCCGCCATTGCGCCCCGCGCGCGCGTTGAACGCGCGCTCGATCCAGGCCGCCATGGAGGACAGCCAGGCAAAGTAGACCTTGCGGTCGCCGAGCGGGCGCCATTGCTCGAGGATCAGCGCCGCGATGATCGCAAGTACGCTCATCAGGATGGCCGTCGCGGAGAGGCGCCACGATAGCACGGAAGAATCGGGGCTGTCCGAGACCCCTGTGCTAGACTGATTTCGCAAGGCTCGTGAGGGGGAAAGCCTTGGATCCAGGAGCCGTTTTCGCCAAGACCGACAAGGGTCGCGAAGAGATCTCGCAGCGCCGTCACAGGCTGCCGCAGCGCCTTCGCACGCTTCTGGTCATGATCGACGGGCAGACCACGGCCGCCGAGCACAGCGAGAAATGCAAGGGGCTCGGCGATGTCGGCGGCATGCTGACGATGCTTTCAACCCAAGGGTTCATCGCCGACATCCGTGAGCGGCGCGACTAGGCGATATCTTTGCGCGCCAGTTGGCGATGCAGGTTCACGAGCATTCCCGCGGTCGCGCCCCAGATGTAGTAGTCGCGGTAGGGGATGACGAAGAACGACCGCGTCTCGCCCTGGAAGAGCCGCGAGTGCCGCTGGTGGTTGCGGGGATCGAGCAGGAACGCGAGCGGCACCTCGAACACCTCCTCGACTTCGTGCGCGTCGGGATGGAGCTCGAACGGCGGCGCGAGCACGCCGACCACGGGCGTGATGCGATAGCCGGTGCGCGTGCGGTACTCGGACAGGCGTCCGATGAGCTCCACCCTCTCCGGCTCGAGCCCGATCTCCTCGTGCGTCTCGCGCAGCGCGGTCGCCTCGGGACTCGCGTCGTGGGGTTCGGCGCGGCCGCCCGGAAAGCTGATCTGTCCGGAGTGGCTGCGCAAGCGCTCGGTGCGCCGCGTGAACAGCATGGTCAATTCGCCGGCGCGCGCGACGATCGGCATCAGCACCGATGCCGCCGTCAGCTCCTGGCGCTCGCCTTCGGTGCCCTGGTCGCCCGCTACCGCGGCTTGCGGCCCCGCGGCGCAGAGGCGCCGCCGCAGCTCGCGCAGGTCGAGCACCTCCACCCGGTCGTGGATCAGCCTGACGCGCATCGGGAATAGGCGACGGGCCCGGGCTGTTTGCCGGCTACGGGATTAACATCCCGGTCGCAGCGTGTTTTCATCAACCGCCACAGGAGGAGGACAGATGAAGCGTTTTGCATTGCTGGTCGGCCTGGTCCTGGCAAGCTCGGGGGCTTACGCGTTCCATTGCCCCATGGACATGAAGAAGATCGATGCCGCGCTCGCCAAGCATCCGCAACTCACGGCCGCGCAAATGGCGGAGGTAAAGAAGGATCGCGCCGAAGGCGAGGCGCTGCACAAAGCCGGCAAGCATCAGGAGTCGGTCGACACGCTCGCCAAGGCCATGAAAATCCTCGGCATCTAGCCGCCCTGCGGCAGCCGGAAAACGCCGCGCTTCGCGCGGCGTTTTTTTTGCAGCAGCCTAGGGAACAAGGATGATCTGGCCGGTGGTCTTCCGCGCCTCGAGATCGCGGTGCGCCTGCGCCGCGTCGGCGAGCTTGTAGCGCCCGGTGATCTCTACCTTCACCTTGCCGGACTTGATCACCTCGAACAGCGCCTTGGAGGTAGCCTCGAGGTCCGCGCGCGCCGCAATGTACGTGACGAGCGTCGGCCGGGTGACGTACAGCGAGCCCTTCTGGGCGAGGATGCCAAGGTTGAACGGCGGCACCGGCCCCGAGGCATTGCCGAACAGCACCATCATGCCGAACGGCCGCAGGCAGTCGAGCGAGCCCTCGAACGTGCTCTTGCCCACCGAGTCGTACACCACCGGGACGCCCTTGCCGCCCGTGATCTGCTTGACCCGCTCGACGAAGTTCTCGCGCGTATAGACGATCGTGTGATCGCAGCCGTGCGCCTTGGCGATCGCCGCCTTGTCGTCCGATCCGACCGTTCCGATCACCGTCGCACCGAGCGCCTTCAGCCACTGGCAGGCGATCAACCCGACCCCTCCCGCCGCCGCGTGGAACAGCACGGTGTCGCCGCGCTTGACCGCATAGGTGCGGTGGATGAGATAGTGGGCGGTCATGCCCTTCAGCATGATCGAGGCGGCCTGCTCGTCGCTGATGCCCTCGGGGGTCTTCACCAGGCGGTCCGCGGGATAAAGACGGGCATCGCAGTACGAGCCCGAAGGGGCGCCCGTATAGGCCACGCGGTCGCCCGCCTTGACCAGCGTCACGCCGGCGCCCACCGCCTCGACCACGCCCGCGCCCTCGTTGCCCGCGCCCGAGGGCAGCTGGATGGGATACAGGCCGGAGCGCTGGTAGGTATCCAGGAAATTGACGCCGATCGCCGTGTGGCGCACCCGCGCCTGCCCCGGCCCCGGGTCGCCGACCGCGACTTCGTCGAGCTGCAGGACTTCCGGTCCGCCGGTCTTGTGAAAGCGTATTGCCTTTGCCATGACTTCTGTCTCCTCAGTGAAAAACGGTCAGCACGCCGGTATAACCATAGAGCCGGTCGTGCGAAATCTCGCCGCTGCAGAAGAATCCTACCAGCGGCACGTCGCCGAGCTCCTCGCGCACCATCTCCAGCTCGGCTCCGCGCCGCCCGAACAGGTGCTCGCCGCGCCCCACGCAAGAGAAATACAGCGCGCCGCGCGGCCCGCCCGGCAATTCGTCCCTCAGCTCGCCGAGTATGCGCCGCAGATCCTGCGACGCGCTCGCGCCGTCGCGCTTGCAGAACAGGATCTCGGCGCCCGGCGCGACGCTTTCCCCGATGGCGATGAGCTTGTTGCGCGCATCGATCCCGATCACGTTGCGCGCCGTGTAATCCCTCCTGTCCGAGCCCGGCACGGACAGCCCGACCAGCACGAATGCGGCTGCGCGCCGCAGATCGCGCGACAGCAGCCCGCCGGCCGCTTCGCGGAAGACGTCGAGCGCCGGGCGTCCGTCGAGCGAGACGATCACGTTGTCATCGCAGGACGTTACGCGGTAGCAGCCGCTCGCCGACGAGCCGGCGCGCGGCTCGATCGGCGTGCAGCCCTGCGTCAGGCGGGTCGAGACCCCGACGTCCGAGGCCAGCACCACGCCCGACAGGCCGCCCGTGAAGACGTCGTTCGCGATCTGAACGGTCTGCGCGCGCGAGCTCGACAGGCCGCCCACCAGGAATCCGCTCTCGACCTTGGAGGACATGTCGGCCACGAGCCCTGCCACGTCCGGCGTTTGCGGGTCGGCGTGGACCACGGCGAAATAAGCGGCGTGCGCGCCGGCGGGCGTGCTCTCGCCCCGCTGCGGGGGCCGCGTTCTGCCCGAGAACACGCGGTAGCTCGCCGGGTCCAGGTCGGCGACCATCACCGCAAGCGCCGGCTCGTCGAGATACTCGACGCCCGTGGCGACGACGCCTACGCCTACCGTGCCGACCCAGTCGATCACGCCCGTGCCCTCCCGCAGGCGCTCGACGATGCGCCCGGCTTCCGGGGCGAACGCGTCGGTGAAATAGGCGAATCCGAGCCCGCCGCCCGTCCGTCCGAGCCGTGCGGCGCAGTCGGCCACGCAACGCTCCCAGCTTGCGTGCGCGGCATGCGCGTAGCGAAACGCGCTCATGGCTCTTTGTCTTTCGGCTTCGGCTCCTGCGCCGGCGCCTGGGCGGGCGGCGCAGCGCTTTGCGCCATCGCCTGCTGCATCATCGCCCAGGGCCAGAGCATGGTGCTCGCCGCGCTGTTCGCGGCGTCCGCGGCCATTTCGCTGAACGACGCTCCCGCCGCGCCTGCGCCCGCGGCCTGGGAGGCGGCGTCGCCGCCCGCGCGCATCGCGTTGAGCGCGGCCTTCTGCAGCTCGAGCCCCTGGATCGAGAAGCGCACCATGTTCAGGTTCATCGACAGCCACGCCTCGACCGAGCGCAGGTCGGCGATGCGCTTCTCGACCTCATGGGGATCCAGCGTAGGCATCGCCATACCCGGCGCGGGCAGGCCGAGCGGTCCCCACAGGCGGCGGAACATTTCAAACGGGTCCTGCGACGGATTGTCGTCGGCCATAAAGCCCCCTATACGCCTGCGAAGAAGTCGCGCACCTCGGCCTCGCGCGCCATCGTGTCCTGGTAGCCGAGGTCGATCAGCGCACGGCAAAACGCCTCCTCGAACAGCAGGTAGCTCGCCAGGTTGGAGCCCGCGCGGCTGAGGGCGCCCGTGGGCCGCAGAAGATAGCGCACCGTGCGCGGCAGCTCGTGCAGGAAGCGCGCCGCGATTCGCTCGATCGGCTGCGACGGAGTGACGAACAGCACCTTGATCGGGCGCAACTCCACACTCGAGCCGGCGAGCCGCTCCGCAGGGATCGCGCTGAGGGTCCGGTTGATGCGCTCCAGCCGCTCGATATCAACCATCAGGCTGTCGAGGAAAATGCTGTTCAAGGCGTGCCCCGCGATCTGCGCAAGCGACGGATAGATGTTCGAGCGCGCGCGCGCCTGATCCTGGGTCTGGCGGCCGGTGCCGACGATCAGCACGCGATCCGCGCCGAGGTGCAGCGCGGGGCTGACGGGAGCGATCTGGCGCATCGAGCCGTCGCCGAAATATTCCCGGTGCACCTTGACCGCCGGGAAGATGAACGGCAGGGACGCCGACGCCAGCAGGTACTCGAGCTTGAGGGTCACCGCGGCGCCGATGCGCTGGTTGCGCTCCCAGCCTTCGAGGCCCGAGCCGCCCTGGAAGAACGATACGCTCTGGCCCGAGGTGTAGCCCGAGGCGGTGACGCACACGGCATACAGGGCCCCGGCGTCGATGTGCGTCTGGATGCGCTCCAAGGGGAGGCTGGACTCCAGCATTTCCTTGAGCGGCACGTTGTCGAGCAGCGACACCGGGTTGTGGCGCGAGACCAGCATCATCGACGACATCCAGCGCGCCCCGCTCTTCATGATGCTCCAGGAGTCGGTGCGGTAGATCTTCTCGCAGCGCATGTGCTCCCAGACCTCCAGCAGCCGCGCCACCGCCTGCGTGAAGTCGTCCGCGTACGCGGCCAGCGTGGCCACGTTGATCGCGCCTGCCGAGGTTCCGCAGAGGATCGGAAACGGGTTCCGGGTCGGATTGCCGAGGACGTCGCGCACCGCCTTGACCACGCCAACCTGATACGCGGCACGCGCGCCGCCGCCGGTCAGCACCAGCCCCGCGCGCGGGCGCCCCGGCCGGGGGGCCTGCGCGACGCTGCTCACTGCGGCTTCGCTCGTCATGCCCGGTCCGCTTCGCGCTAGAACAGGCTCTGGTCCTGGCCGCGCGGCGCGTTCACGTCCACCACCGTGAGGGCGGTCATGTTGACGATCCGGCGCACCGACGCCGATGGAGTCAGGATGTGCACGGTGCGCGCGGCCCCGAGAAGGATGGGCCCTATCGTGACGCCGTCGCCGGCCGCCGTCTTGAGCAGGTTGAACGCGATATTCGCCGCATCGAGCGTGGGCATGATGAGCAGGTTGGCCTCGCCGCGCAAGCGGGAGCTGGGGAATACCTTGAGGCGGATCTCCTCGGACAGCGCGGCGTCGCCGTGCATCTCGCCTTCGGCCTCGAGCTCCGGCGCGCGTTCGCGCACCAGGGCGAGCGCGCGCCGCATCTTCTCGGCCGTGGGCAGCGCCACGGAGCCGAAGTTCGACGCCGAGAGCAGCGCGACTTTCGGCACCATGCCGAAGCGCCTCACCTCCTCCGCCGCGAGGATCGTCATCTCGGCGATGTGCTCCGCGTCGGGGTCGGGCGTCACGTAGGTATCGCAGATGAACACCATGCGTTTCGGCAGCATCAGCGCATTCATCGCGGCGTAATGGCTGACGCCGCGGCGCAGGCCGATCACCTGGTCGACGTAGTGCAGGTGCAACGCATGCGCGCCGAAGGTCCCGCACAGCATGGCGTCGGCTTCGCCCTTGTACATGAGCATCGCGCCGATGAGGGTGTTGCGGCGCCGCATCTCGATCTTCGCGTACTCGGGCGACACCCCCTTGCGCTCGGTAAGCTTGTGGTAAGTGCGCCAGTAGTCGCGATAGCGAGGATCGTCGTCGGGATTGACGAGATCGAACTCGACGCCGGGCCGCATGCGCAGGCCGAGCTGGTCCAGGCGCCGCGCGATCACCGCGGGTCTGCCGATGAGCACCGGCTTTGCGAGGCCCTCGTCGATCACCACCTGCACCGCACGCAGCACGCGCTCGTCCTCGCCTTCGGCGTACACCACGCGCCGGGGCGCGGATTTCGCCGCCGAGAACAGCGGCTTCATGATCAGCCCAGAGTGGTAGACGAACTGCGTCAGCGACTCGCGATAGGCGTCGAGATCGGCGAGAGGACGCGCCGCGACGCCCGAATCCATCGCGGCCTGCGCCACTGCCGGCGCGATGCGCGCGATGAGCCGAGGATCGAACGGCCTCGGGATCAGGTAGTCCGGCCCGAAGCTGATCGACTCTATGCCGTAGGCCTGGGCGACCTGTTCCGATGTCTCGGCCCGCGCGAGCTCGGCTATCGCGCGCACGGCCGCGAGCTCCATTTCGGTGTTGATGGTCCGCGCGCCGACGTCGAGCGCCCCGCGAAAGATGAACGGGAAGCACAGTACGTTGTTGACCTGGTTCGGGTAGTCGGAGCGGCCGGTGGCGATCACCGCGTCGGGTCGCGCTTCCTTGGCGAGCTCCGGGCGGATTTCGGGCTCCGGATTGGCGAGCGCGAGGATCAGCGGGCGTTGCGCCATCTTCTTCACCATCGCGGGCTTGAGCACGCCGCCGGCCGAAAGCCCAAGGAAGATGTCGGCACCCGCGATGACCTCGTCGAGCGTCCGCGCAGGCGTGTCCTTGGCGTAGCGCTCCTTGTCCGGGTCCATTTCTTCCTTCCGGCCCCTGTACACCACGCCCTTGATGTCGGTGACCGTGATGTTTTCGATCGGCATGCCGGACTTCACCAACAGATCGAGGCAGGCGAGCGCGGCGGCGCCGGCACCGGAGGTGACCAGCCGCACCTCGTCGAGCTGCTTGCCGACGACCGCCAGCCCGTTCAGCACCGCGGCGCCGACGATGATCGCGGTGCCGTGCTGGTCGTCGTGAAAGACCGGGATCTTGAGCCGCTCGCGGAGCTTCCTTTCGATCCGGAAGCATTCGGGCGCCTTGATGTCCTCGAGGTTGATGCCTCCGAAGGTCGGCTCGAGCGCGGCAATGATCTCGACCAGCTTGTCGGGGTCACGCTCGTCCAGCTCGATGTCGAAGCAGTCGATGCCCGCGAACTTCTTGAACAGCACCGCCTTGCCTTCCATCACGGGTTTTGCGGCGAGCGGCCCGATGGCGCCGAGGCCGAGAAC
>Ga0153916_10000977_pt1 | contig 19981 bp, 17 predicted proteins | sample Opewatmetagenome_FD_109642 | JGI IMG/M metagenome (GOLD analysis project Ga0153916, IMG submission 109642) | Freshwater wetland microbial communities from Ohio, USA - Open water 3 Core 3 Depth 4 metaG | ecosystem: Environmental > Aquatic > Freshwater > Wetlands | place: USA: Ohio, Lake Erie... | reverse complement strand
TTGATGATACTGATGCTGTGGGTGATTTCTCTGTTTACTTTCGTCGTAAGTACAATGGTCCAGGGGCGGGTGCTACGCAACTTTCGGGGACGATCGATTCGTCTGGGAGCGGTGGTTACGTAACTTATGGAGACTTTACAATTGATTACCCGCTTGTAGATTACCCCGGTTATTCCTATATGATGACAGCCTGTGGATTTTCAGCTAACACGAGATTGATCTCTCTCCGGGTGTATTACTACATTCAATACACTTATCTACCAGGAATACAAAAACGTTAATCAGCTGTTCTTAAAGTGTATGCGATACAGGCTGCGGGTAGATATGCTCCGCAGCCTGTATTTTTATTATTTCTAGTGTATAACACGATCTTTTAAGCAAGCCAATTAGTAAAGATTTTTACATCCCGATTAATATTTCAAAATTATTGAATGGATTTTAGAATAAACCTTTGCTAATGCTAATATATTTTCTTATTATGGGATCGCACCGACGTTGAAGATATCTGCAGGGAGCTCGATATTATTAATTGCAAATTTATCGGCGAACTTGGGACGTAATCCTGTGGATTTCAAATTGCCAATCACGCGCCCGTTCTGGATGCCTGTTTGATCGAACAGGAACAGATCCTGCATCAAGATCGTATCCCCTTCCATTCCCTGCACCTCTGCCACGTGAACCACTTTGCGAGTACCATCCCGCATACGCTCCATGTGGATGATCAGCTCGATAGCGGACGATACCTGTTCGCGGATGGCGCGCAAAGGTAATTCAAGACCAGCCATCAACACCATAGTTTCAATACGACGCAATGTATCGCGTGGGCTGTTGGAGTGGATGGTGGTCATTGATCCGTCATGACCAGTGTTCATCGCCTGCAACATATCCAAGGCTTCTCCGCCACGTGCCTCACCTACGATAATCCGGTCAGGGCGCATACGCAACGAGTTGATCACCAGTTGGCGGATAGTAACCTCGCCTTTACCTTCTACGTTCGAAGGGCGTTTCTCAAGCCTTCCAACATGCTCCTGTTTTAGCTGTAGCTCGGCAATGTCTTCAATAGTTATGATACGTTCATAACTGGGAATGAATGCAGAAGCCACATTCAACAGGGTGGTTTTTCCAGAACCCGTACCACCGGAGATAACAATATTTACCCGTGCTTCAACACAAGCTTTCATAAAGTTGACCAGCGACGTAGTCATGGTGCCGTTTGCTACCAGGTCTTGAGCAGTGTATGGTGTTTGTGCGAATTTACGGATGGTCAGCATCGGACCAATGAGTGAAAGTGGGGGAATGATTACATTAACCCGGTAGCCATTGGGTAGGCGGGCATCCACCATGGGTGAAGATTCATCTACGCGTCTCCCCAAAGGAGCGACAATACGGTCGATGATGCGCATTAGATGAGCTTCATTTTCAAACACAACCTTGGTTTTTTCCACTTTTCCAAATCGCTCAATGTAAACGTTATCATAACCATTGACCATCACTTCTGTGATGGATGGCTCATCAAGCAATGGCTCCAGGGGACCAAATCCTAGAATGTCTGAGATCACCCAATCTAAAAGGCGAGCACGCACAGCCCGGGTATATAGCAGGTTTTCTTCCGACAATACCTTATTGAACAATGATTCGATCATCTGATGCATCTGGGGGATATGTGATAAGTCGACTTCCCCATCTGCTTCAGTCAATAACCGGCGCTGAACACGTTCCCGGATCATGTATGCATCTGCAGAAATTTGTTCGCTGCCACCAATAGCTTGAGCTTCCGCTAATGTGTCATATTCAATGGCGCCCACCGTGTGTACATTTTTTGCGGGTCGGTTGGTAAACATTAAGTCGTCTCCGTCGTAATCCTATGGAATGGTAGGTATGATCAGCTGCGTATTAGGTGTTAATCGCGGCTGGTTATTCATCTGGTTAGCCGCCAGGATGGCAGCTACTGTCGTATTGTATCGATGCGCAAGCATGCTGAGATAATCACCGCTTTTGATCGTGACCACGGTCGTTTGATCATATGCGCGCACCCGGTTGCGTATCACATTGCGATAAGCATAAAAAGCACTTTGATAATCACCCCTGCTGGATGAATATTCCGCCGAGGCGAGGGTTTCTGTAAGCGAATTCTGCAATGCAACAATGCGCTCACGTAAGCCAATCGTATTGATAGCATCCTGGTAAATAAGTACGGCTTCCTGCAGATGGTTGAGTAATCCCTGTGCCTCTGCGATCATCGTCTGGGCTTCGAAGGCTAAGGGTTCCGAGTCTGGGAGCTGTTGTGCTAAAACTGCCGAACGTTGGAAGTCTTCCAAGGCCAGGGAGTATTCCCCCGCCGCCACACTTTCTGATCCGCGAGCGATGTAGGCATCATATAAAGTCTGAAGGGCGGTCCCATTTGCATATCCTGCTTGCTGACTAACCACATATTCAAGCTGCTCGATAACCGAATCCCACTTACTGCTGGCAAAATAATCGACAGCCTGGATGTAGGCTTGAGCCAGCTGGAATTGTGTTAGAACATTGGGGTCATTCGGTCGTACCGCGAGAGCCATGCTGAGATATTGCTCAGCCGCTTGTTGTGCTTCCAAGGAATCCGGAGCACTCGCAAGCGCTGCCTGCGCCAGGTTTACGTACTCACCGATCATACTGTCTTCAATCACTAGCCGTACCTGGGTGCGTGCTGCTAACGCTTCGCGATCTAAAGGTCGTAATGCCAGCGCGTTGCTAAAATATCCTTCGATCTTTCGTAAAGTTTCCAGAGAGGGCACAGGTGAGAGAAGAAGCATCTGAGCAGCCTGGACATAGCTTTGGAAGAGATTTTCTTCCACATGGCTAGTTTGGAATGAAGGGTCCATCAGGCGCAGTGACTCATAATTGGATAATGCGTCCTCATATCGACCTTCCGCAAAAGCCTGATCTGCTTGCTGCAACACGGAATTCATATCCGATTGAGTCTGAAGGCTTTTGATCTGCAAGGATACATCCCGGTAATTTGGCATTTTTAAGCTGATCTCGCGGAGGATATCCAAGGCTTGAGCTGAATCTCCTATCTGAAGCAAGTTCATAGCCTGAGTATATTGAACCTCAACATCCTTTAATGCTTGAGCCCGGTCCATGGCTTCCTTCAAACCGGGGAAATCTGGATTTTTAGCTTTGATCCTATCATAAGCAGCAAGTGCATCATCAGATTTCCCTGCGATGATGAGTTGCTGGGCATTACGAAATTCAACTTTTAGCTCAGCTTGCAGCATACTTTGTGAAAGATTAGACTGGGCTTTGGCAATCTGACCCTGGATCCATCCAGAATAACTTGAGATCGCAAAAACTACACCTATCACGACCAATATCGTCAGCAAAAGTCGCAGACCATTTTTGGTTAAATTATGGAGCCTTTTTTGTCTGTTTTCTTCGATCTCATATTCAGATACGCGTGAACGGACTTCCATCTCCAGGCGTAAGGTTCTGAGATCAGGCTGCATGGGAAAATTTTTCTCAACCTCTCCCAATTTTGAAAAACCTTCGCTCCACTTTCCAACCCAGAAATGGCCCATCGCCTCCTTGAATAACGGAGAATCCATGTACGATCCAGTTTCATTCAAACTCATAATGCCTCCAAAATACTTTACCTTGCCCTCAACACTGTGTCCATGCTTAAAAGTTTTTAAATACATCCATCAAGGATGGTATGGCTGGACCAAGAATCACCGCAAGCAAGGCAGGGAAAATCAATAATGCCATGGGTATGAGCATCTTGATCGGGGCTTTCTGTGCTTGCTCCTGGGCTCTAAAATGGCGCTCGATCCGCATCTGTTCTGCTTGGGCATGCAAAGTATCACTAATACTCATCCCCAGCTGCTCGGTCTGTAAGATCAAGGCTACAAAACTGCCTATTTCACGGATATCCAATCTGTCAGAAAGGTTTCGTAGCGCATCCCGGCGCGTCAGTCCCATCTCCATCTCATTGATGACTCGCCCGAATTCACGGCCAATGGGTGTATCCCAATACTCACTAACCCTTTGCAGTGACTGGTCGAATCCCAATCCAGCAGTAGCACATACACTGAGCATATCCAAAGCATCCGGTAAACCTTTTCGAACTTTATTTTGTCTACTGGTCACCAGATAATGAATCCACACTTTCGGGGATGCGTAAAAAAGGATTAATATCAATAGGCTAAGCAGGACGTTGATTGTAGTAGTCCCCCGCCTAAAGATAATAAATGCCAGATACACTCCCAATAATGTGAATGCCATGCTGATGCCATAAAATTCACGCGCCCCTAATCCCATTGGGTTACCTGCAGTAAGTAGTTTTCTTGCTAAATTCTCAATCGCTCCGGCAGGCATGATCCGACCAAAGAAGCGACCGATTGCGTGGATGGCAGGCATTATTGTGCGGCTGGTGAATGATCCTGTGATCACCCTGGGTTGAATTCGCACGGTGTTCACTCGACTATAAGTATCTTCCAATGGGGTTTCAACATATTGAACCAGGCGTTTCGAGAGGCTACCTGATCTCATCCATCGCACACTCAGTACTAGGAATAACAAACCTATGATTCCCAATCCGATACTTATACTGATTTGCATTATCTGCATAAAACTATCCTCACACGTCGATCTTGGCTAAACGCCTGACAGCATAGTTCCCTATGATAACCATAACTACGGCTCCAATTGGGATACAAATTATCTGTGGTTGAAATAAGCCCATCATATATTCTGGATTTATGAAGAACATGGCAGCTGCCATGGCGACTGGCAGGAAGGTGAGAATGTAACTACCAAATCTTTGTTGGGAGGTGAGTACTCGCACCTCAGCAAACAAACGCACTCTCTCCCGTATGGTGCTGGTAACCGCTTCCAACATAGTAACAATATTCCCACCCACCTGTGAATTGATGTTGATGGCGGTGACAACCAGATAAAGGTCATCATTTTCCATCCTGGTGACCAGGTTGGATAATGCCTGGGTAAGGGATAGTCCAAGACCAATTTCATGCCGAACACGTCGAAATTCATCTGTGGCAGGTGGTTTCATTTCCTTGCTAACCATCTCAATGGCTTGCGGAAGGCTGTATCCAGCCCGAACGGCACCCGTCATCAGGATCAATACATCCACAAGTTGTTTCCCGAAATTCAATCGTCTTTGAGAAATTGAACGTTTCAGCACTAGGTCGGGGATGAAGAATGCGATGGCTGCCAGACCTAACCCTGATACTACCCTACCGGAAATCAACCACCCCAGACCGAAAGCCGCTATAACACCCCCGAATCTGATCAGCACATATTCGGTCTCTGTAATTGGCCAATTTGCGCTGGTTAGCTGAAGATTGAGCTTCTCCGAAGCCAGCCCGGATAGCATGTTGTTCATCCGTAACCGTAAGCGTATTAGTCCAGCCCGTCGCTTTTGACCACTCTGGAGTTGATCTGATTCCTCAGGCAAGGTTACATACGTTGCTAAACGGGTGCCGATATCCTGACCAGCGAAAAACACATCTCGCAAACCATAGATCACCAACCCATAAGCGATCAGGATGATGATCACAATAATACTGATTACAGCGAGGAGGAAAGTAAAAGAGGGCATTCAAATCATCCTATTGGTAATGGCTGTCCTTAACCCAGGCGGCTCGAGGCAAGCAGCAAGTCTCGTCCTGCTTTCTCTCCTTGTACAGGCATACTTTCATGCCCTGATTCTCGCAGGCTAATCGCAATAAGATTCCGGGCAAGCTGTTGGATCGATTTACTGGCATTACTCCTTGGGTAATATACCAGGAAAGGAATCCCCCGGTTGATACTGCGCAATACATTCGCTGGATCATTCGCGATTTGGTGATAGACCTGGTTATGTAGCACACTCTCGATATCTTTTAGCTTGACGCCACCCTCAGCACCAGCTTTATTCAGGATCATCAGGATTTTATCCGCAGGGTAAGAAAGTGACCTGCTTAATTGTAGAAAACGGCTGGTATCATGCAAAGCTGCTAGATCAGGTGTGGTTACCAAAAGGATACGATCCGTGGCATCCATTAATGTCACCGAGATATCGTTCAGAGGTCCCCCTGCATCCACCACCGTGTAATCATAATATCGGGAGACACCGACAAAGATGTTGTAAATATCCTCTGCTCGAATTCCTTGGGCAATCTGCACGTTTGATGGTGCAAGCAAGACATGGATCCCAGAAGGGTGGGGGCATACAACATCTCGAATTAGGCCTTCGTCAAGGTTTGTGGCGTGAGGGATCAGATCCGATAATGCATTTTGAACTTTAAGGTTTAGCATCACCTCAAGATGGCCAAAAAACACCTTTCCCTCAAATAAAAGTACTCTCTTGCCAGTTTCTTCAGCCAGTGCAATGGCAGTATTGGCGGCAATCGAAGTGACGCCTGTCCCTCCGCGAGGGCTGTAAACCGTTACGGAGCGTAACGGACGGGTGGCTTCAGCTACTTGAGAGGGGATATATGATTGAGTTTGTTGGCGTCGACCTTCCAGCTCTGTTACCCGGCGCAATGTGCTCACTAAATTTATCTGCGAGAATGGTGTGATCAGGAACGCTCGGGCTCCTGCTAGCATCACCTGTTGAGCGATCAAAGGATCATTCGTCGGTAAGATTGCCACAACCGCTGCACTCGGGAATTGTATGGCCAGGTCGTCAATGATATCCAGGGTCGATTCACCCTCAAGCTTTGAATCTACGAGCATGATATCTGGCTCAGCTGCGCGTATTTGCCGGGCTAACATATCCTTGACGGCGATAATATCAGCCAGGATAAATTCATTTTGCGCATTTAAGGCTTCGGTAATTTGCTGTTGGGTGGCACCGGGATCACACAATGCAACTACGCGGATTTGTTTTGTTGTCGGGCTCATACTAAAACACCTCTATTTTGAAGCATTCGTTTGATTCGTGAATCAATTGTATATTCACGGTAATGCTACCTGGGAATTTGTAACTCATAGCGTTGCAAGAGATATTCCACGGTTACCGGACTGACGTCAAATAACTCGTTCGAGGTAGGCGAACGCAGGACGATATCAAAGGTCGCTCCAGCATCCCGCATGTTTTTCAGTACCAGAGCATCCTGCGAATTTAATGCGAGCAGGTAGGCTCTAACCTTAATATTCGCGGGGCTCGGAGTAGGTTGTGCTTCTCCCTGAGTGGGTGTCGTACTGCCTTGTGCCTGCACCACATCGGCCACGATGGCTGAAATCTGCACCCGTTGGAAGGCATCAAAGGTGAACAAGCGGGAAATCGCTTTCTCCTCCTCTGCGGTAGTCCCAACCCCGGGTGTAGTGTTCGTCGGGGTGACCTCTACCGTCATGGATGCAAAAATGTCAACCGTATCTCCGCGTTGTAATACTCCCAGACCACTCATCAGATCAGTTGATGGGAAAGCCATCAGAACCTGGTCATCTGCAATGATATAACCGATATCGTGTGAGACGTTGGTGGGATCAGCCAGATGGTGTTGGAGCACCATTTCTCCTTGGATCAGATGAACGATTGCAATCTTGCCCAGTGCCGACTCAATAGTTAGCAGGGCATCCCGTGGCACCAGGCTCACAGGGACGGTGGCAATCTGAACATCTTCACGGTTTAAAACCGCTCCGACAGCCAAATCATGTGTAGCGATAATTATATCCGTTGTAGTTTCAACGACTGGGGTTGCCTGAGCAGGTGGAGCGAAGCTTTGCTTTAGTACATTGTTGATTGCTAGGATGCCAAGCCCGATCAGGCCTACACCCACAACGGCGATAACGATTCCGATGAGTACGCGACGATTCAATGTGACCCTCCTGGGTTACCAGATTTTAAATAAGATAGATACCTTGGTGTCTGATGCATTAAATATACCAGATACCAGGTGATTTAAAGATTAAATTCGATTGTCATTATTGAATGCTAATTATCAATATATAATGAGTATAACAGTAAATGTGCCTGTTTGCCATTCATCAGACCTGCTGATCACGATAGTTATCATAGCAATAATTAATCCAATGAAGTTTTATTGATCCAAGTCTATCTACAGGATTAATGGTTCAGATAACGGTGTATATACCAGTATCTGGTCCTTCACATTTACTAGATCCGAAATAAATGTATATCAAACGGCATTCAATTGTAATTCTATGAAGGTTACCTTTAATGAATCAACACCATTGTAAAAGTACCGGGAACATACCAACCACCATGTCAAACCAGTCAGACACCTACGATAGTTATGATGATTCCGATGAGTTCTTGTTAATTCGATGCGAGCATCCTGGATTAACGATTTAAATATATAGTATGTACGCCTGTATCCGGTCCTACACATCTGCCTTCACCGGCATTGTATTCAACGAAATAGCCTTCTATAGTCTTGGCATTTTCAGGTATTTGTTCATTGGCTGCTCTCGCTGCGTTTTTTCCTGGGCAATCAGGACTACCAGGAACACCAGGGGCTTCTACACAAGTGACATGGAAAGCAGAGAAAGTAACCACATGGTAGTATATCTGGCTTGCTCCTGAAGAAAGGACCATCTTATCCGTCCACAGATCCCCCTTACTGGTGCGGTGGAACTGGTCTGGGCAGTTGATATCTGGTTGACCAATGCAAGGGATATCGTCGAATACAGGTAGTAAGACGACACGGTCAACGATATCGCCAACAGCCTGGAAAACGTCATTTGCAACCCCAGATTGTCCGGCATACCAGGTATGCTGAGTCAGTTTTCCACCGAAACCATTCCAAACCCAATCTTTCAGTTGATTCGATCCACCACCGCTGCCATCCAAGTCAAGCCAGCTGCGGCTGCCCCCTGACTTTAACTCATCTATGCCATCATCGGGGGGAAGGTCACAATCCAATGCCCCAGCTGGCAATCCACTATTGGGTGGGTACTGGCATGTGTCATCTACTGTTTTTAGTGAGTCCATGATTACATATATTTGTTCGCCCCCGATAGGTCCACCGTAATGAATTCCACAATCTTCAGTTCCCTCTTCAGGTGGAGATGCACAAAGCCACGCCACGGGTATAACCCCGGTAACATCGCAGGGAACGTAACACCCAGCGCTGGCGGAGGCAGTTGGTGACATTACATCAGTTCCGAATATCTTCATCAAAAAAGTCTGTTGCGGGATGGTATCTGTTACGATTACCTCTTCATCTGTGAAACTTACAACTGGAGTAGGGTCCACCGCTCCATTGCGCCCGGCATACTCTATTGCCTGAGCTGATGCTTCCGCCTCCGTTCCTCCATCGCATATTATTGCTGCACCTGCCAGAGCCCCCGCATCCGCTGCATTTTGAGCCTGACGGCGTTTGAGGAATCCGAATCCACCATCGATGGCCAAACCAGTTAATGCTACCATTACGACCATCAGAACTGCAAAGATTATCAAATTCTGGCCGTGTTCATTTTGATTGATTTCTTGGGACATGGCTATTTCCTTCTCTTGTTTAGCGTTCAATCAACATGGTAGAGCTGCTTGTCAAGTTAATACAACCAGGATGACAGCTGACAAAATATCTTGCAAAAGGTGTGACCAATTGGAATTTATAGGTAACGGTGACTTGGAGCAAATCTCCGGTGATTACGGGTTCTGGAACCTTCAATTGATCTTCGTCAAGACCTATGGCCAATTTTCGCACTGCTGCCTCGATTCCAACAGTATCAAGTGGTGAAGTATTATATGGCTGTTGATGTACAATTCCATAACGGGCACCTTCCCGGGCAGCATTGTATATCACACTGTAGTAATACACACCTCTTCCCATGTCTAGTGTGACGACAGACAGCAGCAGTAATACAGGGAGCAACAAAGCCATCTCGACCAAGCTTTGCCCGCGGCCATACTTAGGGTGTCGAATTTTCATGGTACAAACATCTCCACTCTACTTTCCAAGGGAATTCCAGTTGGAAAAAAGAACTTAAAAATCATGTTATTATAATTGTAACCTACGGTAACAATTAGTGATTGACCACCATCACATGTATTGTCTGAATCTACATCTGGGCAGCTTATTGTGATTGATCCATCAGTGGAAGTTAAATCTACAAATGTTCCAACTGTTTCATCTATCACTGTTTGTCTTATACATAAATAAGCTGTATGTAAACATGCGGGTACAGATGATTGATCAGAATTATAATACTTAGGATGTAGAGCTCCGTACCTTGCACCTTCTCTGGCTGCATTGGTAATGGTAATGAAATCAAAAAAAGCCCGACCGAGGTCGAAGAGGCCCGCGATGATGAGGACCATTAATGGCAAAATGAGGGCAAATTCCACCATACTTTGCCCATGCTTGTGAAGAATCAAAGTTTTACCACACCCATTTGCCATTTGCGTTCTATTCAATAGACTCATGATAATATTTACTACACAATGTTGCTCCCCCTATCGACATGGAAATATTATCTCTCCTCAGTGCATTCGCCTATATTCCCTTCGATATAATTTCCTGTCAGAAAGGGGTTATCAGCTAGTCCCTTGTGAACTATAAAAAATTATATCATCAATCACTAATAATCCATACTGTCAATTATGATAGGATTTTTAGAATACGATTAATTTCCCAATCTTGTGAAGTGTTGTAAAATATAGTCATTACCATTACATTAACTCTATCTAATAAGAACGAATATCTCATTCTTTCGTTACACTAAACTTTTGGAAAGGTAGGAAGAATGTTTTCATACGATACTCACAAAGAGTTGTTGGATGCTGTTTGGCGATTGGCATATATTGCTGAATACCGTGAAGGTGGTAACCTGAGTCATTTGGAGCGTATCAAGGGATATACACAGGTACTGGCTCGTGGTTTGGGCTTGGCTCAAAATGAAGTGCAGATCATTTCTATCGCCTGCCAATTGCATGATATTGGCAAGGTTGGTCTCCCTGAAGGTTTGCTGCTTCAACAAGGGCAATATACAGAAGCTGAGCTAAATAAGATAAAACGGCATACCACCGTTGGTGCCGAAATCCTCAGCAACTCACCTTCTGCTCTTCTGCAAACGGGTGAAAGTATTGCCTTGAATCACCATGAACGTTGGGATGGTTCAGGTTATCCTAACGGGGTACGTGGAGACCAAATTCCACTTAGCGCACGCGTGTGTGCCATCGCGGATGTATTCGATGCTCTCACAACCCCCCGCCCCTATAAGAAAGAAATCTCTGTAGAGGACGCTTCGCGCCTGATCATCGGTGCCAGTGGTTCTTTATTTGACCCACAGCTGACGCAAGTGTTTAAGGAAGAGCTTTCAAACATCCTCAAGGTAAAGAAATCTATCGAGAACCGTTGATTAAGCAGGGTTGGTTCGTAGATTATGGATAGGGGGTTTCAGTCTCTTCCCCGGTTGAGCGGCTCGTCACTAAATACCAATCGGTGATGTGATTAAACCGATCAGCGGGATCAAAAATTGGACCGATGCTCACCCCATGAACATCGCTGCTCACTGCATAGGTATATACCGGGTAATACAGGGGTAGGGCGGGGAGTTCCTGACTCCAGCGAACTTGAAAATTATTGTATAAGCGGATGCGTTCAGCCAGGTCGGTGGTTATGCGGGCTTGTTCCAAATATTCACTTGCCTGGCGGTCATCCCACTTGGAATAATTCTGACCATTCGATATTTGGGTTTGGTGCCAGAATGGGTACGGGTCAGGATCTGGCGAGCGGGACAGGTTCAAGTCCACCAGTGCAGCCTGATAATTGCGAGTGTCCAGATGCTCAGCTACGAGCTGGTCGTAGGGTAAGGCAGTTAATGTGACCTGAATTCCTAGAGATGTCCAATCACGTTGAATGGCATTTGCGAGTGCAGCGTGTTCACTATCATCCGGGTAAAGCAGCTCAAAGGATAGCTGTGTGCCATCTTCGCTGCTACGGATATCTCCACCCGAAGCAGGGATGGTGAAGCCGGCTTCTCGTAATAGATCAATTGCCTGGTTTGGATTGTAAGAATAATGCTCGATGCCGTCATAATATGCCCACGTGCCGGGAAAGATTGGACCATCTGCCAGGATGGCTTGCCCGCTCCGTAGGGTATCGATTATTCCCTGGCGATTAAGTCCTTGCATCAGTGCTTTCCGCACATTTACATCCTGGAAGAATTTCACTGGTGGGTCATCCAGGTTAAGCAAGATCAAGGTCATAGCCGGCAAACGGGTGGTATAGAGGTTGAGTGCCTTTTCGGTTAGCACCTGAGGTAGAATGTCCAGGGTCACATTTCCAATACCTGCAATATCGCCAGCCTGATAGGCTAAATAAGCTGCAGAAGCATCTGGGTAATAACGAAATGCGATTTGATCGATATAAGCCCCGCTGGAATAATAATCTTTGAATGGGGAGAGTACTATACCGGTGATCTGACCTTCGTCGGTGATTAGATGGTCGAAGCGATAAGGACCACTGCCGATGGGTTGCAGGTTGAAGGGAGCGTTTACCAAATCCGCCAGGCTCAGATCGCCAAGTAAGTGAGAAGGCAGCACACCAAAGGTCAGGTAATCCAGAAAGGGTGCGAATGGCTCGGGCAGCTTGAACTGCACGGTCTTGGCATCCAGACGAATAATCTCGATTTGCTTCCAGAATTCACGGATATCTACCGGCACGGGCGAATCATCCGAGCTCATCATTTGGATGGTAAAGATAATATCGTCACTTGTAACCGGCTGCCCGTCATGCCATACGGCTTTTGGATTGAGCGAGAAATTATAGATCATGCCATCCCGTGAGATCCCCCATGAAGTAGCCAGATCGGCTTGTGGTAATCCGCGATCATCGATACGTAACATCCCGCTATACAGTAAACGGTCCACATCCCTGTCTGCTTCATTGTAATAATCCAGCACAGGGTTTAAGCGCATGAATGTCCCTATCAATCCCTCCGAATAGATCCCCCCTTCAGCCGGCTGAACCACCGGGACGGTAATAGGTTGCAGGCTGTCTGGTTTTTGGCTGATCAGCAGGATCGATATTGCAGCCAGGGCAATGATCGCAATCAACAACGGCCAGCGTAATTTTTTCATGGTTTCAATATTATCACGGTCTACAGACAATGATAAAAATAAAAAACGCTTCGGAATAACTGCCAACCCCCTGAATATTAGGTGGTTGGAATCGATCCTCAGCGCTCAAGGTGAGAATGTTATGTTAATTTTACGGATAATACAGCTAAAACAAAGAATAATACACCCAGGGCAATGGTCACATAGAACAGAGTTTTTTCCACGCCTCTGCGTGCAGTAAAAATGCCACCCGTATCAGCACCGGTCAGACCACCTAAGCCGGCACCTTTGCTTTGCAGAATGACGCTGGCAATCAGCGCCACCGAAACGATGACCAATGCAATATCCACTACGTTGCCCACAACCTGCCTCCAGCTAAAAATTATAATCTTACGAGAAACGAATGTAGTTTACGCGATACCTGACGCTTAAGCTTGCGGATTATACCTTTGGTTGGGTGAATCGTCAAACCCTATGGATATTGGGGATTTATTTTCGGGTCATCTGGAATATATGGCGAATTGACATTTTCAATGCTCTCAGCTTGTTGTTGACGAACTCCTTGACGCCATAATATGATGGTCAAAATAATCAATTCCACCATAGGTAGTATTTCTAGTAAGCTGGATGCAAAAGTGATGCGATTTCCATTGGCTTGTAATAATTCTTGGCCACCGTTTAATATAAAAATAACCCCAGCGATATGATCATTGAACAAGAAAAGCATAAGAGCAATAATGATGACGAGTATTGTTGGCCAGCTTGGATAAGAATGATTTGATAAATTTATTAACAATATAGCCAAGCTGATGATAATCATCACATAATAATGATCCCAGGATATAGGACTAATTGCCACAATTACACAAACGATTATTGAAAAGGCTATATCTTTATCTTTAGATCGCAATGCCCATATCAGCCCAACGACCAGAAAAGCAGCTGCCAATCCCGCTGATATCAGTGGAGCTATTTTGGGTAGGCTTATCAACGGGGGAGCAGAGATGTAATCACCGCCAATCGGTCGAGTCCCATCAAATAACCGATAACCAATTGACCATAGCGAATAATTTTTCAAAAATGAATGGTAAATCGCTGACACCTGAAACGTCACTCGGAGATAATAGTCCAAAATCGGGCCAACTCCCATTGCTATTAATGCAATCAGGTTCAATCCAATTGCGGTCAGGCAGCTAGAGAGTAAAGTGCGCCAATCCTTTTTCAAAGCGAAGTATACGATCAATGGCCACGTGAACATCTTAATCGCTACAGATAAGCCAATGAGCATACCCGCTAGGATCTTCTTGTCTTTCCGAAAAGCCAGCAATGCTGCTAACAACAGGGTGGTTAAAAAGATGGTAAGCTGTCCAAATAACAGATCAACCATTACCGGATACCAGGTAAGTAATAAAAATAAAATAAAAATCGTACGAACCCAATCCACCCTTCCTCTCCATAGGATGCTTGCCATACCAGATATTGCGATCAAGCATATCATCTCAATAATAAACCACACAACGATGACATTTTTGAGGCTGAACAGTAATAACGGAGTGGATAGGATTGCTATAAATGGTGGGTAAGGTGCAGGATGAGGAAAGAATGATAAATTACCAATAAACATATGCGCTAATTCATCTAAAGGCAGATATGGATTCACGCCTGAAATTAGAGCTTTCGCCATTAAAAATTCTTGCAGAATGTCTCGTTCTTGGTAGGTTGCCGGAGAAACAAGTAGAATTAAGATGATTCTCAATCTCGCTAGTCCCATTATTACAACCAGCCCAATCAATATATAACGCAGCACAACCATTGCACGTGCTTTCGAATGAATCAAATTATTCATCACTCGTTGCATGGTGTTATTTTAACAGGTAAAAAAAGGTTAGCCAATGAGATTCCTTATCAATCTTGATAGGAGCCTGATTAAAATGAAACCCTTTATAATATAATCGTTCCTATATAATAGAGAATGCATGCACGAAATAATCCTTAATCTACATATGCATACCCGTTATTCCGACGGTGCTGGATCGCACGCTGATATTGCCACAGCTGCGATGAAGACGGGTTTGGATGCGGTTATTGTAACCGACCATAATGTGTTGGTGAATGGACCTGCTCGGTACTATAAAGAAGGTAACCGGCATGTTCTCCTGATGGTTGGGGAGGAGATCCACGACCAGGCGCGTAATCCCCAAAAAAATCATCTCTTGGTAATAGGAACACCACGTGAGCTAGCGACTTATGCCTACGATCCACAGCTCCTCCTTGATACTGTCGCAAAGGCGAGGGGGCTATCCTTCATTGCCCATCCAGTCGATCCGGCTGCACCTTCTGTGAATGAAGGTGATATCTCCTGGGTGGATTGGAACGTACACGGATTTACCGGTCTCGAGCTCTGGAATGGTTTTTCGGAATTTAAACCCCGTATCCGCTCCAAACTGCATGCTATTTACTACGCCTATTTTCCAAAACGCATCGCCCGTGGACCTCTGCCGGAGGCATTGCATAGGTGGGATGAGCTTCTCTCTACCGGGAAAAAGGTGGTCGCGGTTGGTGGTTCGGATGCCCATTCCCACAGGATGCATCTCGGACCATTACGGCGGACAGTATTTCCCTATGAGTTTCATTTCAGCTCCATTAATACACACATCTATGTGCCTCGTCCACTTGGTACGGATGCCGCATCAGATACCAGTATGATCCTGGATGCGCTCCGCGATGGTCATTGCTTCATTGGTTATGACCTGCCCTCCCCTACACGCGGCTTTCGTTTTATCGCCAGTGGGATGGATGGGACAGCCCAAATGGGAGATGAGCTCAGCTGTAAGGGTGGTGTGACCCTCCAGATACATCTACCCGCGCGTGCTGAATGTGTGTTGCTTAAGGATGGCAAGCCTGTGCGCACATGGCGTAAGCATGAGCAGTGCACATACATTACCAATCAACCTGGGGTTTATCGGGTGGAAGTGTATATTCATTATCTAGGACGAAGGCGAGGGTGGATTTACAGTAACCCGATATACATCTGCTGATCGTCCCTTGTCCATATATCGAAATATTCTCCCCCATGAATAAATCCAAATTGATAACAGTAGATTTAATCGTTTAGCTTCGATCGACTAGAATCCCATTTATCGATTAGTTAATGGCAAGGAAATATGCCATTTCCGTAACTACTCACGCTGCTTTCCCTTGCATATTATTGAAACAATATGGATGGAGAAGTATCGAAAAAAAGATGTGCGGAGGGTCCTAGACCCGACGCACATCCTTTTTTTGTACGCTTCCCCCCTTCCATATTTTAGGGAAGGGGGGATAAAGGGAGGATGGGTGAGTAATTACCCATCTCCCCTAGAACCCTTGTTCTATCTACCAATTTAGGGTATGATATTAAGTCTGCTCCTCGAGGTCATCTACCTATGCCCTTCAACCTCCAAGCCCCCTTCCAACCCACCGGTGACCAGCCGGAAGCCATCCGTCAAATAGTGGAAGGCATCAGTAAAGGCTACAAGCACCAGGTGCTGCTGGGTGCCACCGGCACCGGCAAGACCTACACCATGGCGCAGGTCATCACTCAGGTCCAGCGCCCGGCACTGGTCATGGCACACAACAAAACCCTGGCTGCCCAGCTTTATGCCGAGTTCAAGGAGTTCTTCCCCGAGAACGCCGTGGAATATTTCGTTAGTTATTACGATTATTACCAGCCTGAAGCATACGTTCCACGTCACGACCTTTACATTGAAAAAGAGACCGAGCGTAACGAGGAGATTGAGCGCTTACGCCTGGCTGCCACTACTTCCCTTATGTCGCGTCAGGATGTGATCATTGTCGCCTCGGTGTCTTGCATCTATGGTCTGGGTAACCCGGCTGAGTACGGGCGGGTGGTGATCAACATTGAGAAGGGCAAGATCTACCGCAGAAATGCCTTGTTGCGTGACCTCATCGAAAGCCAATACGAGCGCAACGACATGGAGCTGAAACCCGCCACGTTCCGCGTGCGCGGTGATACCCTTGAAGTCATCCCTGCCTATCAAGACCGCTTTGGTTACCGCGTCACGTACTTCGGTGATGAAGTGGAGCGCATGGTCGAGTTCGATGCCCTCACCGGTGAGCTTCGTCATGAGCTGGATAACATCGCCATCTATCCGGCTAAACATTACATCGCTGCTGAGGATAAGCTTAAGCAAGCTATCCTGGATATCGAAGACGAGCTGCAGGAACGGGTCAAATACTACCGCCAGCAGGATAAAATCCTGGAAGCTCAGCGTATCGAACAACGTACGATCTATGACCTGGAGATGCTGCGCGAGATTGGGTCGTGTGCTGGCATCGAGAACTACTCACGCCATCTCGATCAGCGTGCCGCTGGCACCCCTCCCTGGACGCTGATCGATTATCTCCCCCACGATTACCTGCTCATCATCGATGAGTCGCATATGTCCATTCCGCAGATCCGGGGCATGTACAACGGTGATCGCTCGCGTAAAGAAACCCTGGTGGAATATGGTTTCCGTCTTCCCTCCGCGCTCGATAACCGCCCACTTAAATTCAAGGAGTTCGAAGCGCACATGGGCTGTACCATCTACACTTCAGCCACTCCCGGACCTTATGAGATGGAGCATGCCGAACAAGTGGTCGAGCAGATCATCCGTCCGACTGGATTGGTCGACCCTGAGGTGGAAGTCCGCCCGGTGGAAGGTCAGGTGGACGACTTGATCGCTGAGATCCGTAAGCGCGTCGAAGTCGGTCAGCGTACATTGGTAACGACCCTCACCAAGCGCATGGCTGAAAAGCTTGCGGATTACTTGATGGAGCTGGGCATCAAGGTGCATTATCTGCACTCTGAGATAGAGACCCTTGAACGCATAGGTATCCTGCGTGACCTGCGATTGGGTGTTTTCGACGTCGTGGTGGGCATTAACTTGCTACGTGAGGGATTGGATCTGCCGGAAGTATCTCTGGTGGCGATTCTGGATGCAGACAAGGAAGGTTTCCTGCGTTCAGGAACAGCTCTCATCCAGACAATCGGTCGTGCTGCCCGGCATGTGGACGGCAAGGTCATCATGTATGCCGATAAGATGACCGATTCGATAAATTTCGCCATCGACGAGACCAACCGTCGCCGCGCCAAGCAGGTGGCTTTCAATAAGGAGCACGGCATCGAACCCGTCAGCATTGTCAAAGCCGTGCGTGACCTGACTGATCAATTAGGTGGGAAAGCTCAAGCTGCTGCGCGCGGTGAACGCCCCATCAGCCCGGCCCAAATGCCCAAGGATGAGCTCAAACGTCTGATCTCCGAGCTTGAGATTCAGATGAAACAAGCAGCAAAGGAATTGGAGTTCGAGAAGGCAGCTGTCTTGCGGGATGAGATCTTTGAGCTGCGCGGCATTTTGGCAGAAGAATCTCATGCCCCACCCTGGGAGAGGGTCCGCTATCTGGCAGGCGAGGAATAACCTGACGAAATAAATAAATTACCTCAGAGTACCTGGACGATACGAAGTATTTATTTGGTTTCTCAGTGTTCTCTGTGTTCTCAGTAGTAAGTGTTCTTGATCTTGGTGAACTTCTACTAGCTACCATCCTCAATCCGTAAATCCTTCACAATTCCTTCATAACTCTCTGTTAGACTATGATTGTTTCTATTCATACTTTATTAGTAAAATATCAACTTGAATAATAACTGGAGGAGTCTCTCATGAAAAAGTTTTTGATTATTGGTTTAATCGTCGCATTGGTCCTAATCATCGTTGGTGGAGCAGGTGTGGTCTACGCTCGCGTTCGGGGTGTGGCTAATAACACCGCTGTTATTGTAACTACCACTCAAAACGGAGATAAAATCATTCGTCAATTTGGTTATGCCCCAGGTGGTATGATGGGCGGGTATGGCAATGGTTATGGTCCAGGTGGCATGATGGGCGATTATGGTCCTGGTGGAATGATGGGTGAGCGTGGTAATCGTTACGGACACGGCATGATGGGCGGGCGTGGTATGGTGATTGCACGGGGTGTCGGTATCATGCACGATTACATGATTTCCGCTTTCGCCAGTACCGTCGGCCTCACTGTTGAAGAGGTGGACACACGTCTCGCCAACGGCGAAACGCTCAAGCAAATTGCCATAGCTCAGGGGACAACCGAAGCTGACCTCCCAGCGCTTGCATCTAAGGTTCGCCAGGTTGCATTGGATAAAGCCGTTGCAGATGGGGTCATTACTCAAGCCCAGGCAGACTTGATGCTCGAGCGCATGAATAATGATGCGGGGCAGGGTTTTGACCTGGATAATTGCCCCATGTGGGACGGTGATGAAATCCAGCCTTAATATGCTCATCTAAGTAAATAATCAATCCAGAGACGCGGTCATTCCGCGTCTCTGTTGTTTAATTCCGAGTCATGCCATGCAGCTGTGTGACTACCAGCTTCACATCTTCCCCTTGAAGCAGGCGGATTCCACTAACTTCGAGCTGGCGTTGGGTAGGCTCATCTATGCCAAAAGAAATCCAAAAGATATCCATCAGCCTCTCAGCCTGGTCATCTGCTGCAATGCGGTTGATCGAAAGCTTCCCGCATTCACTACATCGGTGGATCAGCATCAGCTCACCGTACTTCTCCTCACCATACTTATTGCGGCCTCTCTTCACCGTCAACCCGATTGGCTGCATAATGGCTTTACATGCCGACATCCGGTCACCTGGTTGGGCATGGTCGACATGCCGTGACCATAGACAGAATGGACAGTGATTTCGGTTTTTCACCCCCGATAGCATCGGTTGTGTATAGACGGCTGCCTTGCATTGCCTGCATATGAAAATTTCCTCTGACGATTGCCTCCGCCACCGATCAGGATGATTGTGAATGGCGGGGTTAAAGATTTCTGGATACATCGTACACTTCCTTTTGCAATTGCAAAAAACTTTGGTAACGGCGTGGACTGATTTGCCCCTCCATTACCGCCTTGCGGATGGCACA
>Ga0153916_10000976_pt1 | contig 19987 bp, 19 predicted proteins | sample Opewatmetagenome_FD_109642 | JGI IMG/M metagenome (GOLD analysis project Ga0153916, IMG submission 109642) | Freshwater wetland microbial communities from Ohio, USA - Open water 3 Core 3 Depth 4 metaG | ecosystem: Environmental > Aquatic > Freshwater > Wetlands | place: USA: Ohio, Lake Erie... | reverse complement strand
TCGGCGAGCGGCGTGTTGCGCACGCGCGTGGCGCCGAAGTCCTGTACCAGATCGCGGCGCTTGGTCGCCACACCTTCACCCATCAGGATCACGTGCGCGTCGCGACTCATTTCCTCGCGCAGCGCCTGGTGTATGGCATTTGCAACAGTCATGCGGGTCATCGTAGAGTTCTCCTTGTCGTGTTCAGGCATAAACATGTTCAGTCAGGGTTTCGGGCGCGGGCCAGGCGCTCGCTTGCGCGAAGGTCGTCGCGGCCGCGATGCGCTCGCGCACGCGCCGCTCGATCGCGGCCAGACCCGCGGAATCGATCAGCCCTTCGGCGATCAGCCGTTCGGTCTGCGCCCGGATCGGGTCGCGCTCCTGCCACCGCTTCAGCTCGGCGGCATCGACATACGACTGGTCGTCGGGCTCGAAGTGGCCGCGCTGGCGGTAGGTGACGAGCTCCAGAAACTGTGGCTGTCCGTTGGCACGGATCTGCGCCACCGCCTGCGCGGCCGCGGCGTACACGGCGTCGACGTCGTTGCCGTCGACGCTCTGTGTTGGCAATCCATGGCCGCGAGCCCAGGATGAGATGGCAGCGTCGGGCATGGTCTCGCGCCGGTGCACGTAGGCCTGCCACTGGTTGTTCTCGGCCACGAACAGCAGCGGCAACTGCCACTGCACCGCGAGATTGAGCGACTCATGGAAGATACCCTCGCAAGCCGCGCCATCGCCGAAGAACACCGCGACGATGCCGCCGGGTACGCCCTGACCCATCTTCTGCGCCAGCGCCACGCCGGGGGCCATGGACAGTTCGCCGCCGACGATGGTGGACGTGAGCACGACACCGAGTTCTTTCACCGAGATGTGCAGGGTGCCGCTGCGGCCGCCGCAGTAACCGTCGACGCGGCCGAGCACTTCGGCCACCAGCCGGCTCGGGTCGGCGCCGCGCGCGAGCAGGTGGGCGGCGCTGCGATGGTTGGTCAGAATGTGATCGCGCGCCTCCAGCGCGTCAATCACGCCTACCGCGCAGGCTTCCTGGCCGACGCTGGTACAAGTCCCGGGCGCGCCGCTGCGCTGAAGCTCCACGAGCTGTTCTTCGTAGGCGCGGATCAGCATCATGGTTTCAAGCTGGCGTACGCGGGCATAAAGAGTCGTTTCAGTCATAGCGGGTTTCTCCTTCAAGGTTGGGCACGCTTACCTTCTTGCCTGCTTGGGCAGATTTTTCGGCACGAACTCGAAATACGGCGTCGTTACCGCCTCGCCGGGCGCGGCTGCGGCCGGCGCCGGTTCGCCGGCCGGCCCGAGCGCGCGGACGAAGCGATACATGGCGATCAGGTCGCGGTCGGTCATGTCGCGCAGGTTGAACCACGGCATCGGCGGGCGCATCGGCTGGCGCACGCGCGCAAGCCACTGTGCCTCGGTTACTTTCTGCATGTAGAGACGGAGATTCACCGGATAGCTCGTGCCCCACGGACCCTGGAAACCGACCGTGCTCCCGGTGAGCCACTGGTCAGGCGGAATCTTGCCGGCGGCTTCATTGAAACCCGGGGTGTGGCAGTCGTTGCAGGCGCCGACCCCGACCAGATAGCGCCCGCGCTCAAAGGTGCTTTTTTCCACCGGGGTATCGGCGGCATGGGCGGAGAATGTGAACAGGACCAACGGCAACAGCAGGGAATGCGGCAATTTACGTGATTTCATGGGTGGCCTCCTCGGCGCAGGGTTGTATGTTTCGAGGAGAGTTTATGCAGGTGACCAGGCCGCCGTTGCTAAATCATGACTCACGAATTCCTAAATGTTTCATAACTGGCCTGCGGCGAGCAGCATCTGGCCCCACACGATCCCCTGCAAATAAGGTAAGGTTCACTTTCTCCGGCAGCAGAAGGTGAATTACATGCGACTTGGTTTTATCGGCCTCGGCAACATGGGCAGCGAGCTGGCGCGCCATCTGCATGCCGCCGGCCACACGCTCACCACCTATGCGCGTGGCGAGCGTTCGCGCGCCCACGCCAGCCGCCTTGGACTGAGCCCGGTGGCCTCGGCCGCCGAGGTCGCGCGCGCGAGCGAGGTGGTGTTCACCATGGTCACCGCTGGCAGCGATGTCGAGTCGGTCGCGCTGGGGCCGCAGGGGCTGGTGCATGGCGCGTCGCCCGGCCTGATCCACGTGGACATGAGCACGATCTCGCCCGCGATCGCGCGCGATGTGGCCCGGCGCTTGGGCGAGCGCGGCGTCGCCATGCTGGACGCGCCGGTCTCGGGCGGCGTGGCCGCGGCCAAGACGGCCTCGCTCACCTTCTTTGTCGGCGGCGAACAGACCATTTTCGAGCGCACGCGCCCGCTGCTGGAATGCATGGGCAAGACGATCTTCCACATGGGTCCGCTGGGAGCGGGACAGGTGACCAAGCTCGCCAACCAGATCTGCCTGCTCGCCAACCTGCAGGGCGCGGCCGAGGCGCTGCTGTTTGCGCGCGGGCAGGGCGCGGACGCGGCCAAGGTGCGCGAAGCGGTCATGACGGGCCTGGGCGCCAGCCGCATGCTCGATGTGCTGGGCAAGAAGATGGTCGAGCGCGATTTCGCGGCCGGCATCGTGGCCGCGCTGCATCACAAGGACATCGGCGTCGCGCTTGAGATCGCGAACGAAGCCGGGATGCCGCTGCCGGTGACCGCGCAGGTGATGCAGCAGCTCAACGCGCTCATGGGCAGCGGCTTCGGCGAGCAGGACACGAGCTCGCTGCTGCTCGTGCTGGAACAGATGATGGGGCGAAAAGAGAGCTGAAGGAGCCGGAAGCGCCGGAACGGCGGGCGCTACTTGGCCGGCGTCAGCAACGCCTTGCGCAGGGGATACTTCACTCCGAACTTCTTTTTGAACTCGGCAGTGGCGCGTTCGTAGTCGTCGACGACCGCAACTTTCGTGATTTCGAAGAATTCATTGCGATGGTATTGAAGGGTGCCAACATAGACCGCCTTCTCTCCCGGCTTGATGGAGACCTTCAGCCCGCCGGGAAAGTAGGCCCGGTTCATCTCTCTGCCGCCGAGGTCCAGATACAACATGCCGCCGAGGATGAAAAAGGGCTTGCTGTTGCTGCGGACGAAGAAGTTCTTCCCGAGAATCGCCTCAATCCGCCCGGCGTAGTCGGCCATCACCGGCTCCTCCTTCAGTACCCGGTAATGCTCGTCCGCGATCAGAAAGACTTTGTTTTCGAAGCTGCTTGAGTTGAGCCCTTTGATTTTCTGCTCGTCCTTGCGCAGCGCTGGTACGAGCTCGACGCGCCCGACGACGACCGTCTCGCCGCCACCGAGCTCGGACAGGCTGTCCACCGGCTCGCGCGCCGCGCCGACGCAGGCACTGAGCGCGCCGAGCAACAGCAGATTCGCCGCCAGGAGACGGGCCCGGGTTGCCAGCAGACCGCGGCGGGGAATCATGACTTCAGCTGCGCCAGACGCGCGCGAATCTTGTTGCCCCAGGCAGAGTTCTTGACCTCGCTGTCCTCGTCGAGGATGCGCTTCAGCAGTTCGGCTTCCGTCGGCTTGTTGATCTTCTCGATCGAGAACTTGGCCTGTTCGAACATGCCGCTCTTCACCTTTTTGTATTTAAAGGAGCCGAGGAAATAAATGCCGGGTTTGGCAATGCGCAGCGCGGTCTTGCTTCCCTGCCGCGGGAAGCCGTACTCGTGTTGGCCGGCGAAGAAGCCCGAGCCACCCAACTTGGATAACTGGTACGAGCCGGGCGGCAGATAGGAGTTGTAGAACAGACCTTTGTTCACCCCGAGACCCCAGTACGGCATGTCGGACGGCGGGGCGACCTGTGTAAGCCAGGCGGAGCTGACACTCGTGGGCGCATCGTCCATGTCGATGTAGCCGAAGACCAGCGAATTGGTCGGGTCGTTGATGTCCCGCTGTGGGCCGGTGCTGGCGCAGCCGGCCAGCAGCCCGAGCGTGATCAGCCCAAGTGCGAGCCATAGCCGGTGTTTCATGTGGTTTCCCTGTACGGTGGTTTTGCTGGTTACTGAAGTATAGACAACCGTCCGGGTTGAGCCGCGGAGCCCCTGTTTTACAAAGAGAAACGGCCCAATCAGGAGCATTTTGGTTTGCAGCGAATCTTTAACTATTCCGTCTTGCCGCACGCGGATTTGCCGATGGCTTCCATCACCGCGGCGGCAAGGATGCCGGGAATCAGCAACGGAGTCCGTGCCCCGATATCGCCCGTCTGGTAGCCTGTGGAATAACGCAAATGAACCCGCTACTCCTGATTCGTTCCTGGGCGCGGCAGCAACTGATGCGCCTGCACCGCCAGTCAGACGTTGAGCGCCGCCGCAACATCCCGTTGCGCGAGGCGATCGACCTGGTGGTGTCCGGCACCGACCCGCGCATCCGCGCGGTGATCAACCACGGCCGCAAGCTCAGGCCCGCGGTCGAGCGGATGCTGGCATTCCTTGACAGCTGCGGCGGCTGGTTTCCCGCGCCGAGCGAGATCAGCGTCCGCGCCTGGACCGCCGATCCGCTGGTGCACGCGCTGTTTGCCAACGCCGCCGAGTTGCAGGAGCTGTTCAGCCGCGACCGGGAACTCCGCGCCTTCTTCCGTGATCATCCCGAGTGTCAGGAGGCGTTCGTCGGGCTGGTGGTCACGTGCCGCGAGCGCCACACGCTTGGCATGGCGCTCAACAGCGACCTGCTGCAACGCGAAGTGGCGCAGACGGTGCTCAACTTTACCGATCACCAGGTGTTCGGCGCGTGCGGCAGCGAATCGGAACTGCGCGCCAACGTGGAGCGGCGCGGTTTCGGTTTTCTTGTCGGCGAGGCGCTTGAGCGCATCGTTGAACGGAGCCGGCACCGGCGCGGTCTGGAGGAGCAGCAGCATCTTCTGCAGCTCGAATTGAAGGCCCTGGAGCACAAGCGTGGCGCGGTCGACATGCTGTCCGACGCCGCCGGTTCCCTGGATGCGCGTATCGCGCAGTTGCGGGCGCAGGTGTTGCAGGATCAGCAGGCCATCGGTCAGGAACACACGCACCACACGACACTCGAGGATTACATCGCCTGCATCAACGAGGTGCTGGGCCATCCGGAGGCTCATCTGATGCAAAAGCAGGTCAGCCTTCACGTCAATTGCATGAACGTCAAGGTTTACTCGCCATCCGAGCCCGGCGATCATCTGCGTTTCACCGAGATCACGATCGGCCGGCGCACGCCGCGCGTGGTGCTGCTGGGACGCTTCCCGCGCGCCGATCTGTTGCCGGAGCGCGATCCGCTCGACGAGGCCCAGCGGCTGCTCGGATCGTAGGCGGGAAGGAGATTTCAAACAAAGGCCGGGGCGGAAATCCGCAGGAAAACCCGGAGCCAGGCCTTCATCGACAGAAGGGTTAAAGTCGCCAGAGCCAATTATGGCTGGCCCCGAAACCAAAACGGCCCCGTGTGGGGCCGTTTTGGTTTGCAGCGAATCTTTGCTATTCCGTCTTGCCGCGCGCGGATTTGCCGATGGCTTCCATCACCGCTTCGGAATTATGGAACAGGGCCCACACCAGCCACACCGCGCTGGCGAGGATGCCGAGGATGAACGTCCAGTCGAGCATGGTGCGGATGCCATGGCCGAGGAACGGCGCGCTGAACTTGATGAGCACCACGTAGGCGCTGGCGGTGACGATGAGCGTGATGAGCGCGAGCGCCGGATCGGCGAGCCGGGCCGTGCCGCCGCCCGTGGCGCGCAGTTGCTGCGCCAGCCGCTGGCCGAGCAGCAGCAACAGGATCAGGGCGCTGACGTGGGCGAAGAACTGCACCAGCGAGCCCGCGGTGAGCGACGGCGTGCCCAGCGTGGTGTTGCGGAACAGCGCCAGGCTGCCCAGCACTTCGCCGAGCACCAGCGCGGCGGCGATGACGATGAGAAATTTTACGATCCAGATCCAGTTTGTGTTCATGGCATGCCTGACTGTTTGAGGAGCTGCTGAAAGTGTAGCCAAGTCTAAGGGGCCGCCGGGTGTCTGCCAAGGCCACCGGTCAGCGCCGGTGCGGCATTGATCTCCTTGGGTGCGGGATGGAACCTGAATGACTGGGGCCATGTTCCTTGATCTCCGGCTTCGACAAAGCGCCCATTTCGGGCGCTTTGTTCATCAGGTCTCTTAATATGGTCCACCAATCGAAGCCGCCACAGCCGTCATGCGTTATGCAGCAGCAAAGAAAACCCCCATAATATGCGCCCTGGCGCGGGAACGGGTCACTAGAAGGATTTCTTGAGTGGAATGCAAGTCTGCAACATCGATGGCATTGACCGCTGGGCTTTTGCTTAGGCTGCTGTCAGGCGTCGGGCCAGCGCAGGCGGCGGAGACGCTGACGCTGGACCAGTATTATGACGCGGCGTTGAAGCGCAGCGAGGTGGTGGCCACCCAGGGCGAGCTGATCCGCCAGACGGAAGAGCGTTACAACCAGGCGAACGCGGCGCTGTACCCCACCGTGAACGGTGTCGCCTCGTACACCCGGCAGGACCCCATCCCGGCGGGGGAACTCAGTACTGCGAATTCACCGAATCGGCAGTCGCTTGCCAAGGTGATGGCAACCCAACCCCTGTTTCGCGGGTTCCGCGAGTTCGCCGGCCTGCGGCAAACGAAAGCCCTGCTCGGGGCGCAGAACGATGACTATCGCAATGCGTGTGTACTGCTGTTCAAGGACGTGGTGCAGAATTTCTACACCGTGCTGTCGCTCGAGCAGGATATGAAAAATCTCGACGAAGAAATCAACCAGGCGCTCGATCGCGAGAAGGAACTCAACAGCCGGGTGCGCATCGGCCGCTCGCGCGTCAGCGAAGTGCTGACGGTGCAAACCACCATCAGTACCTTGCGCGCCCAGGTCGAGCAGCTGCAGGGGCAGCTGCGGACGGCACGCGAGGTGTTTGCGTTTCTCAGCGGGCTTGAGCCCGCGACGCCGCTGCGTGACACCGAGGCGTTGCCCGCCGGCATGGAATCACTCGATGAATACCTTGCCCGGCTGGCGCTGCGCCCGGACGTGCAGGCAAGCCGGCAGCGCCTGACCGCCGCGCAGGAGAACGTGTCGGTGGCCAGAGGGGCGCATCTGCCCTCGGTCGATTTAAACGCCAACCGCTATCTGGAGCGGACGGGCAGCCTCAAGGACTCCACGTGGGATGTCCAGATCGCGCTGACGCTGCCGATCTACGCCGGCGGCCTGCTGCAATCCAAGGTGAGCGAAGCCGTGTCGCAGCGCACCCAGACGGAGTTGAGCGCCAGCCAGGTGAGCCGCCAGGCCGAGCAGGAAATCCGCTCAGCCTATCAAAGCGTCGTGTTCGATGTGTCCCAGCTGGCGGCGCTGGAAAAGGCCACGGAGGCGGCCCGCAAAAACTACGAAGCCCAGCGCCGCGACTATCGTCTGGGTCTGGTCACCAACCTGGACGTCTTGCAGGCACTGACTACCTTCCAGGAAAACCAGCGGGCGCTGGATCGCGCGCGCTACACCGCGAAAATCGATTTTTTCAGGTTGCAGGCGGCCGCGGTACGCCGCCCGGCGCTGCCTGAGGGCGCTGCGCCATGAACCTTCCCGAGATCGCCGTCCGCCGTCCCGTCTTCGCCTGGATGATGATGGCCGCCCTGATCATCTTCGGCCTCATCTCCGGGTCGCGCATGGGCATCAGCCAATTGCCGGACGTCGATTTCCCGGTGGTGTCCATTTCCATCAATTATCCGGGCGCCGCGCCCGAGATTATCGAGACCAACGTCATCGACGTGCTGGAAGACGCGGTGATGACGGTGGAAGGCGTGCGCAACGTGTCGTCGACCTCGAGCTACGGCCAGGCCACCATCTCGGTTGAGTTTGAACTGAACCGCGATATCGCGCAGGCGGTGCAGGACGTTCAAAACAAGGTGGCGGCCGCGCAACGCACGCTGCCCAAGGACATCGATCCGCCGGTCGTCAGCAAGACCAACCCCGAAGACCAGCCGATCATGTGGCTCACGCTGAGTAGCGACCGGCACAAGCCGGCCGAGATCATGAAGTACGTGAAGGACGTCCTGAAGGACAAATTTTCCTCGCTCGGCGGCGTGGGCGAAATCCTGCTCGGTGGATATGTCGATCCCAATCTGCGCGTGTGGGTCTCGGGCCACGAATTAAACAAGTACGAACTGGCCGTCACCGACGTCCTGAACACGATTCAGAGCGAACATTCGGAACTTCCGGCGGGGCAGATCTCGAGCGGCAGGAAGGAATACGACGTGCGCACGCTGGGCGAGGCGAAGACGTCCGATGAATTTGCGAACCTCGTGATCAATCAGCGCGGCGGCCAGCCCGTCTATACGCGCATTGCGCTGAAGCAGGTAGCGACCATCGAGGACGGACTCGACGACATTCGCCGCATCTCACGCGCCAATGGTTCCCCGGCGGTCGGGTTGGGGATCCGCAAGCAACGGGGATCCAACGCCGTCGCGGTGGCGCAGGCCGTCAAGAAAAAAATGCAGGAAGTACAGCCGCAATTGCCGGAAGGCATGAAGCTCGCCCTGAACTTCGACACCACCAAATACATCGAAGATTCGGTGCATGAATTCTATTTCACCCTCGTTCTGTCCGCGCTCGTCACTTCCCTGGTGGTCTGGCTGTTCCTCGGCAGCTGGACGGCGACGCTGAACATCATCCTGGCGATTCCGACGTCGATCATCGGCACCTTCATCGCGCTCTACTTTTTCGGCTTTACGCTCAACACCTTTACGCTGCTCGGCCTGAGTCTGGCCATCGGCATCGTCGTGGATGACGCCATCATGGTGCTGGAAAATATCGTGCGCCACCGCGAGATGGGCGAAAACCGGGTCGAGGCGTCGCTCAAGGGAACGCGCCAGATCACCTTTGCCGCCCTGGCCGCCACGCTCGCCGTGGTCGCGATCTTCCTGCCCGTGGCGTTCATGCGCGGTGTCATCGGCCGGTTTTTCTTCCAGTTCGGCGTCACCATGACCATCGCCGTGCTGCTGTCGCTGTTCGAGGCGCTGACACTGACACCGATGCGCGCCTCGCAGTTTGTCCAGGCCGGCGCCCGCACCACGCGCATGGGACGCGCCGCCGATTTTGTGTTCCACCGCACCGCCGCGCTTTATCGCAGGTTGCTGGATATCGCCCTGCGGCACCACTGGAAGGTCATCCTCGGCTCGCTGGCATTCTTTGCGCTGTCGGTTACGTCGGTTCAATTCGTGAGCAAGGAGTTCATGCCGGCGCAGGACCAGGGAACCTTCATCATCCGCCTGCAAACACCCGTCGATTCCTCGATGGAGTACACCAATTCCAAATTTCTCGAAGCCGAGAAATTTTTCAAGGGGCGGGCGGAGGTTGAACGTTACTTTACCGCCGTCGGCGGTTTCGGCAAGGGCGGAGTCGTCAACAACGGAATTCTTTTCATCAGCATGAAGCCGAAGGGAAGCCGCGGTGTCGATCCCCAGGCGGGCCACGAACTCAGCCAGCAGGAGCTGATGGACGTGGCGCGCCAGGCCATGAAGCAGGTCGGCGACGTAAAGGTGTCGATACAGGATTTGTCGTTGCGCGGGTTCACGGCCGCGCGCGGCTTTCCGGTCGAGTTTTCGGTGCAGGGGCCGAGCTGGAACAAGCTCGCGGAGTATTCGCAGACGATCATCGAGAAACTCAATGCCACGGGCCTGGTCACCGATACCGACAGCGACTACCTGGAAGGCAAACCCGAAATCCAGATCATCCCCGACCGCGCCAAGGCGGCGGCGCGCGGCGTGAGCATCAACGGCATCTCGCTGGTCGTGAATGCGACCGTGGGCGGTGTCGTCGCCGGCCAGTATTCGTCCGGCGGACATCGCTACGATATCCGGGTGCGGCTGCAAGAGCAGGAGCGTGACCGCGCGGAGCAAATCAAGCACCTGTACGTGCGCAACAACCGCGGCGAGTTGATTCCGCTCTCGGAGGTGGTGGAGCTGCGGGAAAAACCGAGCCTGGCGCAGATCAACCGCTACGACCGCGAGCGCGCGATCAAGATCTTTGCCAACGTGGGCACGGGAAAATCCCAGGAACAGGCGCTGGCGGCGGCCCAGAAAATCACCAAGGAGGTATTGCCCAGCGGCTATCACGCGGTGTTTGTCGGCGGCTCGCAATCGTTCAAGGAATCGTTCAACGATTTGTGGTTCGCGCTCGCGCTGGGACTGGTGGTGTCGTACATGGTGCTGGCATCGCAATTCAACAGTTTCATCCATCCCGTGACCGTGCTCATGGCGCTGCCGTTCAGTGCGTCCGGGGCCTTCCTGACGCTGCTCATTTCCCATCAATCGCTCAATATCTACAGCTTCATCGGCCTGATATTGCTCATGGGTATCGTCAAGAAGAACTCGATTCTGCTCGTGGATTTCACCAACCAGGTGCGCGATCGCGGCGAGGCCTCCGTGCGCGCGGCGCTGCTCGAAGCCTGCCCCGTCCGCTTGCGCCCGATCCTGATGACGTCCCTGGCCACGGTCGCCGCCGCCTTGCCGCTGGCGCTCGCGCTTGGCCCAGGCGCGGAAACACGCGTGCCGATGGCGCTGGCCGTGATCGGCGGTGTCGTCGTCTCGACGCTGTTGACGCTCTTTGTCGTGCCCTGTGTGTACGAGGTGCTGTCCCGGTTCGAGGGTAGCCGGGTGAACGTGGTGACGCGGGAAAAGGAAATTGCCCGGGCCATCAAAGAACTGACCTGAGCCCTCGCTCTTCCCGCCGGGTCGGGGAACGATTATTGCGGCGGCATGAAACCATTTAAAGCATGGATCCCGGTAAACCGGACCGCCGCATTGAACCTAAGAAGCCATGCCGCAATAGTCAAACATGGGCCGCCGGTGTAGCCTGTGCGGACAGCCGGAACTTTCGGGGGCCATCATGCTCAAAAAGGCCTGAAAAAGAAATCGACCGCGGGGTGTCGCGGCGATTTACCGAAAACCCGATGTTATTATTCAGCCAGCCATAGTGAGGAGTTGCAAATGAAATATCTGTTACGTCTTGTGTTGGTGGCCGGTGTCTTCCTCGCCGGTTGTGTATCGACCTCTACCCTTGAACAAAAGCAGGCCGAACTCAACGCCAAGCAAAAAGAACTCACGGCGTGTGAAGCGCGCATCAAGAGCGAACAGGCCGCGTGCGAAACGACGCGTGCCGCGCTCGATGCCAAGCTCACGGCGGCGAATCAGGAACTCAGTGTGTTTCGCCAGGCGGCGGAGAGCAGGCAGCAGAAACTCGACGAGCTGCAGAAGCAGGAAGAACACCTGCGCGAGCGCCTGAGCCAGGAACTGACGGACAAGAACGTCGAGATCTCGCAGCTCAAGGGCCAGCTCACGGTGCGGATGCTCGACAAGATCGTGTTCCGCTCCGGTAGCGCCGATATCCTGCCCGAGGGCATGGCGGTGCTCGACAAGCTGGCGGAGGCGGTCAAGGACAGCACCGACACCATCCGCGTCGAGGGTCACACGGACGACACGCCGATCAGCGACAGGCTCAAGGCGAAGTACCCCACGAACTGGGAGTTATCGGCCGCGCGCGCGGCCAGCGTCGCGCGCTATTTCGAAACCAAGCACTTTATCAATCCGAAACGCCTCGAATCCCTGGGCTTTTCGATGTACCACCCACTGGCGCCCAATGACTCGCAGGATAACAAGCAGCGCAACCGCCGGGTCGAGATCGTCCTGAAACCGGCGCCCGAGCCGGAATCCACGAAGGCACCGGTGCCCGCAGCACCGGAGGCGGCCCCCGCCGTCCCCGAGAAGCAGCCCTGACGCACGGGCCTGCCACCCAGCGGTGGCAGGCCTTTTTATTGGGCAGGCAGGGATGTCCCGCAGGGAGTAAAATAGCCGTCACGATACCCGGACTATCCACAGACAGGAGGCGCAACCTTGGCAAAACCAAACTATCAGTTTCAAAAGCGCCAGAAAGAATTGCAGAAGAAGAAAAAGATGGAAGAGAAGCGCCAGCGCAAGCTGGAGAAGCACAGCAGCCAGCCCGGTGAAAACCCGGACCAGTCCCCGGAGCAGAACGAGACCGCCGAGAAGAACGAGTAGTTTCGGGTGGGCGCGATGATATCCACCCCGCAGGGCGGAGGATGACGCTCCGTGCGGCACCCGCGCCGATGCCCGCCAAACCGACTCGCCGCGCCATGGACGACCAGCCCCTCCAGATCCTCCGCTCTGTCTTCGGCTACGAATCCTTCCGCGCGCCGCAGGAAGAGGTCATCGGCACTCTGGTGGCGGGCGGCGATGCGCTGGTGCTCATGCCCACCGGCGGCGGCAAGTCGCTGTGCTTCCAGATTCCTTCCATCGTGCGGCCCGGCACGGGCATCGTGGTCTCGCCGCTGATCGCGCTGATGCAGGATCAGGTGGCGGCGCTCAGGCAGGCCGGGGTCCGCGCCGCCTTTCTTAACTACACGCTCACGGCCGACGCCGCGCGCGCCATCGAACAGCAACTGCTGAACGGCGAACTCGATCTGCTGTATGTCTCCCCCGAGCGCCTCATGCTCGAGCGCACGCTGGACCTGCTGGCGCGCGCCCGGCTCGCGCTGTTCGCCATCGACGAGGCCCATTGCGTCTCGCAGTGGGGCCATGATTTCCGCCCCGAGTACATGCAGCTGTCGGTGCTGCACGAACGCTTCCCGGCTACCCCGCGCATCGCCCTCACGGCCACGGCCGACGAACCCACGCGCCGCGAGATCATCGCGCGCCTCGGGCTCGAGAACGCGCGCGTGTTCATCAGCGGCTTCGATCGCCCCAACATCCGCTACCGCATCGCGCAGGGCGGCGGCAGCGCGCGCGAACAGCTGCTGAGTTTCATCCGCGCCGAGTACCCGAAGGAGGCCGGCATTGTCTACTGCCTGTCGCGCAAGCGCGTGGACGAGATCGCCGCCTGGCTCAAGGACCAGGGCCTGGACGCGCTGCCCTACCACGCCGGGCTGACGGCCGAGGTGCGCAGCCGCCACCAGTCGCGCTTCCTCTACGAGGAAGGCGTCATCATCGTCGCCACCATCGCCTTCGGCATGGGCATCGACAAGTCCAACGTGCGCTTCGTCGCGCACCTGAATTTGCCGAAGAGCATCGAGGCCTACTATCAGGAAACCGGGCGCGCCGGGCGCGACGGTCTGCCGGCGGATGCGTGGATGATCTATGGCTTGCAGGATGTCATCACCCTGCGCCAGATGCTGGAGAGTTCCGAGAGCGACGACGCGCACAAGCGCGTCGAGCGCCACAAGCTCGATGCCATGCTGGGCCTGTGCGAACTCACCACCTGCCGCCGCCAGGCGCTGCTGGCCTATTTTGCCGAGCCGCTGCACAAACCTTGCGGCAACTGCGACACCTGCCTCAACCCGCCCGAAACCTGGGACGCGACCGAGCCCGCGCGCAAGGCGCTTTCCTGCGTACATCGCACCGGGCAGCGCTTTGGCGTGAACTATCTGATGGACGTGCTCATGGGCAAGGACGACGAACGCATCCGCCGTTTCGGCCACGACAAAACCAGCACCTTCGGCATCGGCAAGGAGCACGGCGCCACCGAATGGCGCGGCATCTTCCGCCAGCTCATTGCCCGCGGCCTGATCGATGTGGACCTCGAAGGCCACGGCGCGTTGCGCCTCACCGACGCCTGCCGCCCCGTGCTGCGCGGCGAGGAGCGCCTCATGCTCCGGCGCGAAGCCAAAAAACCCGCTGCCGCCAAGGCCAGGGGCAAGGCCGCGGCACGCGGCATCGCCTTCACCCGCGCCTCCGATGTCACGCTGTGGGAGGCCCTGCGCGCGCGCCGCCGCGAGATCGCCCTGGAGCAGGGCATGCCGCCCTACGTCGTCTTCCACGACGCCACGCTCACGCAGATGGTCGAGCGCCGGCCGCAGACGTTGCAGGAGTTCGCGCACATCTCCGGCGTCGGCGAGCGCAAGCTCGCCGCCTACGGCGAGGATTTCCTCGAAGTCATCCGCGCCTACGCACCGGCGCTGGAGAACGATCTGGCTTGATGGGTATCGTCAAACCGGAAAGGTGACCGTTACGCGCAGTCCCATGCCGGCATCGCCTTGGGACAGGGCGGCCGTGGCGCCGTGAAGATCGGCAATCCGCTGGACGATGGAGAGGCCAAGACCGCTGCCGGATTCGTCGGTGCCGAGAGCGCGATAGAAGCGTTCCCAGACCAGCGCCCGCGCCTCCGCGGGAATCCCCGGGCCCTGATCCACCACAGAAAACACCACGCCATCCGCGGTGCTCGCGGTCATGGCCCGCACCACGCTCCCGGGGGGACTGTAGCGGATCGCATTATCGATAAGGTTGCGCATGAGAATCCCGACCAGGGTTGGTTCGCAGGGCGCGCGCACCTCCGTGCCTTCCGCGAGTTGCAGTTCGATATTCTTTTTGATGGCGGCCGGCGCCAACTCGGCCACGACAGCGGCAGCCAGCGCGCGCAGATCACACTGATCGCGGTGGCTGATGTGTTCCGGCTCCAGCCGCGCCAGCGTCAGCAGTTGCTCAACCAGATGTGCCGCGCGGTCGCAGCCAAGCAGCACGTTATCCAGGGCGCGCCGGCGCTCGTCATCGGCCGTGGCCGCGCGCGCCACCTGTGCCTGCGTCTTGATGGCGGCCAGCGGTGTGCGCAACTCGTGGGCGGCATCGGCCGTGAAGCGCCGTTCGTTGTCGAGCGAGTCACGCACCCGCGCGAACAGGCGGTTAATCCCCTCCACCAGCGGTAACACCTCGGCCGGGACCGCGGCGGATTCCAGAGGCGCGAGATTTTCCGGACGCCGCTCCGCGACCTGGCTGCTGAGTGTTTTCAGCGGCCGCAGCCCCCCGGCGACACCAAACCAGATGAGGAGTCCGAGCACGGGCAGAGTCACCAGCAGCGGCCACAGCAGGTGTTCGGCAATGGTTTGTGCCAGGTCGTCGCGTGCCTCGCGCCGCTCCCCCACCTGGACGAGAAAGTTTTGCGACTCATCCCAGGCGCTGAACACGCGCCAACCCTTGCCGTCGATGGCGCTGTCGCTGAAACCCTCGCGCCGGGTCGACAACGGCACGTTCGGCGCACTCGCGGAATGCAGCACCAGCCGTGTTCCCTTCTCCCATACCTGGAACGCCACCTTGCGGCCGTAGCGGTGCAGCTGCGGCGCATGCTCGGTGTCGATGTCGTCCACCTCATGGCCAATCTGGGCAATCAGCAGCGAGGCCGATTGGGCCAGGTGTGCGTCCAGCAGTTCTTCCAGCTCGTGGCGTGTATCCCGATAACTGAGGAGCAACGTGGCGACCCAGGCCAGCAGGGTTGTCAGCAGCAGCACGACCAGCAGGCGCCGCTTGATGGAGCGATTGGCGCGCGGCTCAGTCATTCGTGCCTCGCGGCATCATGTAGCCCACGCCACGCACCGTGCGCACCAGTTCCGGGGTCAGCTTGCGCCGCAGGTGGTGGACATGGACTTCAATCGCGTTGCTCTCGATCTCTTCACCCCAGGCGTACAGCCGCTGTTCCAGCTGCTCGCGCGAGAGGACGCGGCCGGCATGCAGCATCAGTTCATGCAGCAGGGAAAATTCGCGCGCGGTGAGCTCGACGGTTTTTCCCCGATACTGCACGCGGTGTTCGGCCGGGTTCAGCTCAAGCCCGTCCACGCGCAGAATCGAGGCCGCTTCGCCCCGGCCACGCCGCGTCAGGGCGCGCAGCCGCGCCGCCAGTTCGTCGAGATCGAACGGCTTCACCACATAGTCGTCCGCGCCGCTGTCCAGCCCCTTGATGCGATCATCGATCGCATCCCGTGCCGTCAGGATCAGCACCGGGACTGCATTGCCTTCGGCGCGCAGACGCCGCAGCAAGTCGAGTCCCGATACCTTCGGCAGTCCGAGGTCGAGGACGACCGCTGCATACGACTCGGTTTTCAGCGCCGCCGCGCCAAGGGCGCCATCCTGCACCCAGTCCACGGCAAAGCCGGCCTGTGCCAGCCCCGCCTGAATGCCATCGCCGAGCAGCTTGTCGTCCTCAACCAGCAGTATGCGCATGCCGCTATCTTATGACACTCCAGAGCGCAACCGCACCCGTCAGCAGGCCGGCGCCGATCAGCCAATGCGCGCGCCGCACGCCCTGACCGGCTTCGCCCGTTTTGTAGCCGTTGATCATGGCGCGGATCAGATTCTCCCGGTGCAGCAGGCTGCTGACCAATACCCCGGCGATATGCACCGCGACCAGCGTCAGCATCGTGCCGGCGGCGGCCTCGTGCAGCTCTTCCAGCCACTCGCCGCCGATCTCGTTATAGGTGGCGTAGCCGGTCACGCCGGAGAGGAGACCGAGCAACAGCAGCCCGTAGATGACCCAGCTGCCGGCGGGGTTGTGGCCCACGTAGTGCTGCGGCGATCCGGACAACAGCGACTTGAGATAGGCCGCGACCTTGGACGGGCCGAACGCAAAAGAGCTAAAGCGCGCGTAGCGCGTGCCGATCAGGCCCCACACGAGACGGAAGCCGATCAGCCCAAGGACCGTGTAGCCCAGCAGCACGTGAATATCGCGGAACCGCTCCGACTCCGCGGTCAGATAGGCGCCGGCAAACGACCCGGCCAGCAGCCAGTGAAAAACACGGGTGGGAATGTCCCAGACCAGAATGCGCGTTGTCATGTGGATCTCCTTTACTTGGGAATGCGGATGTGGTGTTCGCTGAAATCGCCTTTGTCGCCATCGACGTGGCAGGCCGTGCAGTTGGCCGGACTCTTCACCTTCGGATTCTTCCAGACACGATCCGGCACCTCGTCGTGTTCATGCACAAACCAGCGGGTCTCGGTGATGCGCAACGTTGGCGTCCGCGAGGACGAGCGATCCCGGCCCGCGTTCTTTTCCAGAAATGTCGTGATCCCGGCCGCCGTTTGCGGGTCGAGACTGGCGTCGGTGCCGAAATGTTTATTCAAACCCGACATCAGTTCGCGCCACGAACTGGCCGGCAACAACTGGGGCGGATAGGCGAGGTGGCAGCTGCCGCATTCGGCCTTCCATGTCTGGTCGGTTGCCGTATAAAAATGATCGCCGGCCAGCGCGCCGCCGGCCCAGGACACGCCTGCGGTCAGGAACACCAACAGGCCAAATCGCATCGGAATTTTCATCACCACCTCCTATTTCTTGAGGGACATGAGATAAGCGAGGACATCGCCCTGCTCCTGCGCCGTGCAGGCACGACCGAGGACATCGTTGCAGTTGCGCTTGAACCACTTCTCGACCTTGTCGGGCCGGGTAAAGCGCTCGGCGTTTGCCGCCGGCGCCAGCGGGGCAATCGGCTTGTCGGTCTTGGCATGCGCGCCGGCGACGGTCGGGTTCGGCGTGTGACAGGAGGCACAGCTCCACTCCCGGCCATGGGTGGTTTTGAAAAAGGTCTCGCCCCGCTGGGGGGAAAATCCGGTAAACCCGGCGGCATTCTGCTTCGCCGCCGTTTCGTATGACCGCAGGAAATCCGTTGCGGTCTCGGCGGAGGCAACCGTGGTGGCAGATAACGCGATGGCGACCGCGACCACCCGAAAAATTGTTACACTGTGCATGACGAACTCTCCCGGAAGTTGCTGACGAGAGTGCACGCTATACCCTGCACCTTAAGGGATACTTAACGGGAGAGTCTCAACGGATCAGGGCCGGCCTGACCCAGTGCCGCGATACCAGACAAGGAGTACGCCCATGTTCAAGGCCTACGCCGTCCGCAAACCCAAAGGCCGCCTCGAACGCATCGAGTACGATCCCGGCGCGCTCGGTCCCGGCCAGGTCGAGATCGCAGTCATCGCCTGCGGCCTGTGTCACTCCGACCTGTCCATGATCAACAACGAGTGGGGCGACAGCGACTATCCGCTGGTGCCCGGCCATGAGATCGTCGGGAGCATCACCCAGCTCGGCGCGAACGCAAAACACCTGAAGGTTGGCGACACCGTCGGGCTCGGCTGGTTCAGCGGCAGTTGCATGGTCTGTCACCAATGCCTGAGCGGGAACCACAATCTGTGCGCCACCGGCGAGCAGACCCTCGTCGGCCGCCACGGCGGCTTCGCCGACAAGGTGCGTTGTCAGGCCGAGTGGGCGATCCCGCTGCCCGCGGGGCTCGACGCCAAAAAGGCCGGGCCGCTGTTCTGCGCCGGCATCACCGTGTTCAACGCCATCGTGCAGTTCGACGTGAAGCCGACGCACCGTGTTGGCGTGATCGGTATCGGCGGCTTGGGGCATCTGGCGCTGCAATTCCTCAACAAGTGGGGCTGTGAGGTGACGGCGTTCACCTCCACCCGCGCCAAGCGCGACGACGCCCTGCGCATGGGCGCGCACCACGTCATCGACTCGCGCCATGCGTCGCAGCTGAAAAAAATCGCCGGCTCACTCGACTTCGTCCTTTCCACCGTCGCCGCCGATCTCGACTGGGACGCCTACCTCGCCGCGCTCGCGCCCAAGGGCCGTCTCGATATCGTCGGCATTGTTCCCGCGCCCATTTCGGTGCCCGCGTTGGCGCTGATCGGCGGCCAGACGAGCCTCTCCGGTTCGCTGACGGGTTCGCCGGCAACGCTGCACACGATGCTCGAATTCTGCGCGCGCCACCGCATCGAGCCGGTGGTTGAGACCTTCCCCATGAGTCGTGTCAACGAAGCCGTGGCCCACCTCGCGGCCGGCAAGGCGCGCTACCGCGTCGTGCTCGAGAACGATCTGATCTGACGCCGAACGTGTGTACGATTCACCGCGAGCCTGGGTTGAGCCAATCGCAGTTGGCTGCGCTCATCCACGTGCCGGCCAAAAGTCTGCCCGGGGCGGTCGATGGTACGCCGCCCCGGTACAGTCCGGATCAGCAGAACGGCAAGCCGGCGTCCATGGGCCCCAGTTCTCCCGCCGCGCCGGTCAGGAACACCTCGGTGAGCAGGCCGCTATCCACATCATAAATGAAGCCACGTACGCGCACCGCATCCGGGCCCTTGGTCGGGGTCCAAGGGTGATTCATGATGCGCGACAGGCCGCGGCGCACGTCCCATTCGAGGCGTGTGAGGTTTGAGACCCCGTTGGCATTCTTGGTGTTATTGTCGGAGTCGAGTGGCGTCGCTCCGCCGCGGAAGGCCGCAAAGTGCGCGGGGTTCGCCATCGACACGCCCGGACTCACGAAGGTCCGGCCGACCGCGCTGCTCAAGGCCGCGCCCGCGCCCGCATCGCCTTCGAGACTGGCGCGCAGCAGATCATCCTTGAAAGCCAGCATGCCACAACGGGTGTGATGGATCAGCATCCAACACTCGGTGTTAAGCAGATGGTGCGAGATGATGAGACAGCGGATCGCATCTTCGGTGATCACGCCGCCCGCGTTGCGGATGACATGTGCCTCGCCCACGCGCAGGCCGAGGAGCTTCTCGACATCGAGCCGCGCGTCCATGCAGGCGACGACCGCGACCCGCTTGGAGGGCTGAATTGGCAGGCGCAGGTCACCGGCGTTGGCCGGATTGCTTGCGTAGGACTTGTTGTTGCTGAGCAATTCGTCAATCGTTTTGCACGACGGTGCGCTTTGGCCGCCGCCCATTGCGGTGGTGCCGCCGGAAATACCGCTCAACTTGCGCAGCTCGTGGTGTGACGGATCGTCGATTTGATCGGGTTGAAACGAAATACGGGAATCGTGGCCATTCATGACAACCTCCATGTGTGCAGGCAACCGGAATTGCAGAAAACGCCGCCCGCGTTCGGGACATGACCGATGCAATGAACGCACGGTGGCGCAGACGATTCGATGAGGCAGTTAAGGAAGGACTCTGACCGCCACGGTGAACCGCCCACCAGGACAGCAGAAACTTGGAGCGTCATCACAATAATCGCGAAGCACTCCGGATGTCCAGTGACGATTTTGGTGCAACCGCGCGCGCGTCCAGACCCTGTATGAAAGCCTCGCCATAACTAACAGAGACAAAGCGGGGCATTAATAATTAAAAGAGAGTTAGAACCTGTTGATTCCTATTGCAGTTCGATCGTCGCGCTTACGGTGCTGGTGCCGGCCTCGACCGTGGGCCGACCCAAGAGGCGCGCGATAGTCAGCAGGCACACGAAGAATATAAGGGGATGCCCATTTTTTATGGAT
>Ga0153916_10000975_pt1 | contig 20007 bp, 18 predicted proteins | sample Opewatmetagenome_FD_109642 | JGI IMG/M metagenome (GOLD analysis project Ga0153916, IMG submission 109642) | Freshwater wetland microbial communities from Ohio, USA - Open water 3 Core 3 Depth 4 metaG | ecosystem: Environmental > Aquatic > Freshwater > Wetlands | place: USA: Ohio, Lake Erie... | reverse complement strand
GGGCCGCGCGGAGCATCTCCGCCGAGTCGCGTCCCTTGTTGGCGGGGTCGGTGTCGGGAAACATCTCGCCGATGTCCTTCAAGGCCGCTGCGCCGAGGATCGCGTCGATCACGGCGTGCAGCAGCACGTCGGCATCGCTGTGGCCGATCAGGTGTTTGTCGTGGGGGATGTGGATTCCACCCAACTTCAGGGGTCCGCCCGGACCCAACCGATGGATGTCGTGACCGATTCCTACCCGTGCTGTTGGCGTAGTTGTATCTCCCGATCTTGGTTGCGGTTTAGCACTGCCGCTCACGCGGCGGATTATACCGGGCGGGGGCCGAAGGGACAACGTAGGCCGCCCCTTGCTAAGCCGCAAGCGGCTTCTGCATCAGGAATTCATCCCTCACCCTTCATCCTTCATCCTTATCCTCCCCCTCCTCCTTTCCCCCGCCCAGGGTGGTATCTATAATCCAAGAACCATGGCTGTCATTGAGATCGAAGGACTCTCGAAGTCCTACCGGGTATATCACAAGAAAGAGGGGCTTACTGCTTCGCTGAAGGGGCTATTTCGCCGCGAGTACCGCCTCGTCGAGGCCGTCCGCTCGATCGACTTGACCGTCGAGGAAGGGGAGTTCGTGGCCTTTCTGGGTCCCAATGGGGCGGGCAAGACCACGACCCTGAAACTCCTCTCCGGCGTGATCACCCCGACCGGCGGGACGGCCCGGGTGCTCGGGCGCATTCCGTGGAAGCGGGAAAACGCCTACCGCCGGCGGTTTGCGCTGGTGATGGGCCAGAAGAACCAGCTCTGGTGGGACCTGCCCGCCGCCGAGTCGTTCCGCCTGCACCAGCAGATCTATCGCATCGAGCCGACCCGGTTCGAGCGGACTCGCGACGAGCTGACCGCGATGCTCGGGGTTCGCGGCCTGCTCGGCCAGCCGGTCCGCGAGCTCTCGCTGGGCGAGCGGATGAAGATGGAGCTGATCGCCGCGCTGCTGCACTCGCCCGAGGTCCTCTTTCTCGATGAGCCGACGATCGGGCTGGACGTGGTTGCCCAGTACAACGTCCAGAGCTTCCTCCGTCATTACCAGGAGTCGCGGCGGATTACGATCCTCCTGACCAGCCACTACATGAAGGACGTGGCGGCGCTGTGCCGCCGGGTGGTGGTGATCGCCCTGGGGCGGATCATCTACGACGGCTCGCTGGCCGGGATCGTCGACCGCTTCGGCGGCCACAAGGTGATCTCGCTCGAGATGACCGACGGTCAGGTGCCGGACGATCTGGCCTGCTACGGCGAGGTGATCGCCGTGGAGCCGCCGCGGGTCAAGCTCCGCGTCCAACGGGGCGTGGTCCCCGAGGTGCTCGGCCGCATCCTCGCCGCCCACGCCGTGGAAGACGTCAGCGTCGAGGACCCGCCATTGGAGCAGGTCATTGCGGAAATGTTTTCGTCGACGCAAGAGCAGAGGGCCGTTTAGCCGCGGCACTTGTGCCGCGTGCTTCGACCGGCAATCGCCCCATGCGCAATCGCCTCACAACCTGGGGGACCATCCTGCGGATCAGCATCGAGGAGCGGCTGGTCTACCGGGGGGATTTCGCGCTGGGGACGCTGATGCGGTTCCTGCCGATCGTCACCCAGATCTTCCTCTGGGGGGCGGTCTTCGCCGCGCTCGGCGCGGCGAAGGGGGCCCCGAGCCGGATCGCCGGCTACTCCTGCAACGATTTCATCGCCTACTACCTGCTGACGATGATCAGCCGGGCGTTCTCCAGCATGCCCGGGCTGGCCTCGGGAATCGCCCGGGATATCCGCAGCGGGACGGTCAAGAAGTACCTCATCCAGCCGATCGACATGCTGGGGTTTCTGCTGCTGTACCGGATCGCCCACAAGCTGGTCTATTACGTCGTGGCGGCCGTGCCGTTCGCCCTGGTGTTTTTCCTCTGCCGGGGCTTCTTCCACGGCTGGCCCGACGCGGCAACGCTGCTGGCCTTCCTCGCCTCCCTGATCCTCAGCTTCCTCTTGGGCTTCTTCCTCGAAGCCACGATCGGCATGGTCGGCTTCTGGTTCCTCGAGGTCAGCTCGCTGTTGTTCGTCTACATGCTGTTCAATTTCTTCTTCTCCGGGCACATGTTCCCCATCGACATGCTGCCGGGGGTCTGGGGGACGCTGGTCAAGCTGATCCCGCTCCAGTACCTGGCCTACTTTCCCGCCGCGGTGTTCCTGGGCAAGGTCAGCGGGGCGGACCTGGTCTGGGGACTGGCGATCCAGTTGGGCTGGGTCGTCCTGTTCGTCATTGCCAGCCGGGTGACGTTCCACGTCGGCGTCCGCCGCTACAGCGGCTTCGGAGGCTAGTCCCGATGAGCCCCCGTCCCTCCTACTTCAAAGTCTTCCTCACGTTCGCCCGGAACAGCCTCGTGCGCGACATGACCTTCCGGGCCAATTTCGTGATCGACACCCTGGCTTCGATCTCCTGGATGGCGATGAACCTGGGCTTTTACGCGCTGATCTTCGAGTACACGCCCTCGATCGGGGCGGACACCGGCTGGGGCAAGTACGAGTTCTTCCTCTTCCTCGCCACCGGACTCCTGGTGAACAGCATCGTGCAGACCCTGTTCATGACCAACGCCGACGAGTTCAGCGAGCTGATCCGCACCGGCTCGCTCGACTTCGCGCTGTTGAAGCCGATCGACACCCAGTTCCTCGTCTCGCTCCAGCGGATCGAGTGGTCGTCGCTGGGGAACCTGGTTTTCGGGCTGGTGCTCCTGGGCTATGCGCTGGCGAAGGTCGAGTACGTCCCGGGCCTGGTGCAAGTGGTGCTCTACCCGATCTACGTGGCCTGCGGCGTGGCGATCCTCTACGCGCTGATGATCGCCATGGCGGCCTCGAGCGTCTGGCTGGGCCGCAACCAGACGCTCTACGACTTCTGGTTCTACATCACCAACTTCTCCCGGTATCCGCGGGAGATCTACCGCGGCCGGTTCGGCGACCCGCTGCGGTGGTTCTTCACGTTTATCATCCCCGTGCTGGTGGTGATCAACGTCCCCGCGCGGCTCCTGGTCCGTTCGCTCCACCCCCAGACGCCGGAAGACTGGCTGTTGCCGCTGTTCACCCTCCTGGCCGCGGCAGCCAGCCTCTGGGCCTCCCGTTGGGTTTTCAACCGCTCCCTGGTAAGCTATCGAAGCGCGAGCAGTTGAGCGGCCATGAAACTCGCCTTCAGCTCCAATGCGTACATGCGGTTTTCCGTCGAGGAAACGATCCGGCGGATCGCCGCGCTGGGCTACGCCGGGCTGGAGCTCCTGGCCGACGTGCCCCACGCCTGGCCGGCGGGTTTGCTGGAGGAGCGGAAGCAGGCGATCCGCGAGTGCCTCGCGCGGCACGACCTGAGGATCGCCAACGTCAACGCCTTCATGATGAATGCGGTGGCCGATCCGCGGCAAACCTACTGGCACCCCTCGTGGATCGAGCCGGACCCGCACTATCGGGCAATCCGCCGGGAGCACACCAAGCGGGCGTTGGTCCTGGCGGCGGAGCTCGGGGCCCCGAGCATCCAAACGGAGCCCGGCGGGCCGCTGGCCGAGGGGCAGTCTCGGGCCGACGCGCTGCGGGTCTTCTACGACGAGTTCCTGCCTTGCGTCGAAGTGGCCGAGGCGCACCGGGTGATGCTGCTCGTCGAGCCCGAGCCGGGCCTGCTCGTCGAGCGGTTCGAGCAGTACCTCGAGTTCGCCGACCGGGTGGGGTCGCCGTGGCTGGGGCTGAATTTCGACATCGGCCACGCCTACTGCGTCGGCCAGGACCCCCAGGACTGGATCGCCCGGATGGCGCCCCACACCAAACACTATCACATTGAGGACATCGCCCCCAGCCGGGTCCACCGGCACCTGATCCCCGGCCGCGGCGCGATCGACTTTCGCGCCACCCTACGGGAAATCGCCCGCTCGGGGTATGATGGCTGGATCACCGTTGAGCTCTACCCCTACGTCGAGAACCCCGACGAGGCCGGCCGGGAGGCGAAGGAGTACTTGGATGGCGTGCTCGGGAAGTTGAGGAAGGATGAAGGATGAGGGATGAAGGATGAATGCTGATTGCTGAAGGCTGAAAGCCGAAAGCGGATGGCCTGATGCCGATCGCAGAACAATCTCGTGCATGAAGACCGACGAGCTTAGCACCACCGAACCCTCCTCGACCCTCCGCGCCTACGCGGAGCTGGTCCGGCTGCCGAACCTGTTCACGGCAATGGCCGACGTGGCGATGGGGTTCTTGTATACCCACGGCGAGTTCGGGCCGGGCGATCCGTGGATCCTGGGGCTGCTGCTGGCCTCGTCGACCTCGCTCTACGCGGCGGGGGTCGTGCTCAACGACGTCGCCGACGCGGAGGTCGATGCCCGTGGGCGGCCCGAGCGGCCGATCCCCTCGGGCCGGGTCTCGCTCCGTGCGGCGCGGCGGCTGGGCTGGTCGTTGTTGCTCTTCGGCGCCGCGCTGGCCGTCGCGGCGGCGGTCGTGGCCGGCGTGCTCCGCCCGGCCGTCGTCGGCGTTGTGCTGGCGGGCTGCGTGGTGCTCTACGACGGCTACCTCAAGCGGACCCCTGCCGGGCCGATCGGGATGGGTGCCTGCCGGATGCTCAACGTATTAATGGGGATGAGCGTACAGCCGCTTGCCTGGCGGGCCGAGCACTGGCTGGTTGCGGCGGCGTTGGGGACGTATATTGTCGGCGTCACTTGGCTCGCCCGGCGCGAGGCGGGCCGGAGCAGCCGGTGGCAATTGGCCCTGGCCACCGCGGTGATCCTGGCGGGGATGGGGCTCTTGATCCCGCTTCCCGCCGCGGCGGAGGACGCGATCGAATGGCTGCAGCTCGACCCGTCGCGGTGGTACCTCCTGATCCTCATCCTCGGCGGACTGACCGGCTGGCGATGCCTGCACGCGGTGGTGGATCCGTACCCGGAGAACGTGCAGACCGCGGTACGGCACTGCATCCACACGGTCGTGGTCCTCGACGTGGTTGCGTGCTACGTCGTCCGCGGGGTGCCCGGGGCGATCGTCGTGTTCTTCTTCCTCCTGCCGGCGGTGCTGTTGGGACGGTGGATCGATGCGACGTGATCGGCAGCGGGTCTTGCTGAGCCGATGGGGATGCCCGGAGCGCGGGGCAAGCCCCGCCGCTAACCGCGAAGCCCCGCCGCTAACCGCGATGCGGTCTCAACAAGTCACTCGCCACGGCCCCGCATCCCTGCCCCCGAATTGGCCGAACCGCCTGAACCCTGAACCCTGAACCCTGAACCCTGAACCCTGAACCCCTGAACCCTGAACCCTCTCCATGCCCCAGATCGACCACCACCAGCCGACGGTCCGCGACGCGATGCCCCGGGTGCGAGCCGGGGCGTGCCCGTCGTGCGGCGCGCCGCTGGAGCCGCTGGACAAGTTCTGCGGCGTCTGCGGGGCGGAGCAGCCGGCAACCGCGGCAGTCGCCGCGGCGGCCGGCGCGCCGCCGCAGAAGTACTTCCGCTGCGAGAATTGCAGCGCGGAGGTGGCGATCGATCCCGACCGCCGCAGCTACACGTGCCCGTTCTGCGACTCGAACTACGTCGTCGGGTTCACTCCCGAGCAGACCGGCCGGCAGCCTCCGGAATTCGTCATCGGGTTTGCCGTCACGCCCGAGCAGGCGATGGAGAGGTTCCGCCGGTGGCTCGGCCGCAATCCTTGGTTCCGTCCCGGCGACCTGAAAAGGGCTGAGATCGAGGGGAAGCTGCGGGGGGTGTACATCCCCTTCTGGTCGTTCTCGATGCTCGCCCGGAGCCGATGGTCGGCGTCGATCGGCGAGCACTGGTACCGGACGGAGACCTACACGACGATCGAGAACGGCAAGACGGTCACCAAGACCCGCACCGTCCAGGAGACGGAATGGTGGGACCTTTGCGGCGGGCATCACGAGTACTACAGCGGCTACCTGGTGTCGGGCAGCCGGGGGCTCGGCCAAGGCGATGCCGAGCGGATCAAGCCGTTCCACCTGGCGGCGCTCCGGCGCTACGAGCCGTACTTCCTGGCCGGCTGGCTGAGCGAGGAGTATTCGGTCGGCCGCGAGGAAGCCCTGGAGGCTTGCCGCGGCGAGTTCCAGCGGATGGAGCAGGACCGCATTGCCGCCTTCCTCCCCGGCGACACGCAGCGCAACCTCCGGGCGGAGACCCAACTGAGCGACGTCGGCTCCGATTTGATCCTGCTTCCGGTGTACGTGCTGAGCTATCGGTACCGCAACAAGCTCTACCGCTTCCTGCTCAACGGCCAAACCGGCAAGGCGGCGGGGAGCAAGCCGGTCTCCTGGTGGCGAATCGGCCTGGCGGCCGGTTTGGGGATCGCACTGGCGGCGATCGCGACCTTGATCCTACTGTGGACTTCGCGTTGAGGACCGCGTAATGGGCGACGTGCCGGGGAAGTGTGCGGTGTGCGGCAGCCTGCTGGACGAAGAAGACCTGTTCTGCGCGAACTGCGGGACGGAGGCCCCGCGGCAGCAGGCGGAGGCCCCGGCCGGGGCGCCTGCTGCCCGGCCCGGCGTCGAGCCTTCCCGAGTGTCGAAGGACAATTTCGAGTGCTCCGGCTGCGGGGCATCGATGAGCTACGACGCCGGCGCGGAGGCCCTGCGGTGCCCCTTCTGCGGATCGGTCGAGATGGTGGCGAAGCCCGATTCCAAGGTATTAACCCCAAGCCTCGTCGTGCCTTTCCAGGTCGGCCGCGAGGAAGCCGAGAGGAAGATGCGCAACTGGCTGGGGAGAGGGGTTTGGCGGCCCACCGGGCTGTCGCAGGAGGCGGCCGTGGTGAAGATCGCCCCGGTCTACGTCCCCTACTGGGTCTTCCAGGCCAAGACCCACACCTACTGGACGGCCGACACCGACCAGGCTCCCCCGGGGGCCCGCGCCGGCTGGTATCCCCTGTCGGGCGAGCACCGCGGCAGCTATTCGGGGCTGTTGATCGGTGCCAGCGGCGCACTGGCCGCGGCGGAAACCTGGGCGCTCTGCCCGTTCGACTTGACCCCGGGCGTGCCGTCCGACAAGGTCGACCTGGACAACGTCATCGTCGAGCAGTTCTCGCTCCCCAAGAAATACGCCCGGCCGCTGGCCCGGGAAGGGCTCGAGCAGATGGAAACCGAGGCCTGCACCGCCGCCTATGTCCCCGGCACGGCGCGGAACGTCCACGTGAACGTCCGCATCACGGAAATGATCGGCGAGCCGGTCCTGCTGCCGGTGTGGATCATGGCCTACCGCTTCCGGGACAAGGTGTACCGGTTCCTGGCAAACGGTCAGACGGGCCGCGTGACCGGGCAGGCCCCGATCTCGTACCTGAAGATCGCCGCCACGATCGCCATCCTCTTGCTGATCCTCGCCCTGCTGGGCTTGTTGGCGGTGGGGCTGGGCAAGGTGTCTGCGATGGTCGGGGTGGCCGCAGGATTCCTCCCTCGTGCGCCGGCCGGGTCGGCCTCGAGGCGGCCTTCATCCCCTGGCGAGGTTTCGGGTATACTGAGTGGCCAGAATGTAAAATGCAAAATGCAGAGTGCAAAATGCAAAACGGCGTTACACTTTTCATTCTGCATTTTGCACTTTGCATTTTTCACTGCCAGGCCCGACCATGCCCCGTGAGCCGATTCTAGGCCGTCCAAACGAACTTGCCGACGAGGATCGGGACCTCCGTCCCCAGCACATGGCCGAGATGGTCGGGCAGCGGGAAGTCTACGCGCGGCTTCAGATCGCGGTGGACGCCGCCATGAAGCGGGGGGAGCCGCTGGGGCACATCCTCTTCGACGGTCCCCCCGGCCTGGGAAAGACCACCTTCGCCACTTGCATTCCGCGCGACTTGGGCGTCAGTGTCCAGATTGCCAGCGGGGCGACGCTGAAAGCCCCCAAGGACCTGATCCCGTACCTGACCAACGCCGAAGAGCGGTCGGTCCTGTTCATCGACGAGATCCACCGCATGCAAAAGGCGGTCGAAGAGTTTCTCTACCCGGCGATGGAGGATTTCCGCATCGACCTGACGCTCGGGGAGGGGGTCAACGCGCGGACGCTGAACATGCCGCTCCGCCCCTTCACCTTGATTGGGGCTACCACCCGAACCGGCCTGATTTCCGCCCCGCTGCGGGACCGCTTCCAGATGCGGGAGCACCTGGATTTCTACTCGGTGGAGGAGCTGGCCGAGATCGTCCGCCGCAATGCCCGGAAGCTCCGGGTGGCGATCGACGGCGATGCGGCGGGGGAAATCGCCGGCCGCAGCCGACAGACGCCGCGGCTGGCCAACAATCGCCTCCGCTGGGTCCGCGACTACGCGCTGAGCAAGGCCGACGGCAAGATCACGCTCTGCGTCGCCCGGGCCGCCCTGGAGATGGCGGGAATCGATCCCAGGGGGCTCGACGGCCAGGATCGCAAGTACCTGACGACGATCGCCAGGGTCTTCGGGGGGGGGCCGGTGGGGGTGGAGGCCGTTGCCCACACCATGAACCTCGTGCCGGACAACCTGATCGACGAGGTCGAGCCCTATCTGCTGCGATCAGAGCTGATCGTCCGTACCCCGCGAGGACGCCGGCTCACGCCCCTGGGTTTCTCCCATCTCGGGCTGCACCCCCCCACTGAGTCCTCCGGGAGCCAGCAGGCCCTGTTCGACTGACCCGGGGGAGAAGCGAGAAATTCTCATTGCTCGCCTTCCCGGGGGGCTTGCTGAATCCAGTCTGCCGGCTATGATAGTTGGCTGGTGACTCCTCTGTTTCCCACGCGGGCTTCTTCAGCAAAAGGAGCGAAGGAATGCTCGCCATTGCACCGGGTTGGGAACTCAAGGTGGAGCGAGGTCCGGGCTGTATCTGGGTGCGAATCGAGCACCAAGAGCCCGATTGCTCGGATGATCCCCCCTTGGCCGAACAGGTCTGGGCGCTCATGGAGCGCCATTTCGTCAGCCGACTGGTGCTGGACCTGGGAGGTGTTGATCTGCTCGACGGTTACCTCGTCGGGCAACTGGAAACCCTGGAAAGGCAGATCGGGGAGCACGCCGGGATGATCCGGCTGACGGGACTCTCCCCATGCCACCAGGAGGCGTTGCGCTGCTACGGGTTGGAAGGCCGGTTCCCGATCTACGGCAACCTGAATGACGCCGTGATGGGCGGTTGCCCTCGCCGGCCGCGCTGAGGCGCGTTGCAGAAGAAGAAGCGGGGCAGGCACGCGGTCCCCGCAACGGGCCGCTCCCGTTCGGCCGCGGCCATCTTGCCCATCAGGTGGGCACGTCTAGGACGCGGCGACTTCGAGCTCGTTGGTGATTTCCTCGACTCCGTCCACGTGACGGAGCGCCTCCTGTGCCATCTGCTTCTGGAAGTAGGAGCGGACCACCCCCCGCAGGGTTACGCGCCCCTCGAACGTCTCGAAACGGAGGGTTCGGCGGGCAATATAGGGATTTCGCGCTAGTGCCGTGAGGACCTTGGCGTCCAAAGGGATTTCGATCATGGCAGTTTTCAGTGTCCTTGCGCCCTACGATACGGCCTGACCCGAGTGCTGCACTCCTCGTCCGCCCCCTCCTGGCGATGAACCGCCTCGGAATGCCCTCACCTAGCCGATCGGAAATCCAGGTAAGGTGGATAAAGGATAACCGCTGCGGGGAGTGCAATTTCTGGGAAGGAAGGTCAGAATGTGCCGGTCCTAAAGGATGTACTTGGCCGGGCCGAGGCCGAGAAGCACAAACTGACAGGCCACCGGGCTGAAAACGGCGGCAACGATCAGGGCACTCAGCCAACGAACCCGTCGTTGGAAGTGTACCTCATAGTCGGGATCCTGGCCGACGCGCTTCAAGAATTCTATGCGACGGGCGATGCTGGCGTGCTGCCAGCTCGGGGCATTGCGGTCGACTCCGCTGGCACTGGCGAGGCCCTCCAACGCGGCGACAAAGGTCTCCACCGGCCCGGACTTCGCCTCTGAGGCCAGCATCCGGCAACCGAACAGGTCGGCCTGCCGCTCCAAGAGACGACAGTAGGGGCCGAAAACCAGGAGCATGTAGCTTGCCAGGGCCATCACCGCCACCAGGGCGACGTGCACCTGACCAGAACTCCCCCCATAAGAGGCGGCCTCGCCGAACCGCTGCTGGACCCAAGGGACCAACTGAACCAGCAGAAGCCAAAGGCTGATCGGCACGAGCATAGCCGAGAGTCGCAACAGCAGGTGGCGATGACGCAGGTGCCCGATTTCGTGTCCAAAGACGGCCTGGACCTCCTCCTCATTCAGGTGGGCCAGCAGCCCATCGGTGAGGAATACATACCTTAGATGGGGAAGTAGCCCGGCCACGGCCGCGTTCACCACTAGGTGGTTGGTGTTCCAGACGAGAATCTCCCGCGCACGGAAGTCCGCTCGGCGGGCCGCAGCCTCCAGGCGGGTCCGAAGGGGACCGGCGGCCAGCGGCCGGGTCTGCCAGACGTACCGCAGCAGGACCGGAAAGAGCAGGCACAGTGCCACGATCGTCGCCAGATAGACCCCCGCGGCCAGACCACTGGTGCGAAAACCGGGTATCAGCAGCTCGGCCCCGTCCCGGATGGCCAACAGCCCGAGAACCGGCACCAGAAGAACCCCGAGGCAGTGCCGCACCTGAACCAGCAGGTACTGGCGTCGGGTCACCGCGGGTTTTGTCTCGGACCCCGCCGCCGGGTCACAACGCAGCTCCCGCTCGATCTCGTAGAATGCCGCCCACGAAAGAACGATCGGCAGCAGGACGGGCGCGAGGATCAGCAGCTCGTCGAGGAGAAAGGCTTGATCCAGCCGCCAATTGACGCGGACCAGTTGCGGCCATCCGAAGCCGTAGAGGACTCCCCCCGCTACGGCCAGCCAAAGGCCGGCGTGCAGGCCGCGGACGAGCCTGAGCCGACGCGCCACGGCGGCCCGCTGGCGGCCGTCCTGGCGCAATTGCCCCACCAGCCAGGCCGAGGCGACCGCCGCGGCCAGCGGCACCAGGACCATCCCTGCCAGCGAAAGCACCAGGCGATACCCCCCGGCAGAAACCGGCTCGGAAGGGCTGTTTTCCGATACCACGAGCGCGGCCAGCGTGGCCAGGGTCAATAGAAGGTACATCGGGCCGGCACCACAAGACAAGAAGGACCGAGAGGAGTCGTCGGCAAGAACCAAGAAGGGTCGGCGGCGGCCAACCGCCAACCCCTCTATGGTAATTGGGGGCCCGCGCCGGCTCAAGCGCGTGTCTTGAGGGTTGCAGGAAGCGCTTGCCCTCACCCCCCGAGCCAAGGGGGCATTTTCCCCTCGGGGGGGAGCCTGACGATCCACGCACGGGTCACCGTGGGCTGGGTGAGGATCTCGGCCAGGGCCTCGGCGGGGGGCTGGGCATCCAAGGCGAGCACTCCAATGGCCTCGCCCCCCGGCTTGTTGGTCGGCCGGCCCACCGACATCTGGGCAATGTTGATCCGGTGCCTGCCGAACACGTTTCCCACCTGGCCGATGACGCCGGGGATGTCGCGGTGAACGAAGATCATGAGGATTCCGTCCAGGTAGCTTTCCAGGCGGCAGTCTCCCTGCTGGACCAGCCGCGGCAGGTTGTTGCCGAACAGCGTGCCCGAGGCGATTGCGCTGCGGTCCTCGCAGACGACTTCGGCGGTGATCATCGAAGTGAAGTCGCCCACGTCGCTGGAGCGCTCCTCGACCAGCTCGATCCCCCGCTCCCGCAGGAGCAGCTCGGCGTTGACGATGTTGACCTCCGATTCCATGGCGTGCTCCAGCAGTCCGGCGGCGAAGGCGGCGGACAGCAGGCGGGTGTCCTTCTTGGCGACTTCCCCGCGATAGGAGAGCCTGCACGTTTTCGGCGGGAAGTGGTCGACCTGGGCCAACAGCAATCCGAGGCGATAGGCCAGATCGAGGTAGCCGCGGAGGGTCTCCAGGGTCTTGGCGTCCAGCGGCGACGCGTTGACCGACTGCTTGACCGCGCCGGTGGTGAAGAAGTCCACCAGCAGCTCGGCCGCTTCGAGGGCCACGGTGGACTGGGCCTCTTCGGTGCTGGCGCCCAGGTGGGGCGTGCAGAGCACGTTGGGCATGCCGAACAGAGGGCTGTGGATGCAGGGCTCGTTCTCGTAAACGTCCAAGGCCACGCCGCCGAGGTGCCCGCTTTTGAGCCCTTGCACCAGGGCCTCCTCGTTGAAGATGCCGCCCCGGGCGGAGTTGATCAGCCGGACCCCTTTCCGCATCATGCCGATCTCTTCCTTGCCGATGAGGTTCCGCGTGGTCTCGTTGAGCGGCGTGTGGACGGTGAGGTAATCGACGTGGGGGAGCATCTCGCGGGCCGTGGCCACGGTCTTGATCCCCAGCTCCTTGGCGCGCTGCGCGGAAAGGAAGGGGTCGTAGCCGAGGATCTTCATTTCCAGGGCTTGGGCCCGCACGGCCACCGCCTGGCCGATCCGCCCCAGGCCGATGATCCCCAGGGTCTTGCCGGCCAGTTGCGTGCCGGTGTGCGACTTGCGGTCCCAGCGGCCCTCGATCAGGCTCTGGTAGGCCGGATGGACGTTGCGCGACAGCGCGAGCATCAGGGCGATGGCGTGCTCGGCGGTGGAGATCGTGTTGCCGCCGGGGGTGTTCATCACCACGATGCCCAGCCGGGTGGCGGCGTCGGTGTCGATGTTGTCCACGCCCACGCCGGCCCGGGCGATCGCCTTCAGCCGCCGATTCCCCTCCAATGCTTCGGCGGTGATCTTCACGCCGCTGCGACAGATCGCGCCGTCGAAGTCCAAAAGCGCGTCGTGCAGCTCCTTCCCCTTCAGTCCCGTGCGGACCTCAACGTCGATATTCCCGGCCGACCTCAGCAGGTCGAGCCCTTCCCTGGAAAGCGGATCGAGTACGATCACTCGTGGCATAGCTTCAAACCTCTTGTCCCCAGCGCTGCAAACAGTCGCCTGTAAGACGGCCTTTCCAGGCCGTCGTTCATCCTGTCCAAGATAGCAATTGGATCAATCGCTCGCTTTCACTTCCAAGTCCGCAAGCGCAGTACCGCTCCAGACGATCTTCATTCTGCCGTATGCCTTCGCTCGACCTCTTCCTGGGGCACTACCTCGCCCGCCGCCGCGGCACGCAGCGCGGACTCGATCTTTTTTTCCACATGGAAGCGGTAGATAATGTCATCCTCGGCAAACACCCGGCTGGCGGCGGCGACTCCCGATCCCAAGTTAACCGATAATCCCAGTTCCGCAAGGACCAGCTCGATGCCGGCCAGGGCGGCCAGCACGTCCAGCTCGTCCACGGTCCCGAAATGGCCGATCCGGAAGATCTTGCCCTTGAGCGGGCCCTGACCCCCGGCCAGCTTGACGCCGAATCGCTCCTCCAGGCGCCCGAGGAACCTCTTGCCGTCCACCCCTTCCGGCAAATAGACCGCGGTGAGGCTGTCGGCAGGCCGGGCGGCGACGAGCTTCAGGCCGAGGGCTTCGATTCCGGCCCGCGTTGCCCGGGCCATCATCCGCGCCCGGGTCCACGTCTGGTCGATCCCCACCGCGCGGATCGAGCGGAGCGTCTCCACCAGCGCGCGGACCAGGGAGATCGCCGGAGTGTACGGGGTGTCGGGCTCGGCCAGGGCTTTCCGGTAGGCCACGAGATCGAAGTAGAATGCCTGGCGGTCGATCGACTCGATCTGCTGCCAGGCCGCCGGGCTGACCGCCAGGAAGGCCAGTCCGGGAGGGGCCATGAGCCCTTTTTGAGAGCCCACGACCAGGACGTCGATGCCCCAGGCATCGGTGCGGCACTCCATCACGCCCGCCGCGGAGATGGCATCGACCACCAGCAAAGCCCTGCTGGGACCCACCACCCGGCCGATCGCCTCGATGTCGTGCCCGACCCCGGTGCTGCTCTCCGAGAGCGTGGTGTAGACGGCCACCGCGTCCGGGTGTTGCTCGAGCAGCCGGGCCACGTCTTGGGCCGCAAACGGCACTCCCCAAGGCACTTCGTGGCGGACGACCTGGATGCCAAACCGCTCGCAGATCAGCCGCCACCGCTCGGAGAACTTGCCCGACTCCAGCACGATCGCCTTCCCGCCGCGAGGGACCAGGTTGGTCACGGCCGCTTCCATGGCCCCCGTGCCCGAGCTGGCCAGCAGGAGGACGTCGTGGGCGGTCTGGAAGACGTATTTGAGCCCGTCCAGGGCCTCGCCGAGCAGCCGGCGGAACTCGTCGGTGCGATGGTGGCGGACCTGCCGGGCCGAGGCAAGCAGGGCCTGTTCGGGCACCTCGGTTGGGCCCGGTGTCATCAACCGGTACTTTGGCATCTGCGCAAACCCCTCGACAGGCGTAGGACCCTGGCGGGCAAACGGCCCCGACCACCCGTCGGTGTGGACATCCCAGCGACAGAGGCGACGGGCACGTAGCCGAAGCCCGCGGGCCGCCCGCCAAATCGCGCTATTCTACCGCGTCGCCGCCGGGATTGCGATGGGCCCAACGGACCCGGGAACAACGCGGCGGGCGCCTGAAGAAGGGCGTCGCGAAGCCAAGGTAGGTCAGGCACTCCCCGTGCCTGACACCCGTGATCCTGCGTGTCGAGGCCGGCCGATGGCGTATGCCCGAATTCGTCAGGCACGGCGTGCCTGACCTACCGTCTGCTGGTTAGGCTCTGAAGTCTCACGGATTTGCATCGAGATTGGCCCCACGTTGCGGAGCAACGTCCGTGAAACACCGACGGCGATACCAACCACGGCACCGAAAATCGGCCCAGACAGAGTCAGAACCGTTCCGACCGCGTCGGAAAAGAACCTGTCCGAAAACATCGCGACACCCGCTATCAAGCCAAGTGGCACGCCGATTAACCCGTGGTGGGCCACCGAATTGGCCATATTGGGCCGGATCGCCACGATGCAGATTGGTACGGCCGCAAGCAGCGTAGCGGCCACGAAGGCGATGCACCTGCGCGTCGTCGAGATTCCCAGAAACCTTACCCGGTTGAATCGCTCCCAAAGCAATGCAAGCGGGGAGTAATCAACCCACTTCGCGGGATAATACGTAGCTGCCGCCACGCGGCCAGACTCGTCCAAGTCCACAAGGATCTCACCTCTCAATCCAACCCAAGACGGCTTGTATCCTTTGTATCCGGGACTGCCGGTACCTATGCCCCCGACGCCGTCATACCAGCCCGGCGGCACTCCAACGGCCTCTTCTGCTTCGTGTTCGGTCATTCCTGGCAGAATTCGGCCGCAGGTTTCGCTGTCAACTCTCACTACCGGCGTCAGGACAATGCCCATAAGAAAAGCCATAACGAACATCACAAGGAACATCGTGCGCAGATGATACTGAAATCGCATGACCGGTCCCAATGTCGGTTCTGCCAACAGAGGTTCTAGCCGACAGGGTGTCGGAAAAAGAGGCAAGCAGGGGCACATTCAGTGCCTTGGCGAATGTTGCCTCGCACTGAGAACCCATCTTACCGCGCTCGGGTCGGCGTGGCAAGCAAGACGCGGGCAGCACCACCGGACCCGCCGTTTGGCCGTATCACCCCAGCGTCTAGCGGACGGTGTTCGGCGGCTGCGCCGCCGTTTGAGTGCCCCCGGACGGGGACGCACCGTTAGGGTTGGGCCTCACCACGGATTGCAGCGCGGCGACCCGGGCGGCCACGTCGGGTTGGAAGCGGTCGGCGTACAGCGATTGCTGGTAGTCCTGTAGCGCCAGCAAGTGATCGCCGCTCTGTTCGCGGAGATGGCCGAGGGCGGTCAAGGCCCGGGCGTTGCCCGCGTCAACGCGAAGCGCGTCGGCCAAGTGCTTTTTCGCGGATTCCCGGTCGCCGGTTTCCTCGCAAACGCGGGCCAGCTCGATTTTCGGGTCCGGCAGGTGCGGGCTCCGCTCGGCCCATGCCTGGAGGAGCCGGAAGGACTCCTCGCTCCGCCCTTGCTCGGCCAAGAGCACCGCCAGCCCGCGATGGCACTCGCGATGGCTCGGATCGCGGTTCAGGCAGAGGTGGTAGTAGCTTTCCGCCTGGGCCAACTCGGGCAGGCGCCGGTTCAGCGCGCCCAGGCGATGGTAGGTCGCCGCCAGATTGTAGTAGGCGTCGGCGTTGTTGGGATCGCTGTCGATCGCCTTCTGGAATTGCTGCAGGGCCTCTTGGTATCTCGTTTGATCGAACAGCCGAACCCCCTCCGCGTTGAGGCCCCGGGCGGCGAAGTCGCTGCAGCCCGTAGTCAGGGCCAGAACGGCGATCGCTACCGGCATGCACCAGCAGAAGACGAGTCGGGCAGAGCGGCGGCGGTAACCGGCGGCTCCTTTGGCGGTGGTCACGTCGCTTGTGCCTCGGTTGGCGGGTGCGATCGGGGGAAGGGCAGTGCCTGCGCAAGGACTTGCAGGACAGGCCCGGAAAAGTGCCGGAGAATACCGCCGGGACGGGCGCGACGCAAGCCCGGATTTCCCTGCTTTCGGGCCAGCAGGGGCGAGGTGTGTCGTTCTATATCCCCCAAAGGAGGCGTTCCGCCGGCCTGGATGCTGGGTCAGGCCATTCCGACCGTCGGCAGGGGCGGCGTGATGCCAAGCGGCATAGAGGTGGGGGCGGCGGATCCGACGGTCGGCCGCTTCTCGTATCCCAGTTTTCGCACGACTTCAAGAATCTCGCTGCACGTAGGGAACATCCGCCCGCTGGTTCTCTTGTACTGGTCGAGCGCGGTCATGAACTCGATTTCATCCGCGGTGTAGTCCCGCTCGCAAGTCGTGGGGTCGATCTGGCGGCGGCGGGTCACCTTGACGCGGCGCTCCAGCTTCCGCCGCTCCACCGCAACCGGGACGCCTGCGCGGCGCCGATCAGTCGCGGCGCGGCGATCGCGGCTGCGCCGTCGTTCGATCGTCACCGGGCTGCCCGGCCCCGGCGTGACCGGCGGCGTCTTACCCTCATAGATCCGTTTCACCGCCGAGGCGACCTTCTGACCGCGCTGGGCAGGCTTTTTTCTCTCCGGCCTCTTCGTTCTGGTCACGAATACCCCCTCTTGCGAGTGCCATGGGTGCGGAAACGGATGCACCAACCTCTGTCGCGTGAGAGGATCGGCAGGAGGGCTGGGTAAAGTTGACAGCCTGAGAAAAATGTATGGCTGTGGCAAAATGAATGGAGGAAGCGAGAAGTTTCATTGGCGCAAAGTTGATGGTCGTGCGGAATGAACATGGCCGTGCGCAGCCCCCCAAAGGCCGGCCATTCAGGAATGATCGCGCCGGGAGAGCAGGGCCGATGCGGGCGCTGCTGCCGGTCAAACGGGGAGCTCAGGCGGGTGAGCCGATGGGAACCGAGGAGCGTCCCTCAAGATTTGGATGATTCTCGCTTGCGCGCCCGGCGCAAACGGCCTCGGTCGGCGGTTGGCTTACCGCCCACCGTCGATCCTTCGATCCCTTGCTTCGAGGGATTCCGTCACGTCTCGGCAGATGTCGCGAAGTTCGCGAACCGAGACTTCCTCCAATCGCTTCCCGTGTTTGTCCAGGCGCTCGTTGATCTTGACCGCCGTCTCTTGCATCAAGGCATGGGTATCCTGGCTGCCGCCCACGAGGACAAAGTTCGCTCCCCGGGTCAGGCGGGTATGGCCGTCTTCATGGTCGAAGGCCACCCCCAGAAGCGCGGCCGACCTGCATTTCCTGTCAGAGGCTCTCACGGTGCGATCTCGCCGGTCGGCAGCCGTTGGCCGGCGGCCGCCAGCGCGGCGGCCCACCGCCAGGATACCGGCCCTAGAAGTGCCGGAGGATGTGTTTGAGACTCTGTGCCGCCGCATCGTGGCTGGTCGACGGATCCGATTTCTTCGGCGGCTCGCTTCGCGACTCCTCCTCTTCCATCGGCTCTTCCCCCGAGGGTTCGAGAGCGGACTTCTCCGCCGCTGGCCCGTTCGAGGCACCACCAGATACCCCAACGGTCTGAGTCGGGTCCAGGGTCGCCGTGTCGTTCAGCGGCGAGGCATCGTCGCTGAGCCAATCGCTGACGTCCATGTCGTCTTTGACGGGCTTTTGCAGTCGGGGAGGTTCGGCGGTCCGGATGGCCGCTTCCTGCACGCTGTGGACCTTTGGGAGTTTCTTACCGCCGACCGCAATGTCGATGCGAACCTCAAACTCCAGTTGCCCCACCTTCAGGCGGTCCCCCGACTTCAACTCGACCTCGGCGGCAATCCTCTGGCCGTTGACGTAGGTGCCGTTCTTGCTCCCGAAGTCGCGAACGGCCACGAACGCGTCTTCGACCAGGATCACGCAGTGATGGCGGCTGATCAGGTCGCTGTGGGGCCTCAGATGGCAATCCTCGGCCCGGCCGATGAAGAACTTCCGGCCCGAAACGGGCACTTCCTGACCTGCCTGCTTGCCCTGGGTCACGATCAACTTGACTTCCATCGCTTGCCACCATTCCAACAGGGACGAGAAACCGACACGGGCATTCGTCCGGGCTACCGCACCCGAGCGAAGAGCACCTCACACCACCCCACTTCTATTATGTACACGATATAACTCCAGGTGCAAGCACCTGCATGATACCAGATCGGCCGCGCGATGGTAATAGGCCGACCGGCCGAGGTTGGGAGTTTTGTTCAGGAAATCACTGTTTCCGCCCGAGATTCCACCACGCCGAGGCGTACTTTGTCTCGGCGAGCCGCCCGGCCAGGTCTCTCTCGTCGGCCTTCAGCGGCTCGATCTGCCAGCTCGCGTCGAGAGATTCCGAGAGTCGATCCAGCCACCCGTGGACCAGCCGGTCTTCACTGGTGGGGGAGGGGGCCAATTCGCCTAGACCCGCCAACTCCGGGGCGGCCGAGGACCGCCGCAGCAGCAGGCTTCCATGTTGGAGGACGGCCCCCCGTCTCCGCCGCTGCGCGCTGCCGGCGACCTTCACCGTCCCGACCAACACGTCGCCCGGCGCGCGGCGCTGGAAGCAGAGAAACGGCTGCCGGGCGCCCCGGGCCGAGCTGCCCTCTCGGCAAAGCTCCGCGGCAATCCCCAGCGAACGAAGCACGTCGATCAACGTTCCGTGGACGAGTCCGTACAGGGCAATTCGGCGGACGGCCAGGGGGTGCCCTGCGGGAACGACCAGAGAGTAGGTGATCTCGGCGTCGTGCACGATGGCCCCGCCCCCGCTGGCCCGTCGCACGGCGGGGCAGCTCAAGCTGGCGGGATGCTGCTGGCGGTCCTCGTACCGCTGGAAACGGCCCACCGAGAGGGTCGGCTCTGCCCAGCGATAGAAGCGCCAGCACCAACCGCCCCTGGCGGCGGCCCACTGGAGCAACGCCTCGTCGACCGCCATGTTCCATGCTCCTGAGGCCGGCGGATCGATCAACAGACGGCACGGGGGCATCGAGACGGAGGAACCTTCTTTGCTCGATAGCACGGATCGAAAAGGAAAACGATCACACCGCCAACGGCCGGTAAGGCGCCGGGCGGGACGCCACAATCCTCCTTGACAAGCGAGGCCGCGTCAAGCTCTACTGGCGCTTCCCGGATTGCCCAGAGCAATGCCGTGGGCGGCGTGCCGCCCGCAATCCGCGTGCAGGAGATCGGGCATGACCAGTCGCGAGCGCGTCCTGGCGACGCTCAACCGCCAGAAGACCGATTGCATCCCCTTCGACATCGGCGGGACCGATTGCTCGAGCGTTCACGTGATCCCCTACCAGAAGCTGCGGCAGCGGATGGGGTTCTCGGACGGGCCGATCCGCTGCGGCTGCCTGATCCAACTGGTCGCCCAGACCGACCCCGCCGTGATGGACGCCCTGGGGACCGACGTCGAGGCCCTGTGGTTCGGCTCCCAGGGGACCAAGACCTGGCAGACTCCCTTCGGCGTCGACCTGATCGTGCCCGAGCCGTTCGACGTGGAAGACCTGCCCGATGGCTCGTCGGTGGTCCGCAACCGCGCCGGGGCGGTGTACGCCAAGCGGGCCGCCGAGGCCTACTATCACGACCCGGTCGGCAACCCCCTCGGCCAGATCACTTCCCCCGCCGAGCTGGACCGCTTCGACGCCCTGTTCGACCGTTGGGACTTCTCTTACGTCTACGACGAGCCGCTGGAGGTGCTGGCCCAGAGGGCACGGAAGCAATACGAGGCGACCGACCGGGCCGTAGTGACCCTCTGGCG
>Ga0153916_10000974_pt1 | contig 20063 bp, 16 predicted proteins | sample Opewatmetagenome_FD_109642 | JGI IMG/M metagenome (GOLD analysis project Ga0153916, IMG submission 109642) | Freshwater wetland microbial communities from Ohio, USA - Open water 3 Core 3 Depth 4 metaG | ecosystem: Environmental > Aquatic > Freshwater > Wetlands | place: USA: Ohio, Lake Erie... | reverse complement strand
GCGCCTAGTCCTTAAATAGTTTCGACAGCGCCCAAATATGGTTGAGATATTTCTTGAGGGTCAGGTCCAGTCTCAGCCGATCCCCGCGGTCATTTTCGTCCCGGGGAGCGCGTGTGTGATTCTCTCTATTACATAGAATAAGAGAAACGTTAGGGGTTCCCAAGGCTGGGTATTCAGCTGACTTAATTCCTTGAACTTGAGACCTCTCTGCGAGTAGGGCACTTTGTCCAATCGCGATGATAAGAACAGTTATTGCACCTCCGGCAAACCACTATCGTTTCTGGGCGGCCTTCAATGGTCTTTTGTGCCCAAGCAGGATCAGCAAGAAGCCCCCGCCCCACAAAAATCATGTCTGCCATGCCCTCTTGAAGGGCCCGTTCGGCAAGATCAGGATGAATAATTCCTCCTCCGCCAATCACCGGAATCGACAAGGCTAATTTTGCCGCCCGAGCCAGATGCAGCTGGGTTGAAAAGGGACCTCCCTGCGGCCTGACATTGGAAGGCGTCCCGCTGCCGCTGGAGACATCAAGAAGTTTCGCCCCCTCTTTCTCCAATGCGAAGGCCGTGGACAATCCTTCTGAAAGGGAAAGACCCCTGCGGTGCCTGTCTGCGACCCCAAGCCTGCATATGATTAGTGCCTTCCCGGCCACTTCGGAGTGAATATCCTGGAATACCTCAAGGAGAAGTCTTCTACGTTTTTCAATTTTCCCGCCGTATCGATCGAACCGCCAATTCGTCAGCGGGGATAGGAATTGGGAAAAAATATACCCGTGAGCGCCATGGATCTCAACAATATCAAAACCAGCCTCAACGGCTCTCCGGGCAGCGGCTTTGAATGCCTCCCGGATACGCGCTAGGCCCGAGAGCGTGAGTTGTTGCTTGACCAGCCGAGCAACAATTCCGACGAAATGGTTGGCTCGATTTCCCTGTACCTCATTGAGGGCAACGCAGCCCGCATGATGAATCTGGATGCCTGCGACGGCTCCGTTTTCATGTATGACCTTGGAGAGCCGGCCGAGTCCTTTGATATGGCGATCGCTAGAGATCTCAAGCTGACGGCGGCTGATTCTCCCTTCGGGCAAGACGGCTGCTCCCTCTACAATGACTAAGCCCGGCCCGGAGCGGAGTCTATAATGTTCAATATGTTCCGCCGTCACCAGCCCATCGTCCCCAGCCCGGGAAGTAACCATGGGGGGCATCACGATTCGATTTGACAAGGTCAAGTCGCCAATGCTGATCGGAGATAACAGAAGTCGATGGTCTGGCATCTTTTCACATCCGGTTGGATACGACCTCTCTACGAGCTTAAAAAAATATTCTACAACATGAGGGATCTTTCAACCAAAGGTGCGACCTTTATCGGGGGCCAGGGCGTCCAACAGGCTAACAACCCGACTTCTCCTCGATGGAATCTCTCTCCCAGGTACTCTTTCCCTGCATATACCAACCCCTACTTAATCACCCCGAGGGGGGATTGACTTTTGAATAAGGGGCAACCAAGATAATACAATAATTTTTCTTTTTTTGGGAATTGTTGAGGAAGCGCGAGGGCGACAGGTTCTGTTGGATTAGGGATCACGCTATCTCACCAGCTAAGAGATTATGAACAAAACGATTTATATTGAAGGCGAGGGTTGCGACCGCCGCCTTCTCGAAAAATCCAAGATCATTCAATACCTGGAAAAAAACAATTACAAATTCACCTGCCGGCCTTCCCGGGCAGACTATCTGCTTCTTTTCACTTGCGCCTTCAAGCAGGATGAGGAGGACTATTCCTCAGCCCGTGTCAGGGCCCTTCAAAATTATCGTGGCCGCCTGCTTATCTACGGCTGCTTGCCGGATATCGCTCCCCATCGACTGGAAGTCCTTGTTGCACTACATAAACTCGCGCCAAAAGACCTGGACCGAATCGACGAGTTCTTTGAAGGTATTGAAGTGAGATATGCCGAGGTTGCGAATCCTCACGGCATCCTCAATTCTCCAAAAGCCGCTTTCTTCCAGAAAGTCCGGAGGCAGCTATTTAATCGCCACTTCATCGGCAACCGCCTCGTTCATGTCCGCGACCTTTTTGCAGGGACGAATAATCATTATTACCTCATGGTCTCCAGAGGTTGTCTGGGAAAATGTAGTTATTGTGCCATTCGACGTGCTGTGGGATCGGTAAAAAGTAAACCTATCCCAGCTATCGTGGCCGAGTTTCGGGAAGGCTTACAGGCTAGGTTTCAGGACTATGTACTCCTTGGAGACGATCTAGGTTCCTATGGACTCGATGGGCCCGGGACGTTGCCGCTCTTGATCAAGTCTCTAAATGAAGAAATCAAGTCTTTCCGAAATATCACTAAAGAGGCCGCCCTAGAAGGCCCGGGCGTCCGATTACACCTGAAAGAAGTGCATCCGAAATACCTTCTTCGATACGAAGAATACCTTCCCAAGCTCCTAGAAGATCAGAACATCAAGAGCTTGCTCTGCCCAATCCAATCGGGAAGCCCCAGGATTCTGGAGCTGATGCAACGGGAACATACGGTTGATGATCTCAGGCGCACCATCGGCAAAATCCGGCGATTTGGCCCGGGAATCGAGCTGTCCACTCAGATCATTGTCGGTTTTCCAACAGAAAGTGAAGAGGATTTCGAGACAACCCTCTCTCTCGTAGGGGAATTGGGGTTCCGATGGGTGGTCGTCTTCCCTTATGACCGAAAGCCAAATACTCCTGCTGCAAGCCTAGAAGGCCAAGCTCCACCGCGGGTGATCCAGAGCAGAGTCAAGAAGGCCCTCAGATATTTCCGGCATCATGGGATCAAGGCCCTTACCAATTGCCCTTGGTAATCAGGGCTCTTATGGTTAAAGGAATGAATGGGGGGGCCTGCGGGAGATAGGTAGATAATCTGCAGTATGGGCACCATTTTTGGCACCCTGTTAAGTGTGCCGTAGCGTCGTAGTCCTCCGGATCTGCTTGACTTGGACCTCATAGGTCCTTATAATCTTTTTTCCTTTTGGGAGGAGGGGTTGAGATAAATGAGACGATGGTGTATCCTCGCCAGGGGTTACTGGAGTGGTAAAGTTCTCACCCTCTGATTAACCTGGCTGGGCGATTGCTCTCGGCAAGTGGCAAGAGATATGATCGTTGTCGAGATGAGTCGATTAGGAAGGAATTTATCTAACCTTCCACACTTTGCGATTGGAGCGACTCTTTGGCAAATCGGCCAATAGGCCAATTTGGGAAAATGGAGGTTCTCGACTCTTGAGCGTCCGGATCGTTCGCACCCTCCCGGAGAATTCATGGCGAGCGTTTATTCTTAGCCACCCTAATGGGAATATCTTTCATACTCCTGAAATGGCCGAAGTATTTAGGCTCACAAAAGGATACGAACCAGAACTCTGGGCGGCCGTCCATTCTGATCAGGTGCTTGCTCTCATGTTGCCGGTGCGGATCAGTTTGATGAGCAGTTTTTTGCTCCGCCACTTGTCCGCGCGCTCTATTGTTTTTGGCAGCGTTCTCGTGGCCCCCGGGCCAACCGCACACGAGGCCCTTTCTCAATTGCTCACAATCTACTCCAAGGAAAATCGCGGCCGGTCCTTGTTCACCGAACTCCGGAACCTGACTGACCTCCAGACTCTCCAGCCCCTTCTTCAGCGGTTCAAATTTGGTTATCAAGAACACTTGAATTATCTGATTGATCTTGCTCGCCCGAAAGAAACGTTGTTTCGAGACATTGGTTCCAGGACAAGGAAAAACATCCGCCATGCCTTGAATCAGGGACGCGTACAGGTGGAGCTTATCACAGAGAAACCGCGTCTTGCGGCCTGTTACGCTATCCTCAGTCAAACTTACCAGAATGCCTCTGTACCCCTTGCAGACAAGTCACTCTTTGAGGCAGCCTACGATGTCCTTGCGCCTAAAGGCATGGTTCGGTTTGCCATCGCATCGGTTAACGGCACGCCCGCGGCAGCCACTGTGGAACTCGTTTATAAGGACGTCATTTTCGGATGGTACGGTGGCGTGGTTCGTAAGTTCAGCTCATACGTCCCGAACGAGATCTTGACATGGGAAGTCCTAAAGTGGGGCGCCGAGAACGGGTATCGCCTTTATGACTTCGGGGGTGCTGGCCGCCCCGACGAGAGGTACGGGGTCAGAGATTTTAAGGCAAAATTCGGCGGCCGCCTCGTCAATTATGGGCGCAATACCTGCGTCCATTCGGCTTTCCGCTTTCACCTGAGTAAATTCGGATACAAAGTGCTTCGCTCCTTGTTGTTCGGTGGACGGAAGCGGCCAGTTCTCCTCACTGCCGACCAGCAGGATGTTTCTGCCGGCCCGCCACTCTTCACAAAGGATATCATGTAAAAATGCTGTTCACTTCTAAAAGAAAGGAATGCCTATGCGAACAGACGCCATCGAGATTGAAGAAAGACGTCTAAAGGGAATCGAAGACATCCAGGACTATCCGTGGTTCAAGGAGAGACACCGGGTTTTTCCAGCCGTTTTTGAAAATCGTCAGCACAAGAAGCTTATCGATCTCTCTGCAGGCGTGGGATGCGCTGCCGTGCGAATCAGAGATCAATATGACGGCGAGATCATCTGTAACGATATCACACCCGCTTGCTTGAAGATTTTGAAAAAGCTCGGACTGGCAACCGTTTCGTTCAACATCGATGATCCCGCTGTGCCATTTCCCTTCCCGGATGGACATTTCGATGCCGTTATTTCACTCGTTACGATCGAGCACCTATTCAATATTGATCATTTCCTTCGGGAGACGAGTCGAATCCTCGCTCGCGGAGGATTCCTGTACATCTCATCTCCAAATTATGCCGCTCCAGAATATGCCGGGAAGCTTCTCATCTCCGGGAGGTCCTTTCACGATCCTCTGGGGCCCGAAGAACAACGCTATGAGTTTTTCGGGCATATCCGCTACTTTACCTACAAGACGCTTCGTGACTATGTCCGTTCCTTTAAATTTTCTTTGGATACAGTCTATATTGCGCTGCCCGCTGGAAGCTCAAGGTACAACGCTCTTTATGCCCGCTCGAAGTGGAAGGCCCGACTCTATCGCAATCTGATGTGGCTCCGTCACCATCTCCTCCCGCCCCGATTCGCTTCGGAGCCCATCCTCTGCTTTCAAAAAACAACGGACCCAAGGAGACGAAAAAGCCGCAAGGTTGTCCTTTGATGCTGGCTACAGCTATTGAACCAAAAGGTTGGCCAACAGATGCCTAAGAAATTGCCGGATACGTTTCTCCCTCCGGGGAGGAGACAGTCTCTATATGAGGAGATTGATTACAAGGAATATTGGAATGATCCCGGTCAGACCCGGCAGGATAGGCTGGAAAGGCATATTATCTCAAGCCTGCTGCCAGTATCCGGGCACCGCATAATTGACCTTGGTTGTGGGTACGGGCGGTTGGCACCATGTTACCTCGACCGGTTCCGCCAAGTCGTCCTTTTTGACGGCTCGATTTCCCTTCTCAGGCAGGCCGACGAGGCCTTAAGGGGACGGGCCCTCTTGGTCGCCGGCGATATCGGGCATCTCCCATTCAGGAGGGCCTCCTTCGATCATGTCTTGATCATCAGGGTTCTTCAACACGTGCACGATCTTCCGCAGGCCTTTGGGGAGTTGCGGAGAATTACCTCCAGAGAAGGACAACTCCTTTTTTCGTATCACAACAAACGAAATGTTCACCGGATTTTTCATTGGCTCATTTCACGGAGAATTGCCAATCCCTTTTCTCTCGAATCCAAAGAAGTCAGCGCGACTCTTTTATCCCATCACCCTGCCCTCATCTTGAAACTGATTCGTGAGGCCGGGTTCACGGCTCCCTCCTATAGAGGCGCCGTCGTCTTAAACTCATTAGCGACCATCACAGAGAAATTCAATGGAAGGAGACCGGCCGGCGCACGTTGGGCCGCTTTCACGGGAAGATTCAAGCTGGCCCCATGGCTCATCGGTCGGGCATCGGCGGAAGGAGGTGAGGCGCTTCAGCCCGGTGATTCCGTTGAGGATCTTTTCCAGTGTCCGGCCTGTTGGGGGACCCTCATCCGTATGGTGCAGGCATTTGAATGCTCGGCTTGTCATCGAGGCTTTCCTATCCGAGACGGGATCGTGGATTTTCGAATCTGAGGTTTGGGGCGTTATGAAGAAAACCGTCAGGACTTACGAAGCGACAGAGATGCCACCGGCGGTCCTTTGCCCCTTGGACGATCATATGGGCCTGGATATCGCTCGCGCACTTGCCCCACGAGGAATCCCGGTTTATGGAATCGACACAGACAAAGGAATTCCCGGTCGTTATTCGAATGCATGCCATTTCGTCTACTGCCCCTATTCCGAAGAAACTCGAGCAGATGACTACATACGATTCTTGGTAGATTTCGGGAAAAAACTGAGAACCAAAGCTGTCCTCTACCCCCTTAGCGACCGCCACGTCCTTCTTTTCTCCCAGCATCGGACCATCTTACAGGACTATTACTCATATGTCATGCCGCCCCACAAGACGATGGAGAGGCTGACAACAAAAAACGGTCTCCATTCAGTCGCACAAGAGTATTCGATCCCTGCGCCCCAAACCTATTTCGTTTCCGAAAGCACAAGTATCCATGAGATCGCCAGACGTGTCCCCTATCCGGCGATTCTGAAACCGACCGAGAGCACCTATTGGCATTCCCCCGAAATCACCCGCTTGTTGAGGAAGGGGCTTCTCGCGGGCAGGGCAAAGGTCGTCCTATGTCAGAACGCCGGAGAACTCCTAAACGCCTTTGAACAGATCTCCGTTTTTAATCCGCATCTCGTCGTCCAGGAAGTCATCCCGGGCGAAGACAGTCGCCTTGTCTATTCGGCCTTTTATTTCGACCGCGCTTCCACCCCCCTCGGTTTTTTTTCCGGTCGGAAATACAGGGTCGTTCCGACCGGCTTTGGTTCGGCAAGCTACGTCCGGAGCTTCACAGACCCCGAACTCAAAGAATTGGTCATCCGTTCCCTGTCGGCTCTGCGTTACCAGGGCCTGGGAGGTCTTGAATTCAAAAAAGACCCACGGGATGGGAAATACAAGCTGATTGAATTCAATACCCGGTTCGGCATGTGGGACGGTTTTGGAGTTCGCTGCGGTGTTGACCTTCCGAATATTTCTTACCAGGATGCCCTAGGACGATCCGTTGAGAGCCAGCTTGAATTCCGCAATGATTTGATCTGGGTGGACTGGCAGCGCGATGTTCGTGCGTGCATCGCTTACTGGAAACAAGGCCAAATCACGTTTAGCCAATGGTGGCGTTCACTGAAGGGTAAAAAAATGTGGGCTGTTTATTCAAAAGCTGATTGGAAGCCGGGGGCGGCCCTCAGCTTTGCTCTCTTGAGGAGGCTCGCAGCGAGGATAAAGTCTTTGGTATCTGCGATAATCAAGCCAGATGATCGAGCATTTAAGAGATGAAACTCGTTTATCTTTATTACTATTTCAAGCCTGTCATACCAAGAAGGATGCAGATCCTCCTCAGGAGGGTGCTTGCCGCTCATAAAAGAGAGTCAACAAAGGATGTTTGGCCGATTTGTCCGGAGTCGAAGAAGAAGCCGGTAAATTGGAAAGGATGGCCTGACGGGAAGAGGTTCGCCTTTATCTTGCAGCACGATGTGGACACGGAAAAGGGACTCCTAAACTGCAGTAGCCTCATGAATGTCGAAAGGCAGTTGAATTTTCGTTCTTCTTTCAATTTCGTGCCCGAAGATTATTTCACGCCCTATGATCAACGGAGGAGCCTCACTGAATCCGGATTTGAGGTCGGAGTCCATGGCCTCAAGCACGACGGCAAACTCTTCAAAGATCCTGCAGGATTCAATCGACGGGCGACCAGCATTAACCATTATCTAAAAGAATGGGACGCCGTCGGTTTCACCTCCCCGTCAATGCTGAGAAACTTGAGTTTGATGGCTGAACTGGACATTGAGCATGGCTGTTCAACGTTTGATACCGATCCTTTTGAACCCCAATCTGAAGGGGTGGGGATGATTTTCCCCTTCTACGCAAGAAATCAGTCAAAAACGAAAAGTTACGTGGAACATCCGTATACTTTACCTCAAGATCATTGCCTTTTCATAATTCTTAGGGAAAGAGATATAAGAATATGGAAGGAAAAGCTCGATTGGATTGTCGAAAACGGGGGAATGGCATTATTGAATACACATCCTGACTATATGAATTTCGATGGGACTCGGTGTTCTTTGGAGGAATATCCAATAAGCTACTATACCGATTTTCTGGAATATGTCCGGAGTCAGTACTCCGGACAGTGCTGGCATGCTCTCCCCCGAGAGCTGGCCGAATTCTGGAGAAAATCGATGCCAGAAAAAGAGACTTTTTTTCAACAACGGATCGCACAATCCAACGAAAATAACAATCTGGCCCCCCTCAGATGAAAATCTGGATCGATCTCGACAATACGCCGCACGTGCCTTTTTTCCTGCCGATCATTCAAGAGCTGGAACGCCGTGGCCATCGAGTGATTCTAACCGCACGGGATGCCTTCCAGGTATGTGAGCTGGCCGACGAAACGGGAATTGAATATATTAAGATCGGTCGCCACTACGGTAAGAATCCAATCATGAAGATCGTTGGGTTGATGTGGCGTTCAGTGCAACTATTACCGTTCTGCATGCGTCAAAGACCGGACCTAGCGTTATCACATGGCTCTCGCGCCCAAGTTTTACTCTGCAATATGCTCCGGATTCCAACCATACTCACTACTGATTACGAGTACGGGCGAACTATCCCGATGGCTCGACCCAAGTGGCTGATCCTACCAGACGCGCTGTCAAATAGCCAACTTCCTCCGAGGATGAAGCGCCTACGATTCTATCGAGGGATCAAGGAGGACGTTTACGTTCCCAAGTTCAAGCCGGATCCATCGATATTGGGCGAGCTGGGTTTATCCCGCGAGGAGACCATTGTTACAGTTAGGCCTCCCGCGAACGAGGCCCATTACCATAATCCAGAGAGCGATATTTTGCTCGTTGAACTTATGTCGAGGATATGCCAGACGCCGGGAATTCGAGCTGTTCTACTGCCGCGAACTCACCAACAGGGGCAGTTTCTACGCGCGAATTATCCGCACTGGTTTGTGTGTTCCAAGACTATTATCCCGACACGAGCATTGAATGGGTTGAACCTCCTTTGGTTCTCTGATTTCTTAGTAAGTGGCGGTGGGACCATGAACCGTGAGGCGGCTGCCCTGGAGATCCCTGTATACAGCATATTCCGTGGGAAGATCGGGGCCGTGGATCGCAGTCTCGAGCGTGAGGGCCGGCTGATCTTAGTACGGACTGTTGAAGAAGTATGGACGAGGATCAAGTTCACCCCTCGCAAAAAAGCCCGACAAGCGGATAACAACCCTCGTGCAGCTCTTTTGGACATAGTTGACCATATCGAAGACATTATGCAAAAAGAGAACCTTCAATCTGGTAGACAATGAAGACTGTCAAAGTGATTGTTGTTGCGGGCGCACGTCCTAACTTTATGAAGGTTAATCCCTTGCTAAGGGAAATCGCGAAATACAATGTTAAAAAGAAACCCGATGCGTTAACGCTGCGTGCCGTTCTTTTGCACACCGGTCAACACTACGACGAGAACATGTCTAATATATTCTTCCGAGAACTGGGAATCCGGCAGCCCGACATCAACCTCGGAGTAGGCTCAGCTTCGCAGGCCGTCCAGACGGCTAATATTATGATAGGTTTTGAAGCCGTTTGCGAGCAGGAAAAGCCCGATTGGGTTGTAGTTGTGGGGGATGTCAATTCCACCTTGGCCTGTACTTTAGTCTGTGCGAAAATCGGTATTCGTATCGCCCATATCGAAGCGGGACTGCGCAGCTTCGACAGAACCATGCCTGAGGAAGTCAACAGAGTCGTGACAGATTCTTTGGCAGATCTCCTTCTGACTCCCTCAGAGGATGCAGGCAACAACTTGATCCGTGAAGGAATCTCCCCATCCAGGATCAAGTTTGTCGGCAATATCATGATCGATTCTTTGTTGGAAAATCTACCCAAAGCACGTTCTTGCGGGATCCTGTCTAGGCTCCGCCTTGAACAGGGCCGGTTCATTTATGTTACATTGCACCGTCCAACAAACGTGGATGTCCAAACTAGTCTTTCAATGATCATGGATTCAATGGGACAGCTGTCGAAGCGCACTCCTGTGGTCTTCCCTATTCATCCGCGCACACGCAAGATGCTGGCCGAATTCGGCCTTGTGCATCCTTCTGACGATCATCTTCTGCTGCTAGAACCAGTCGGTTATCATGAGTCCCTCTGCTTGACGGAAAACGCTCGGCTCGTAATCACAGATTCCGGCGGACTTCAAGAGGAGACGACATTCTTCAGAACCCCATGTCTTACGGTTCGCCCAAATACCGAGAGGCCAATCACAATTACGATCGGCAGCAACAGCCTAACAGATCCCGAGAGGCTCAATGACGATGTCATACGGGCTCTTAAAGGGCCTGAACGAAAGGGACATGTGCCTCCGTTATGGGATGGACACACGGCTGAACGGACGCTTCGATGCCTCCTGGCAGCATCCTCTGATTGAGCACCCCATAAACTGTAAATAGCATGGCAAGTCAAATCCGTGCAAAAGAAAGTCAAGACCTTCAGTCAATGATTAAAGATATAACGCTCAGACTCTTACGGTATTGCAGAGAAAATGGGTGGGCCGGCTATGATCCTTATGATGCCCTGAACAGTCGGATTTTCCGTGCTCTCCCATTCTTAGACTTCAAACTATCCCGATTGATCTTAACCCAGGGGGTCAAGCGGTGCCCGATCAATCTCAGACCCTTGTTATTAATACCTAAAACGGCCAATCCAAAGGGGATTGCTCTATTCCTGTCCTCTTTGAGCAAACTACGTAATCTCGGCCTGGCCGACAGGGACGAGATGATTAGTCTATTGGCCGAAAAGCTGTTGGACTTACGTTCACATAATGACCGATATGCGTGCTGGGGCTACAACTTTGATTGGCAGACAAGGACCAAACTTGTACCCAGCGGATCCCCAAACATTGTTTGCTCGACATTTGCAGCTAATGCGTTGCTGGATGCATACAGAGAATTGGGGAATCCTCGCTGGCTGAGCGCTGCCTCCAGTACTGCTGAATTCATCCTCGACACACTTTTTTGGCGCGAGGGCACGTCTATCGCTTGCTTCAGTTACACCCCCATCCAACGGACCTTAATCCACAACGCCAACCTCTTCGGTGCCGCTCTTCTCTCCCGAGTTAGCCGGGCATCCGGTCAAATGAAGTTTGTCAAGCCAGCGCTTGACGCAGCGCGCTATTCAGCCGGTAAGCAAAACGAAGACGGCTCTTGGGACTATGGGGAGATGTCATTCCAACGTTGGATTGATAATTTCCACACCGGCTTTAACCTTGTCGCATTACGGCGGATCAGCAAATGTGTTGGGACGAGAGAATTTGAGCCGAACATCCATCGCGGATTCGTGTTTTATCGAAATCATTTCTTCAGAGAAGACGGGGCAGCCAACTATTTTCATAATTCTACCTTCCCTATAGACATCCACAGTATTGCACAAAGCATCATAACACTCGCAGAGTTCCGAGATTTGGGAGAAGAGAACCTCCATCTCGCTAAGTCGGTTCTGAACTGGGGGCTGAAAAACATGTGGGACCCCCGAGGTTTCTTCTACTTTCAGAAAAAAAGGTTCATAACCATACGCATCCCATTCATAAGATGGTCCGAGGCATGGATGCTTTTTGCGCTGGCCACCTTGCTTGATCAAAACGACCATCCCATATGGCCACAAACAGGATCCCTCTGCCAATGATAAAGTTGGACGGGAGCTCGGTTTGCTCAAAAAATGGGGAAGCGGAGGTCGACTTGTTTCGTAAACCATATTATGTATTGATTACCGCAGCACGTAACGAAGCGGCCAACATTGAATTGACAATAAAATCGGTGATTTCCCAAACCCACCTGCCACTTAGATGGGTCATCGTAAGCGATGGGTCAACCGACGGTACCGACCAAATTGTCAAGGATTATTGCAGGGGCTACGACTGGATCGAACTTATAAGACGCCCAGAACGGAGTGAGCGCCATTTCGCAGCTAAGGCTGAGGCGTTCAATCTGGGCTATGTTTATCTCAAGGAGCTTCCCTATCAATTCATCGGAAATCTGGATGCTGACGTTTCATTCGAGAAGGACTTTTTTGCATTCCTAATCAAGAAATTCGAAGAGAATCCTAGACTTGGAATTGGAGGCGCACCCTTTCAGGAAGGTGGTTCAATTTACGATTATCGATTCTCTAGTATTGAACATGTTTCAGGAGCGTGTCAGCTTTTTCGGCGGGAATGTTTTGAAGACATAGGCGGTTATGTCCCATTAAGAGGCGGAGGGATTGATGTTGTTGCTGTCTTAACCGCCCGGATGCGCGGCTGGCAGACGAGGACCTTTACCGATAAGCATTACGTCCACCACAAAAAGGAAGGAACGGCAAAGCACTCGGTGCCACAGGCGCGGTTTATGGACGGCCAAAAGGATTACGCGCTTGGGGCACACCCGGCCTGGATGATCTTTCGCTCGTTTTATCAGATGACTCGAACCCCGATAATTATAGGCGGAACAGCTTTATTAGCAGGGTACCTTTCGTCAATGATCAAGCGGACGCAAAGAGACATCCCCAAAGAACTTATCTGTTATAGGAGGAGGGATCAACTGCTACGTCTAAACGCGTTTTTCAAGAGTCTGTGCCTCTTCCGTCGGCCACTAAGCTAAATTCCTATTATTTTCAATGCATTCTGATTGAGCGAAGGCCAGGACTTGACAGAGGATTGAGTTTTGAGGCGATAATCATCCTCGATCCAAGCCACAATAAGGCATGCAAAAAGATTGCACACTGGGCTTGGTTAGGAAACTGGGCATCAGTCCGATATTCTGATGAAGAGAGGGGAATGTCCAATGCTTAGAGTTGCCATCGTTGGCTGTGGAAAGATAGCCGACGCTCACGCAGCCGCTATTGCCATGATCCCTGACTCAGAGATCGTTGGCGTCTGCGACAGTGAAGAACTCATGGCTAAGCAACTATATGAAAGATTCAAGATTAAGGGCTATTTTCGAGATCTCAAGGAGATGCTCAAGGTCTCTAACCCTAGTGTCGTTCATATCACCACTCCGCCACAAAGTCATTTTGAAATCGCCAAAGCCTGCCTGAATTCAGGTTGTCACGTATATGTTGAGAAGCCCTTCACAATAAATGCAGAAGAAGCCACTCAACTTCTTCAACTTGCCGAACAAAAACACCTAAAGCTAACCGTAGGGACCGATGAGCAGTTCTCTCATGAAGCGGTCAGGATGAGAAACCTGATCAACAAAGGCTATCTGGGTGGCCCGCCTCTTCATATGGAAGTCTACTACTGCTATAATCTAGGAGATGAACGCTACGCAAGGTCCTTCTTAGCTGACAAAACACATTGGCTAAGACACCTGCCTGGCCAACTCATTCAAAATATTATAAGCCACGGTCTCGCAAAAATCGTCGAGTACCTGGATGGTGAAGAATTGCAGGTTATAGCCCATGGCTTCACAAGTCCCTTTTTAAGAAAACTGGGGGAAAAAGACCTGATCGACGAACTCCGAGTGATCATCAATGATGGCAATAAATGCACTGCCTACTTTACGTTCTCGACACAACTGCATCCACTTCTAAGAGAGTTCAGAATATATGGACCCCAAAATGGCCTAATCGTTAGTCAAGACCATCACGCGCTCATTAGAGTCCCCGGATTAAGTTATAAGAGCTTTTTGAATTCGCTAATCCCTCTCAATTATTATGCGAGACAGTACCGAAAGAGCATGTTCACCAACCTCAGTTTATTCCTCAAAAGGGATTTTCATATGAAATCGGGATTGAAGCGATTGATAAAGTCGTTTTATCGATCCATTTCCGATGATGCCCCGGTGCCCATCGCATACAAGGACATTCTAGTGGCAGCCAGAATCATGGATGCGATAATCGCCCAAGTTTATAGAGGGGGTTAATTCGACTTTGATCTCTCATAATACAAAAAAGACGATTTTTTGCATTTTCCCAACAAGAACGAATGTCGCGAACCCTACGTTGCGCAGGGAACGCGTTAATGAGAAATATCTCACATCGGATGGGGAATCCGACATTCGGCAGCAGGAACGTGGCTGCCGAACAAGGATAATGCGCGCCTAACAGGTTTATCGAGGTCAACTGCGTTGCCGCCCGTACTCGCTTTGATCGTTTGTATCTTCTTCGTGCTTTTTCTGCTTCGCCTTGAAAAGACGTGGTCGTCGTTCACCACCAGCGCCCTGTGGATCCCTACGATCTGGATTCTCTACACGGGCTCCAAGCCATTAAACGCCTGGCTTCCTTCCTCAGGTGCGACCCTGGAGTCAAGTCCTTTGGACAGAGCTTTCTTGATCGTGCTCCTCTTTATCTCTCTTTGGATCCTCATTCGAAGGAAATTTCCCTGGTCCGCTGCAATAAGAAAGAACGCTTGGCTTATTATTCTGCTACTGTACATGTTCGTGAGCATTTTCTGGTCAAGCGAGCCGAGCACTACTTTTGTTCGGTGGGTTAGGAGTTTCCAGGCGGTTATTATGGCCTTTGTCATTATTTCCGAACCCTCGCCGCCACATGCCGTAGAGACTGTTCTCAGAAGAATTACCTACATCCTTATTCCTTTCTCTTTCCTCCTCATCAAGTACTTCCCCTATTATGGTCGAGAGTATTCGATCTGGGGGGGGGAGCCCTCGTGGACAGGTGTTACTCTACAGAAAAACGGCTTGGGACGTTTGTGCCTGATCGCCGTTTTATACCTTTCATGGTCACTTGCCAGGAGATGGAAGAGAAAAGAAGTTCTATCTTTTCGATATCAGAGCTACATTGAGTTGCCTATGTTGGCATTAACACTTCGGCTAATGAGAGGACCGTGGGGCTCGGCATACTCGGCAACGGCCCTTGTCTCATCAGCCGCCGCGCTCGTTGTTTACTTAGCGCTACAGGCCGTAAAGAAGTCAGGATGGAGGTCGGTCAACAATATTCTCATATTCGCTATGATTTTTCTGATTTTACTTGGGGTTCTGACTTTTTTTACAGGCGGCGCCGCTGTTGGATCCTTTTCAACTTATCTTGGGCGAAACAGGACACTGACAGATCGAACCACGATATGGGCGTTCCTCTTGCCCATCGCTCTACAGAAACCCATTTTTGGCAGGGGTTTTGAAGCAATTTACACAGCGCGCGCGAGAGACACATACCGTCTCGGCGACTTTGTCATTACCGAGGCCCATAATGGATATCTGGATGTGATGCTGGGGCTAGGATTTGTGGGTATCATTTTGACCGCTTTGTTCATCCTTTCATCCTGCCGGAAGGCTCACCGCGTACTATCTTATAACTATGAATGGGGGGCTCTCTGGATATCCTTTCTTGTGGCCGCCTTAGTTCATAACATCTCCGAGTCATCGATCCAGACATTCCAATCGCAATTGACAGCAGTCATCCTGTTTTTTTCGGTATCGTCTATGAATCCTATTACAGGTTCTATAGAGACACGGAGGGAGGATCTTCCGGCACCTGCGAGCACACTATAAAAAAATCCGCATGAGCGAAATTAAGGAACAGCCCCCGGCTCAAAAATGCCATATCTGTGTTTGTATCTGCACATATAAAAGGCCGAGGCTTCTTGGAAATCTATTGAGCCGGCTCGACGTACAAAAAACCGGAGGCCTCTTTGATTATTCAATCGTGGTTGTCGATAACGATAGTGCCAATTCAGCCCGTTGGACCGTCGAAAGACTGGCCAAGCAGGCTCAAACTAGCATCAAGTATTATTCAGAGCCTCAACAAAATATCGCCTTGGCCCGTAATAAAGCGATTGAGGTTTCAATTGGAGATTTCATTGCTTTCATAGATGACGATGAGTTTCCGGATTCCCTCTGGCTGCTAAAGCTCTTTTTGACTGCTCGGCAATCCAAAACGGACGGCATCCTGGGCCCCGTCATTCCTTATTTCGAAGTCAAACCACCAACATGGGCCTTGCGGGGTCGCCTCTTTGATCGACCAGTTCATAAAACGGGACAAGTTCTCGAATGGAAGAACACGAGAACGGGAAACGTGTTATTACGGAGAGCCCTTTTCGAAGCAGATCCGGTCTGGTTTCTCCCAGAATTTGGAAGCGGCGGTGAAGATCGCGATTTTTTCAAGAGAAAGATCGGACAGGGCCACATTTTCATTTGGTGCAATGAAGCCCCCGTCTACGAGACAGTGCCGCCAGAAAGATGGAAATTAAAGACCCTCCTAAGAAGGGCCCTTCTCAGAGGCAAGGTGGCATTTTATGCCTCTAAATCTGGTCCCAAAAGCATCTATGCCTCATTGGCAGCACTTTTTACTTATGCGCTCTCCTTGCCATATCTACTATTGTTGAGCCCGCTCATCGGATTTGAAACCTTTGTGAAATACTTGGTCAAGAGCTGCGACCATCTGGGCAAAATAATCATCCTATTTCATATTGACTTGGTGACGGAAAAATACGTAACAACTCAGTCAGATGAAGCTGGGTTGATGGCGAAATTCGGATAGCTACTGGCGAGCGGCCAAAAGCAGCTTCCTGATCGCTAAGCGGTTGCGTCGCCATTCAAAAGGACTGGGATGCGGAGGCTAATCAGTTAGCTGCTTCGGGGGTGACGAGGAAAACAAATCTTGTCTTCGTAATCGTAATACGGTAACATATTCATAATATGAGTGGTTGTCTGTCTAATTCCGCTAGGAAATTGGCGGTTCTCTTATTGGGAATATTTTTTCTTTTTGGCTCTTGCCAAGTTCCCCAATCAGATGTTCAGCTTAGGGCCTCATTCAGCCTTAGTCCCACCTCGCCGGTGGTGGATCAGGCGGTGCAGTTCACGGACACCTCCACCGGCTCTCCGACTTCCTGGCAGTGGAACTTCGGCGACGGATCCACAAGCACGACTCGGAACTCTAGGCATACCTATACGGCAGTCGCATCATACACTGTGATTTTGGCCGTCAGCAACAGCTCTGATTCTGATAGCACAAGCCGGAGCATCAGCGTTCTGCCGGCGGCCACTCTGACGGCCTCCTTCACCTACGCCCCGGCCTCGCCGGTCGTAAATCAGGCCGTCCAGTTCACCGACACCTCCACTGGCTCTCCAACCTCCTGGCAGTGGGGCTTCGGGGATGGGGGGACCTCTTCAGTCCGGAACCCGAGCCACACCTATGCGGCGGCAGGCCCCTATACAGTCGGGCTGACCGTAGGTGCGGGATCGAACTCAAGTAGTACCAGTCAGACGATCAGCGTACTAACTGAAGCACCTGGCTACTATGTGGACGCCAACAATCCAAGCGCTAATGACTCAAATCCCGGCACCGAAGCCCTCCCCTGGAAAACCATCACGAAGGCTAATCAAACATTGGCCGCCGGGGACACCGTCTACATCAAGGCCGCCACCTACACCTCCTCTATTGCTCCAACCCGCTCGGGCACAGCCTCAAGCCGTATCACCTATAGAGCCTATGGCTCTGATACGGTGACGATCCAGAACGCTTCTTACGGTGTGAATCTCGATGGGAAATCCTATATCACCGTCCAGGGGATCAATTTCTATAATCTTGACCAGCAGATGTATATCCAAAACAGCGCGAACTATAACGTCATCGCATATTGTAATTTCGACCAGGGGCGTACCATTGATTGGTCGGGGTCAAGAATATGCCACAACTCTTCCTACAACTGGGTTCATCACTGCCGGTTTTCGAAGTATGGATCTTACGGAAGCGACGATATCGGGAGCGTCCTGGACATCGGCACCGAAGAAAACACGACCGATGTGACGGGCCACAACCTTATCGAAGACAATACCATGTTCCATGGGGGGCATCACGTTCTGGGTGTTTTCGCATCGTACAATGTGATTCGCAACAACTATTTCCACAATGAACCCTGGTTGATGGGGACAAGCGCCTCAGATCGCGGCGCCATTTTGTACGGAGATCGGAACGTTTATTTTGCGGGGTACGCCGCAACTTCGGGCCGCAATCTCTTTGAGGGCAACCAGGTTGGCTACTCGTCAGACCCACCCGATAATGTTGGCTCCTCCGGGATGTCTTTGGTGACAAGCTACAATATTCTCCGCTTTAACAGGTTCTATCACAATAATCTGGCGGGGCTGGTCATGTCTCTCACCAGTAGCTATGTCGCAGACATTACCTACAACAAGATTTACAGCAATTCGTTCTTCCACAACGGGCTGAACACTGAAACGCCCACCGCTCCTACGATTTGCGGCATCGGTTTCACGTTTTACGGCGGCTCTCACATCATCAAATACAACGCCATTAAGAACAACTTGCTCTATAAGCATCGAGTCCCGTACGGCACCTATTCCGTGAGTCTCGCGGACCAGACTTTTGCCGGCAACTGGGATGGCGACACCCAGGGGAACCCGCAATTCGTCAACGCAAGTGAGACCCTTGGCGACCCGATGGATTCGAGCGTCCCCGACCTCCATCTTATGTCCAGCAGTCCCTGTAAGGATGTCGGCACCTATTTGACGACCATCACGTCCTCGAGTGGTGCAGGGACGACGTTCACAGTGGCGGATGCCGGATATTTCATGGACGGATGGGGAATTCCGGGAGTCGATGGGGACGAGATCCAGATCGTCGGCACCTCGCAAAAAGCCAGAATTACAACAGTCAATTACGGGACGAATACCATAACCGTAGATACCAGCTTAAGCTGGACGCAAAATCAAGGCATCGCCCTGGCCTATGTCGGCTCTGCTCCCGACGCCGGGGCCTTCGAGTACGGCAGCTTGCCTGTATCGATCAAGAAATGAGTATTCGTTTTCTTTACGCTGAACAGCTTTCGCCCCTCATTAGGATTGGAGTAGATTATTCCCTCTTGAGATAGCTAAACGCCGTAAATCCCGACCGCCCAATCTAAACTCCGTGGCCTGTCCTCACGCGACTGGCGGGGGGAGAGTGCGTTGTCCCACGACGCTCTATCCCTTAATCGCTTGATTCCGTAGCAGCCAATAACACGTCCGTTTCTCGCTTACAAAGTTGTTGCGTCAATAGTCCTGTACGGCGCTCTAATTATCTGGATTGAGAGGGTTTATTACAGATCATATGATACTGATTAAATCAGATAAAATTGAAGTTCCAAAAAACGAGGACGCGGTGCCAAGCAGCCAATGGAAAGCCATGCAATACCACTACTCGTCGGGTGGAGTGCAACCGCTCCCTTCGTGAGCAACAACCTCCATGGTAGAGATCAAAGAGCCCCCCCGGCGCGGAAAAACGCGCGTTGTTGCAACCGTCTATTCTCGATCATCCCCACGCATAAAGATTTATTTTTGGGTACATGTTCGCTTGATAAACGCAAGCGTTTTCCGGAGAATAGTTGGTAACGGAAAATGACGCACAGAGGAGATCTGTGAAATACCAAAAAATCATAATTGCCTGCGGGCTTTTATTGATCCCGTTCCTGGCAGGCTCCCCAGGTGCCTCTTCGACTTTAGCCGCCGTCGAGACGCCTCAGGAACGCGACGCCCGCCTGGCCTGGTGGCGAGAGGCCCGGTTCGGGATGTTCATCCATTGGGGGCCGGTCAGCCTTAAGGGTACTGAGATCGGCTGGTCGCGTGGAGCCGATGTCCCGGTCGCGGAATACGACCAGCTCTACAAAAAGTTCAATCCAACGCGCTTCGATGCCGACGCCTGGGCCATAACCGCCAAACGCGCCGGCATGAAATATCTCGTCATCACCTCCAAGCACCACGACGGCTTTTCAATCTGGGACACGAAGCTTTCGGACTACAACATCATGAAAACGCCGTTCCACCGCGACGTCCTCAAGGAGCTGTCTGCGGCCTGCCGCAAGCATGGTATCGTCTTCTGCACCTATCACTCGATCCTCGACTGGTATCACCCGGATTATCCGCTTGGCAGCCCTGGCGGGAAAACCGCTAAGACGTCCCCCAACATGGGCCGCTACGTCGCCTTCCTCAAGGGCCAGGTCGC
>Ga0153916_10000973_pt1 | contig 20069 bp, 13 predicted proteins | sample Opewatmetagenome_FD_109642 | JGI IMG/M metagenome (GOLD analysis project Ga0153916, IMG submission 109642) | Freshwater wetland microbial communities from Ohio, USA - Open water 3 Core 3 Depth 4 metaG | ecosystem: Environmental > Aquatic > Freshwater > Wetlands | place: USA: Ohio, Lake Erie... | reverse complement strand
CATCAGTACATCTCCAGGTTCTAATCGATCGATCAAGTAAGTCGCAATTTGAGAAAAATCTGGCATGTAAATGGCCTCTGGATAAGTCATGGCAGCCACTACCTGCTTGGATGAAAATCCATCTTCGGGCTGCTTTTCACGCGCTGCATAGATATCCGTAACCATTACATGATCTGCTTGTTCGAAAGCTCCCGCAAAATCTTTAAATAACAACCTCGTGCGTGAATATGTATGAGGCTGCCATACCACCCATAATCTGTTTTTGGGGTACCGCATGCGTGCTGCGGATAATGTCGCCCGGATTTCAGTGGGATGGTGAGCGTAGTCATCTATGATGGTGATGCCGTTGATCTCCCCTCGCACCTCGAACCTGCGCCCGGTACCACGGAATTCGGAAATCGCTTTACTGGCTTCATCGACAGAAAGTTCCATCTGGTGAGCCACAGCCAGAGAGGCAAGCGCATTTTGAACGTTATGCCTGCCCGGCACTTGCAGGTGGATTGCAGGATGAAGCTCAAACTGATTGCCAGTCAGCGTGCATCTGGCATCGAAGCTGATGCCACCCATTTGGTTGGGCGTGAGTGCGTCCGCTTCATAATCCGGGGGTTGATCAGAACTCCTATTTTTTGACTCGCGAATAGCGTAAGAAAATACTCTCTGACCACGTTCTCTAGCAATTCGACCCAATCGTGTCGCTCCACGATCATTTATGCACACCAGCAGTGTTCCATCGTTACCCACTTGGGAAGCAAATTCATCGAATGCCCTGAAGAAATCGTCCTCCGTGGGGTAACAATCTGGATGGTCATGCTCAATATTGGTAATCACTGCTATTCTCGGTTTTAGTCCAAGAAACATATGGTCGTATTCATCCGCTTCGATGACAAATGCCGATCCATTTCCTGCATGGGCATTGGTACCCAGATTATTTAAAACTCCGCCAGCAATAAATGTCGGCTCTTGCCGTAAGAATGTAAGCATCCAGGCTACCATGGCAGTCGTAGTTGTCTTTCCATGTGTCCCCGCCACCGCAATACCATAATGGTCGCTCATGATGCTGGATAAAAATTCACCACGCTTTAACACCGGAATCCCCTGCGCTCTAGCCGCCAAGATTTCCACATTGTCCTCAGGAACCGCAGATGAGCGGACGACTACCTGTGCTCCTTCGATATTTTCAGCACGGTGACCAATGACTACCCGCACACCCTCCGCCTCGAGTGCTTTTGCTAGAGGGGATATAGTTCGATCTGAACCAGTCACGTGGTATCCACTTTCCACCAATACCCGAGCGATGGCTGACAAGCCTGTTCCTCCAATCCCAATGAAATGTACTGATTTACGATCTGTCATAAAAAGACCACGATCACAAAAATAAAACTCAGTGCGATTGCAAAATATATAAAAGGAACACCCAACCAGGCTGGTGCCATCCAGGTGAGGAGTTTTATGGCTGCCTGACCTGGGACGGAGTTCGGATCGGGTGGAATAATATATGAAATCGCCTGGTAATTGGCTTGAGCTAAGAAGTACCAGATTGAGCCAACAATTAGATAGCCATTCAATGCACCCAAAAAGATGCCTAACAACGAATCTTGCAGTCGTTCACGCGCAAATCTGTCACCACCCACTCGGGGCAAATTGGGTGTTTGATATCCGAAAAATGCCAGGAGGATGAGGATAGCTACCCGCAACCAAAACTGTCCGGTTGACCCTGGTTCAGCATAGGTTTGGGTTAAACCCTTTACATACGTCTCAAGCACAGTGATCACGAACAATGCCAGTACTGTGCTGGCAGTAACCATCATCTCCTTAGCCCATCCGCGCATTGCGCCAATAATCGCAAACAAGATCACGAAACAGATGAAAATAAAATTCAGATATACCATCGTACGCTCCTAATCATGCGGATTGGGAACATATTGTGGATTTACCTGGTTGGTTGATTTTGCCAGGTCTGTAAGCAGACTCGCAATCCTGGCTGAAGCTTCTGGCTTTGCCAATGAATGCATTGCCTGAGACATTTTCTCCCGTTTGGCGGGATTTGCCATCAATCCATGCACCTTCGGCACGATTTGTTCTTCGAGTTGCGAATCTTCGATAATCTCTACAGCACCATGCTTCATCAGGTAATTAGCATTCACGCGTTGGTACCTCCAGGCATATGGGTATGGCACCAGGATTGCAGGTAATCCAAAGATGGGCATTTCCCCCAGCGTGGCAGCGCCACCACGTGTGAGAGCCAGGTCGGCTAGATGCATGGCAGCACCTATTTCATCGTACAGGTATGGGTACGGCCGATAGCGGTTAAGTTGTTGTGTGGATAATTCCGCTCGGACTTTTTCTATCATCTGCCAATCCAATCTCCCGGTGATATGAATGATCTGCATGTCCTGCAACAATTCAGGTAACGCTCCAGCCAATGCCTGGTTGATAGAGCGAGCGCCTTTACTTCCACCAAACACGAGGAGGACAGGTAGATCTTCCTGGAGCGCAAAAAAGCTGCGGGCTTCAGCATTCGTCCAGCGATCCAATCCTGGTCGGATTGGGTATCCGGTAACCACCTTACCGTGGTGTTTCGGGAAGAAGGCATCTGATTCTTCCACCGTCAGGGCAATCCGATCACTAAATCGGGCGATCACTTTGAGTGCCAGGCCCGGCTCGATATCTGGGACATACAACAGGCTCTTGGTGCGACCGAGCAGACGGGATGCCAGCGCCATAGGGACGGCTACATACCCACCGGTAAAAAATAGCACATCTGGACGGAATTTACGCAAAATGCGCCTGGATGAGAAATACCCTCTTCCAGATTGCCAGAGATTCCCTGGTAAGGTGCGTAAGCCCACACCATGCACGCCCGCGGCTGGAATGGCTTCAAAGCGAATCCCCTCCCTCTTCACTAGGTCAGCTTCCATACCTCCAATGCCTCCAACCCACAGCACCTGGAGCTCTTCTGAAGAGGACTGCTCGTCCTTTACCTGACCTTCCGGCATAGGCTCAGGATTCGCGCTCATCAGTTGCTTGAGGACCGACAGGGCGGGATACACGCCGCCGCCTGTCCCCCCCGCGCAAATTAACAACCGCATTCTTACCCTTCTCCTCATGAAGTTTGGATTTTTCAGACATCCGTGAAATATTCAAGATGATTCCCACGGATGATAAAACGACCATCAAATTGGATCCTCCTGAGCTGATGAAAGGTAGTGCGTTTCCAGCAAAGGGTAGCAATCCGACCATCACCAACATATTAATCAATGCTTCCAAAGATAGCCAAAAGGTCAATCCACCCGCCAGGAGCATTCCTAATCCATCCGGAGCATTTCGGCTGATCGACCAGCCACGCCACATCAGCACAAGGTATAAGATGACCAACATCCCGGCACCCAAGACGCCCGTTTCTTCCCCCACCACCGCAAACACGCTATCGGTATGTGGAAAGGGAAGTCCGTTGAGCTTGGTTTGTGATTTTCCAATCCCCACCCCCACCCAGCCACCTTTCATAAAAGCTTCCAACGATCGGCGTACATGCTCAGAGTATTGCAATGGATCTTTGAGCCCTGCCAGGAAGCTATTCATCCGGTCTGGACCGGTGGGAAATAATCCCGAACGCATAACGAATAAACCCACAAGAAAACCGATTGCCATCATGAACAGAAAATGCTTTAGCGAACCTCCTGCCAGGAAAAACATCAGCGTGCCTAACAAGCCTATAGTGATTACCGCGCTCAAATCTGGCTGCAAGGCAATTAACCCGCCCACGATACCCATAATCACACTAAGCGGGAGTAAAGCTATATAGATATTTCTTAGCACTTCTCGCCGGTTGTGCAGCCATACTGATAGATAGATAACGATTCCAAATTTTGCCAATTCCGAAGGTTGGACTGACCCACGGAATAAGCTACGCACCGATCCCAAACGAGTATCCTGAATGATCAACACTGCCACCAGGGCAAATATTGTTCCGGCCATTACGATCAAGGCGAATTTCTTCCACCAGTGATAATCTAAGAATGCAAGGACAATCATGACCAGACTGCCAAGCCCCAACCAGCGCAGTTGGCGCATAAAAATATATGCTGGCGATCCGTACACCTGATAGGAATAATCCGCACTGGCCGAATACACCATCAACATCCCGAATAAGATCAAAGAGATGACCACCAATAATAGCGGCACATCAAATCCTAAACGAGTCGGGTGCCGTGTTTTAGTCGGCACTCCTTGGATTGCCGGCTCGCGTTCACCCCTCACATGCACGAAAGATTGAGTACCCATCGTTTAAAAGCCTCCCCGCGCTCCTCGAAATCGCGGAATTCATCAAAGCTAGTGCCACCCGGTGAAAGTAGGACGATATCTCCTTGCTCAACCAGCCGGGCTGCCACCCTAACTGCCTGTTCCAAGCCTGCACATGATTCAATAGAGAAGGGGCGCGTGTTGGGTTTCTTATTTCCGACCGCATAAGCAATTTTTCCGGCTGCCTCCCCAAACAAGATCAAGTGATCCACTCTTACGTGTATCAAATCAGCCAGCTCATTCCATGGCAAATTCTTATCCCGCCCACCTGCCAGGAGTACGATGGGGCGGTGAATATCCGCTGGTGAATCAAACGAGTGAATGGCTGCCATGACTCGCTCTGGAGCAGTGGCAATCGAATCGTTGTACCAGTCCGCTCCCTTCCAGGAAAGCACCCATTCCAGCCGGTGAGGTACTCCGGTGAAAGCCATGATCGCATCCCGCATCGCTTTTGTCGGTAATCCTGCTGCCTGGCTGATGGCGCAAGCTGCCAGCACATTTTCCACATTGTGCCATCCTCGCAAAGGGATTTCAGATTGTCGCAGGACGCGGGTCACTTTGGTTCCATCCCATATACAGACCCATTCACCCTCGATATACACTCCCTGCATTGCATCAGGGGATAGTGTCTTTCCAAACGAACATAACTTCCCACGGACCCACTCACGCATATCCCATGCCCCTGGGTCATCATGGCCTAGGACAGAAATATCAGCGCTTGTTTGATAATCCAAAATCCGCTTCTTTGCTGCCATATATTCTTCCATAGTGGCATGCCGATCAAGATGGTTGGGTGTGACATTCAGCACGCAGGCAATATTCACGGATTTTGTCATGAGTTCCAATTGAAAGCTTGATAGTTCCATCACCGCCAGGTCACTTTCATCCATTTCATCTACCACGGCGAGTAATGGAGTCCCGATATTACCACCCACCCAAACCTTTCGGTACACAGGATGTCTATCCTGCTTTGTGTTGATTGCAGTTTCAGAAATTTTTCCAACCAGGCTCGTAGTGGTTGTTTTTCCTGCCGAGCCAGTGATCCCAATGGTTCGGCACTGACACTCTTCAAGAAATACCTGGGAATCATTGGAGAGTGGGATATCCCGTTTCTTAGCCTCTTGAATCAAGGGTAGATCCAATGGTACGCCACCCGATATACACACACAGGCAGTCCCATCCAGTAAAGAGAGAGGGTGGCTTCCGGAGAACCATTCAATCTGTGAAGTAATATGTCCGTCAAGATCCTTCAGTGCTTGTATGGCAGATTCGAGCTGCTCAGCGGGTTTCTTGTCATTCATTACCACCTTTGCGCCGTGCAATGCCAAAAATCGCCCCAAGGCAATTCCCTGCCTGGCAGCACCTATGACGACCACTCTCTTATCCTTCCATTCAATCATTCAAACATCTCACAATATTCAACCATTCATCCAATCGCAATCGCTGATCCAATAATCGCTGCTAACAAACCAATCAACCAAAAACGTTGCACCACCTGTGTCTCGCTCCACCCCAATAACTCAAAATGGTGGTGCAGGGGTGCCATTTTGAATAGCCGTTTACCCTTGGTCAACCTGAAATAACCCACTTGCAAAATAACACTCACCATTTCCGACAAGGGGATGACTGCAATGATTGGTAATAAAATCCATTGACCCGTCATCAAAGCCACTACTGCAAGCGCTGCTCCCAGAGGCAGGGCACCAATATCACCCATGATTAGCATCGCCGGGTGAACATTGAACCACAAGAAACCGAACAAGGCACCCACCAGCGTAAAGCAGAAGCGCGCCAGGAAGAGCTGCCCTTGCAGCAGCGCAATCATCCCAAAGGCTGCAAAACAGGTAGCTGAGATCAATCCTGCCAATCCGTCCAGGCCATCTGTAAAATTCACCGCATTGGAGAAACCAACAATCAATATTGTTGCGATCGGTACGTACCAAACACCCAGAGTAAATTCCCGATTCATCCATGGCAGATACAATTCAGGAACTTGCAAAACGTATTGCAATCCGATCGAAATAACTATCCCGAAGATGATCTGGATCAAGAACTTAGTCCGGGCGCGCATCCCGCGCTCATCACTGCGTTTGCCTCGCAGCTTTTTCCAATCATCCACGGAACCTAATAAGCCAAAGACGATTAATGTACCTATGGGTAGGAAGATTGACCGGCCAATAATAGTCAATCCTAACAAGGAAGCTGCATTGAACAAAAATGTAATCAGTAGAACTGGTAGGAGGAACAACACTCCTCCTAATGTGGGTGTGCCCAGCTTGGATATATGTCGTTGAGGACCATCCACCCGGATTGATTCGCCAATTTTCAGATGACGCAAAACGCGCAGCAGCGGCTCACCCCAGATCACTGTCAACATAAAGGCGAAACCAGCCAAGGCCAGGGCGTACGCGCTCTCTCTCATGCGTGGTACTCCAACGCCGATACGATGCGGTCCATCTTCATCATATTTGAGCCCTTAACCAAGACCACATCCTCTGGTTTTAGATTCGGTTGCAGGTATTGAATCGCCTGCTCCACCCCTTCCAAAGCCGTAATTTTACTTCCTGACAATCCTGCCTCTTTGGCAGCCTCCGCAATTATCCGCCCACGCTCGCCGACGGTCACTAGCTCATCCACCACTTCTGCAGCACGGATGCCAACCATTTCATGACCTCGTTGTTCATATTGACCCAGCTCGAGCATATCGCCCAACACTGCCACTTTACGACCTCCCAGGTCATTCAACAGGTTGAGCGCTGCCAACATAGATTCAGGCGAGGCATTGTAGGTATCATCCAGGATCAAAGCACCATTTTGAGTGCGGACTGCCAGCAGACGTAGCTCATTGCTCGCTGAACGTAAACCCGAGACAATCTCCTGCCACATTAACCCATCCACCAATCCAACCGCCGTTGCCCGGAGAACTGTTTGAACCGAATGCCTTCCAATTAATGGCACACGTAGCTGTAAAACCTCAGCGGGGCGGTTTTTCTCCTGGCGGTAATGCAAAAGGAATCGAATTCCTTCTAATCCAAGGCTTTCGACATTATCCGCCCACAGGTCCACGACATTCTCCATCCCATAGAAAAATACCTGGGCTTGTGCTTCCTCAGCCATTTTTCTTACCAATAAGTCATCGTAGTTCAGGATGGCATAACCATCTTCCGGTAGCGCTTGGACCAGCTCCGATTTACCCCGCGCAATATCTTCCTGTGAGCCTGCCCGCGAGGCGTGTACCGTCCCTATATTAGTCACCACACCAATCCGGGGAGAAGCCAGGCCACACAGGAATTTGATTTCACCTGGAACGTAGAACCCCATCTCCAATACCGCTCTTTCATGTTGTTCGGTTAAGCTCAGTAAAGTCAAAGGGAGGCCAATTTCATTGTTCAGATTGCCTTTATTTTTCAAAGTGTGATATCGTTGGCTGAGTACCTCTGCCACCACTTCTTTTGTGGTGGATTTTCCCACGCTGCCAGTAATCCCTATTACCTCCACATTCATTTTTTTTCGCCAGAATTTCGCCACTTGCTGCAAGGCTTTGAGCGGATCATCTACCCGGATGCAGAAACCTTTCTCAAGCTTGTTTAAATTAGCGTTGAGCTCATCTGGCTGAGGGTTAGAACGCAGATCCAATGTATCGAACTGGCTGCTCATATCCTGCTGCACGAGCGCATATCCTGCGCCAGCGGCAAAGGCTTCACTTACAAAATCATGTCCATCGTGATGTTCTCCAGGCAATGCGATGAACAATGCGCCAGGTACCACCTGGCGTGAGTCAATTGCACCCTCGGTGATCACCGCAGTCGCCATTTCCGGGCGTACTCCTGTCAAAGCTTCAAGAACATCAGCCAGTGTGATCACAAACGATACCTTTAATGGTTCAGCAAGCCCTGTAAAACTCCATCCGGTGGAATATCCATCAAAACCACCAGGCGTTCGACCATATCACGAAATACTGGGGCAGCAACGACTGAACCCCATGGAGAGCTGGTAGGCTTCTCGAGCCAGATATAAACCAAGAAGCGAGGATCGCCCACCGGTCCCCAACCGACAAATGAGGCATTCGTCTGCTCTCCTGTATATCCTGTTGGAGTTGCAATTTCCGCCGTACCTGTCTTGCCTGCCACCCGATAGCCTTCTACCAGTGCGTCAGACGATTCTCCTTCCAACGATTGGGCAAGCAGATCGGTTAAATGACGTGCGGTTTCCGCAGAGATGGGTTTTCCCACGATTTGGGGGGTGGGTGTATATTGAACACCCTCACGCACCATAGACCGCATCACATGCGGCATCATCATCTCACCCTTACCATTAGCAACGGATGAAATTGCCATGACCATTTGGATAGGGGTGACTGCGATACCTTGGCCAAATGAGTTAGTACCAAGCTCGGCCTCGTACCAATCGGTATCTCCTGGCAGCTTTAACCTCCCGGAGGCTTCGCCAGCCAGATCGATTCCGGTAGTTCGTCCAAAGCCAAAACTCTGCATGTATTGGTAAAAAGGACCTGCTCCTAATTGCGTTGCCACCCATGTCAGACAAACGTTTAGCGAATGGGCCATGCAGCCCTGCATGTCTTGTGGGCCCCAGGCACCCCAATCCCAGTTATGGATCGTGATGCCACCAATCTGGATCGAGCCTGTATCCACAAACTGTGTATCGGGCGTTACTGCACCATTGTCCAAAGCAGCCGCCATGGTTAAGACCTTGAAAACTGATCCGGGCTCATAGTCCTGGCTAACAGCCCGATTGTACGGAGTGTTATCTGTGAAAACACTGGCATAATTCCAATATTCATTGGGGTTCAGTCGCGGAGTGCTGGCAATGGCCAACATCTCACCCGAGTTCGGGTCCATCACCAAGACCACTCCACCATCTGCACCACTCTCATCCTGGCCTTTTGCGAGCACATCTTCAGCAGCAGCCTGGATCTCCCGGTCAATGGTTAGGACGATATCCGCCCCTGCTTTTAGCTGGGGGATTTCGGTCACTTGGTATGGATCCAGTGTCATCCAAACGGATTGAGGAACACCTGCCAATAAGTCATTGAATTCAGACTCCACGCCGAACATCCCAGTGCCCTCACGGTTGACAAAACCAAGCACATTAGCCCCAAGCTCGTTCTCAGGGTAATATCGCTCTAAGCGTGGTCGATAGACCAAACCATCCAGACTCGGCCGGCCTGCTTCCCCGTAATCAACATTTGGTAGATTGGCATAATTACGCGCCCAATCCTGCAACTGGGTCAATTCCTCAGGTGTAACGAAATCTGCCAGTTGAGCGTAAGCGGTCCCGGATAATTGTGCCTGATGGATTACAGCAAAAATATCATCCGAATAGCCCGCATAGTTATATTCGGGGTGGCTCACCAAGACTTTGCTTAAAGCAAAGGCGATTGAATCGGGATTTTCAACATTGCCTACCTGAACCCCTACCTCGTATACCAGGGTACTACCTGCTAACAACCTGCCCCAGCGGTCATAGATATCACCGCGCGGTGGGTAGAAAATGTGCAATGTGCGTGAATATTGCTCTCCCTGTAAAACAAATTCACTTCTTTCAGGGCTAAACTGCAATCTGATGAGCTGGATGATAACCATCACTCCAGCAATAAGAAATAAGACTCCTAATAAATTAAATCGCCAACCGGTCAGAGTCTGACCGGCTTTTTCACTCGCTGAATGTGTAATCTCAGGTACTTCACGAACAGGTTGTTTCCGTCGGATGCGACCCGATGGAACTACATGCTCTGCCATATATCTTCTCATGGCTGTGCCTCACTAAATAATTTGGCTGTTTTACGCACCTGATCTGCAACCCAATCAAATAATGACTCCTTAAATTCCGGAGCGATGGATGCAGCAGTAACAACAACTGGCACAGGTGGAGGTGCCAAGGATGTTGTCTGCCTGTCTACATAACCTGGTACCTCCATGTAATCGGTGTGGTCAGCATCGGTGGGTGTCAAATTTAAGTCTTTGGATCGCTCCTGCATAATCGCGTATGATGTAAGGTACGCCAATTGGCTGTTGAGATTGGCAATTTTTTGTTCCAGTTCCTCGATGGGTACGTAATTCTCACCAGTATCCCCGGTCAGATAATGGTATCCATAAACGCGCACTTGCATTTCCTGGATCTGTCTTCCTACAGCTGCTGCCCGGGCGGTTACATTTAAGTAAATCCCAGCAACGATGGCTGCACAAACCAGAAACAATAAGATCACCCCGATCATGTAGGTCTGTCTCCTCCAGGGCGCTTGTGAGTATGCGTGAGTCAATTGGTGTATGTTATTCATATCTTCAACCTATCTAAAAACCCGTCGACTTTTGATAATTTTGAAATGTTTCATTGTTAATTTCTCACACTTACTCGGTTTTCACCTACGATCATCAAAAGTAAACGGGTTTCTAGTGCAGGCTTGCAAGTCTTATGCCATATCTCTAAGTTGTTCCTTCTATCCTTTCCGCCACCCTCAACCGGGCACTGCGGGAACGTGGATTATTGCGTACTTCATCCTCTTGCGGGCGCGTGGGTTTGTGTGTTACTTCCCGCAAGGTCGCTTTATGACCGCAAGTACAATCCGGTTGGTTGGGTGGGCAGATGCAATCTCTGCTTTCCCTACGCATGAAATGTTTGACAATACGATCTTCCAACGAGTGGAAAGCGATGATCGCTAATCGGCCTCCAGGTTTAAGCGCCTCGACCGTCTGGGGTAAGACGTCCTCGAGTGCCTCCAACTCGCCATTCACTGCGATGCGTAATGCTTGAAAGGTGCGTGTGGCGGGGTGGATACCGCTCCTCCCACCACTGGTCACTTCTGCTACAACCTTTGCCAGGTGCATAGTTGAAGTGATTGGCCTGGCATTCACGATTGCTCTAGCTACTTGTCTTGATCGGCGTTCCTCTCCAAAGCGGAACAGTATGTCGGCCAGCTCAACTTCGTTCAGATGATTCACCAGATCCGCTGCACTTGTTTTTCCATTCGGGTCAAAGCGCATGTCCAGGGGCGCCTCAGCTAGAAAGGAAAAACCTCTTGCCTGCGTATCAAGCTGCATCGAGGACAGACCCAGATCTATCAAGATTCCATCCACCTGGTGCCACTTCAAAGCCGCCAGTTGCTTGAGCAGAGTGATGTAGGAAGCTCGCACGATATGGGCCCTTTCTCCAAACTCAACAAGCTTCTCACCAGCCAGTTTGAGGGCTTGTGGATCTACATCCATCCCAAGCAGACGGCCATCTGGACTGCTTGCCTGGAGGATTCCCCAGGCGTGTCCACCCGCTCCAATCGTGCCATCCACATACAACCCTCCCTGGCGAGGCTGCATCGCGTGTATAATTTCATTGTAAAGAACTGGTCGGTGTGTCATCACCTCTAATATCGGATGTGCTATCTTGCAAACCAATCTTAGCCATTCGGATTCAACCGCTGCTGGTTGATAAATCCAGAACCTTAAAACGTTCAGTGTTCGCTTCAGCTTCATCCAGTGCATGCTGCTGGAGAGCCCATTCATCGGTTGACCAGATCTCAAAGTAACTGCCTTGCCCAACCAGCACTGCCTCATGATCACAGGTTAAGCCGGCTTTCTGGCAGAGGAAATCAGGGATCAATATACGGCCTGCCTTATCGATCTCCAGCCGAGATGCAGATCCTATAATCAACCTGCGCAGTGCACGGGCCAGCGGATCGGTTAGGCTCATCTGATCGAGACGATGCGAGATAGCATCGAATGCTTTTGTGGTCAATACCATCAAATTCCGGTCAAAACCGCGCAGAATATATGCACCTTCATCCATTAATTCGCGGTAACGCGCCGGAACAGTCAGGCGGTCTTTATTGTCAATGCTGTGTCGGTACTCACCCAAAAACATATGTTCTAGTTATCCCTTTTTTATACGAAACGCCGGTATGCCCGGCGCTCCCACTTTAACCCACTTTGTAACACAATTACCCACAGTATAGTATAAACCATTAAATAAATCAAGGATTTTTAACCCCAATTTAATGACCAATTTACTTTTACAAGGAATTCCACATGCCCAACTCCCCTCTCATTGACTATCGGCCCCTTTTCGTCGGCCTGGATGCCCTTTGCCCGGTGCTAGATGGCAGCAGTCGCGATTATATCAACCTGGATAATGCCGCCTCGACACCTGCCTTGAAAGCTGTCCAACAGGCAGTGGACTACTTTTTGGCTTATTACAGTAGCGTTCACCGTGGGACTGGTTTCAAGAGCCAACTGTCCACCCATGCCTATGAACAAGCCCGCCAGATCGTGATGGAATTTGTGGGTGCCAACCCCATTGATCATACGTGCATCTTTGGGAAGAACACCACTGAAGCGATCAACAAGCTTGCCCGGCGCATTTCGCTAAATGATAAGCGAAAGATTATCCTTAGCAGTGGTATGGAGCACCACTCCAATGACCTTCCCTGGCGAGCTGCTACCCAGGTCGTTCATGTAAACCTGACACCTGATGGCCGCCTGGATGAAAAGGATTTCGACTCCCAGCTATCCAGATACGCTGACCAGGTAGCCTTGGTGGCACTTTCCGGTGCCAGCAATGTGACTGGGTTTCTCAACCCCATCCATCGCCTGGCAGAAAAAACCCATGCTACTGGAGCAATGTTCATGGCGGACTGTGCTCAGCTTGCCCCACATCGCAAGATCGACATGCTCCCCCTGGATGATCCTGCCCATCTGGACTTTGTCTGCATCTCCGCGCATAAAATGTATGCCCCCTTTGGCACCGGCGCTCTCATTGGACGAAAGGATGTCTTCGAGCACGGTGACCCCGATATGACCGGTGGGGGGACTGTAGAAATCGTCACTTTGGATAATGTGGTTTGGTCGGAGCTTCCCGAAAAGGAAGAAGCTGGCAGCCCAAATGTCATTGGGGCAGTTGCCCTGGCGGCAGCCATCCATCAGCTAGAGGCAGTGGGAATGTCTGAATTAACTCGCCATGAAGCGAATTTGACCAGCTACGCCTTAGAAAAACTCTCCACTATCCAGGGCTTACGGGTCTTCGGTGACACCGATCCTTCAAATACTGAAAATCGCCTGGGGGTGATCCCATTACAGCTTGAAAGTTTAGACCATTTCCTAGCCGCAGCCATATTGGGTTATGAATTTGGCATCGGGGTACGCAGTGGTTGTTTCTGCGCCCACCCATATATCCTTCATTTACTTGGTTTAAACGAGGTAGAAGCCTCACAGGTCCGCCGCCGCATTCTAGCCGGGGATAAGTCTGAGATGCCGGGGTTGGTTCGCGTCTCATTTGGTCTGTATAATACACTGGATGAGATCGACATTCTAATCGATGCCCTGAACCATATTTCAAAACGCGATTATGAAGGAAAGTACATACAAGACAAACCTACAGGTGAATATTCACCTGTAGGTTGGCACCCAGACTTTTCCGATTACTTTAAATTATAAAAAGATATCTGCGTTCTTCTGTAGTTAAAATTACTTTTCTCCGTGTTCTCTGTGAGTTCAGTGGTGAGTTTCTTTACTCCCTATTCGCTGCATCCATCACTGCCACCGCGGCAATATTCACGATGTTTCTCACATCATCCCCAGTCTGCAACACATGAATGGGGGCACCCACACCCAATAGGATTGGACCGATCGCCTGTGCATTCCCAAGCCTTGCCAGCAGCTTATATGCAATATTAGCCGCCTCGAGGGATGGAAAGACCAGCACATTGGCATCGCGTACCTGGCTGAATGGATAACGTTGATCGATCAGCTCGGGCACTACGGCCGTATCCGCTTGCATTTCACCGTCCACAGGGAAGTCCGCTCCACGGGTGCGGATCAGCTCCACAGCCTTCCGGACCTTTTCTGATAACGGGTGCGGTGTGCTGCCAAAATTGGAGAAGGACAGAAGTGCTACTCGTGGAGAGATTTGCAATTGACGCGCAAAATCTGCCACTAAAAATGCGATATCTGCCAGATCTTCTGCACTCGGGTCAATGTTTACCGTGGCATCTGTAAACAAATAAGTGCGCCTGCCTACAATCATGATATACACCCCAGTTGCAATCCGTTTTCCAGGTTGCGTGTGATGGATACGCAGCGCTGGACGGATAACATCTGGATAATCAAAAGTCAAACCCGAGACTGACGCATCTGCATCTCCCATCTTGACCATCATGGCAGTAAATACATTCGGTTCCAGGATCCTTCGTCTGGCATGTGCGATGGTGACCCCTTTGCGTTGGCGTAATTTGCTATAAGCTTCAGCATAGACTTCAAAGCGTGGGAAATTCTCGGGATCGACGGTAAGCATATTATCGTCCAGGCCTAAGGCTTGCGATTTGCCTCGTATCACCCATTCCCTACCCACCAGAATGGGAATACCAATCCCCTCATCCAGGATCTGCGCTGCCGCTCGAATGATCTTCGCTTCCTCGCCCTCAGCAAAGACGATGCGCTTTTTTGGTGAAGCCGCCTTGGCTTTGTTCATGATGTAGTACCTCACCTGTTCCCCTATTCCTTGGCGATATGCTAGCTGTTGGCGATACTCGTGCAAGTCGATTGTCTTGCGCGCCACTCCCGATTCCATCGCGGCCTGAGCCACCGCAGGTGATTCCCATAAAAGTACGCGTGGATCGAAAGGTTTGGGAATCAGGTAATCTGGACCAAACTTTAACGATTCCAAACCATACGCCCTCAAGACACTATCGGGAACATCTTCCTTAGTAAGGGTTGCCAGGGCTTGAGAAGCCGCAACCTTCATTTCCTCATTGATTGCCCTGGCTCTGACGTCCAGCGCCCCACGAAAGATATATGGGAAACCTAACACGTTATTGATTTGGTTCGGGTAATCCGAGCGCCCGGTAGCAACAATTGCATCCGGACGGGCTTCCTTCGCCAGCTCATATTTGATTTCAGGGTCAGGGTTTGCCATAGCAAAAATAAGCGGTTGTGCTGCCATGGTCTTTACCATTTCGGGCGTGAGGATATCTGCGACCGAAAGGCCATAGAAAACGTCAGTATCTCTCACTGCCTCAGCCAAGGTGCGCTTATCCGTCTCATTCGCCAATCGTTCCTTATATTTATTCATCCCTTCCGTGCGACCTTTGTATACCACCCCACGTGTATCCACCAGGAGGATGTTCTCCCGCCGTGCACCAAGACGGATCATTAACTCCGCACAAGATATGGCGGACGCACCCGCACCCGAAATGGTGATATGCGCCTCATCCAGCTTTTTACCAACCACTTCCAACCCATTCACCAGGGCTGCCCCGGAGATGATGGCTGTACCATGCTGGTCATCGTGAAATACCGGTATATCCAGCATACCTTTGAGGGTCTCTTCAATATAAAAGCACTCGGGAGCTTTGATATCCTCCAGATTGATACCGCCAAAGGTCGGGGATATCGCCGCTGCCGCTTGAATGATCACGTCCGGATCGTGCGAGTTGACTTCAATATCGAACACATCTACATCCGCAAAGCGCTTGAACAATACGCCCTTGCCTTCCATAACTGGTTTCGACGCCAACGCACCCCGGTCTCCCAGGCCGAGTATGGCCGTTCCATTGGTAATAACCGCCACCAAATTTCCCTTCGAAGTATATTCGTAGGCAAGCTCAGGATCCTTCTCGATTTCCAGGACCGGTACGGCAACCCCAGGGGTATAAGCTAAACTGAGGTCGCGTTGCGTTTCCATGGGTTTGGTTGGTACTACCGATACTTTGCCCGGTTTCCCCTCCAATCGGTGATATTCAAGAGCTTCTTCTCGTGTCACTTTAGTCATGATTATTTCTCCTTCATCAACTATCGTCATATCAGGAGGTAAAAAACCCCATTGAATTAACCTTAATTTTACCCCGCCAATTCCAGAATCCGATTAACTATTGATAATAGAAAACAATATCTTTTATTCCTTTAACCTACGAGAATAACCAAAACGTGGTTAATTTACTTGTACCTTGAAGGGAAATTTAATCCGCATATAGTTTGGTGGCGTCATCGTTCTAATCACTTACACGCATCTAGAATATCCCAGTTAATATCCCCTTTTTCTCTTGTAAAGTCTTGAATTAAAGGATATTATAAATACAGGCGATAATTTAAGCATCCAATTTTAACAAGTAAATGGATACATGAGGTCAGATATGGCTGAGTCTTTGCAAACGCAATTGGAAAAATTACGCCTCTCTATCAGTGGACTCGAAGCACAACGCAGCGTGCTGGGGGATGAGATCGTTAATCCAGCTCTGGCAGCTTTGCGAAAACAACAGGCTGAATTGGAAGATCAAGTTGCTGCTCTGACCGTTCCAGCCGAAGAACGCCGCATGGTAACCATCCTCTTCATGGATATGGTTGGATCAACTCAGCTGGCTGAAAAACTCGATCCTGAAGAATGGCGTCAGATCGTGACCAGGCTGCATGCTACCCTGGGTGAGGTGATAAGCACTCACCATGGTACTGTCGCACAGTTCCTTGGTGATGGCTTGTTGGCTTTCTTCGGGTCAAAGGAAGCCAGTGAACATGATCCGGAAAACGCTATCCGGGCGGCTCTGGATGGACATGCTGCTGTGGCAAAACTGGATGGATCAGAGAAGATCCAGCTACGTGCTGGTATCCACACCGGCCTGGTTGTGCTGGGTGATCTTGGCGATGCCGCTCACAAGGAATTCACCGCCAGTGGTGATGCCATGAACCTGGCTGCCCGCCTGCAGTCCGCTGCCCCTCCGGGTGGGACTTTAATCTCCCACGATACTTATCGTTATGTGCGTGGCGTGTTTGACCTGACCCATCAGCCGCCGCTAGCGGTAAAAGGCAAGAGTGAGCCGCTTCAAGCGTACCTGGTACGGCGTGCTAAGCCACGTCCATTCCGCAGTGTAAGTCGTGGGGTGGCAGGCATCGAAACCCGTACGATCGGCCGAGAGCAGGAAATGCAGGCCCTCCAAAAAGCCTACTTGAGGGCTTATGAGAATCATGGATTGGTTTGGGCTCAACTCCTGAGCGATCCGGGAGTTGGAAAAACCCGCCTGATGGCAGACCTGACCGATTGGATCGATCTCCTCCCAGAAACTACCTGGCTATTGCGTGCGCGTGCTTTTCCCGATGATGCCAGCCAGCCATTTGCCCTGATCCGTCGTATGTGGTTCGATCGTTTCCAGATCGCAGAGGATTCTCCAATGGAAAGTGCGGAGACGAAGTGGGTAGAGCACTTTAAGGAGATTTACCTCCAGGATGGCTATGAAGAAGCTGCCCATGCTCTCGGTCTTCTCGTTGGTCTACCTTTTTCAAGCAGCCCTTACATCAAGGGGATGCGTAATGACCCCACCCAGGTGAAAGGACGCGCCCTGGTGGTCAGCCGTGAGTTAATCAATGCTATACGCCAGCAAACACCGATAGTAATACTTTTGGAAGACCTTCAGTGGACCGATGCAGCCTCCTGGGAGTATCTCTTAGAAGTATTTTTAAGTGAAACATTGGATAATCAGCTCAATGGTGTGTTCATTCTGGGAGCAGCTCGCCCTGAATGGCACCCACCTCATGAACTGTTGCCGTTATTCGAGTCATCCTCATTGGATCAAGAAGACCATAAAAAATATGGTACATTGATTAGCCTGGCTCCACTTTCCGACCAGGATATTCGTACGCTGATTAGAGAATTATTCCAGCGGGCGGTGGACGTCCCTGAACAGGTAATCGACCTTTTAGTCGAACGCTCCGAAGGAGTGCCATATTTCGCTGAGGAAATTTTAAATTGGTTCATCGATCATGAGATTTTGGACACCCATAGTGATCCTTGGCGCTTTTTACCTGAAAAATTTAAGGGAGATCCACTACCTGCAACATTGCAGCATCTTCTCCTTACCCGGCTTAGTGCTCTTTCTCAACCTGAGCGTGCTGCCTTGCAGAGAGGTGCCATTTTTGGCCGGCGTTTCTGGACGGGAGGTGTGGAAGCTTTAGGTGTATCCGCTGGGGCAGAGACTCTCGGACATCTGCAGCCGCGCGGCTTTGTTGAGATACAGCCAGAGTCAGCTTTTCAAGGAGACACTGAATGGAGTTTTCACCAGAACTTGTTGCAAGAAGTAACTTATGAAAGTGTTCTCAAGCGGGAGCGTGCTGCGCTGCACAAGGTGGCTGCTACGTGGTTGGAGCTCCAGGCCCGCCAGTCGGGACGCTTGGACGAATTTGCCGGGTTGCTCGGAGACCACTACGAGCGCGCTGGTGACCTGAGCACCGCGGCCGACTGGTATCTGCGCGCTGGTCGACGTGCATTCAGCCAGGGAGCACCACGTGAAGCCTGTAATTTTTACACGAAGGCACTCGACCTACTTCCTCCTGTTGATCGAGAGAGGCGCTGGCTGGCTTTGCTCGGGCGGGAGGAGGCTCTCTCTGTGGCGGCCGATGCTGAACTGTGGAAATCTGACCTCGAAGCCTGCTTGGAGCTTGCACATACCCTTGAAAATGAGAACTATCTGGCTGAGGCATATTTCCGGCAAGCGGTATTTGGTCTGCATACTGGTAATTATCACATTATCGACCAATCTTCTAGGGCTGCTCTCGTCGCTGCGCAGCGCTGTGGGAATGAAGCTGTCGAAGCAAAAGCCCTCCTCATGGCCGCGATCGCGGATACACACCGCAATGATAAATCCAGTGCCATACAAAATATTGAGCGTGGCTTACGGATTGCTCGTACCCAAAAAGATGAAAACGCTTTGGCCTTTGTACTTTATCGGGCAGCTTTTTGTTATTCCGAGTTAGGCATATTTAATAGGTGGTATCCCTTATATGGCGAGTTGATCGAGCTGTCTCATCGTTTAGGGAACCGCCTCCAAGAAGCATTGGCATTGTCCAATTTTGGCAGCGCCCATGCTGACTCTGGGTTGTACAAACAAGCTCGATCAATGTTGGAGCAATCGATGCTGATCCACCAGGCAGTAGGTGCCCGCCGTTCATTGGCTTATGACTTGATGAATCTGGCTGGTATTTACTTTCACACCGGTGATATACGCAAAGCAGGTAAGTACATAGAACAAGCCTATGAGGTAATATCCCCCACCCAAGATATCCGAGGAAAAATCTTTATATTAACCGGATTGGGAATAGCAGCTCTTACAATTGACGATGCTCCCATCGCAGTCAGGCATTTCAGCGAGGCACGTGAGATGGCCTCGACACATGACCTACCTGCACTTGCCTGTGAAAATACAATCGGTCTGGCTGCCTGTGAAATCAGGCAAGGACATTTGGAGCAAGCTCGTAAATTAGTCACTGATGCATGGGCCTACCTGAAAGAACACGGTTTTTATGGATTGAGTGGTCCAGGTTGGGACTATCTCACCTGCGCTGAATCTTTCGATGCACTTGGAGATATGGAAAATTACCAGGCAGTTCTTGAATGTGCACACCAGATATTGATGGAAGTGAGCGACATGAAAGGTGAACCCGGTTGGCGTAAGTCTTTCTTGGAAAACGTGCCGGAGCATAGGAGAATCATCGAGTTATGGGAGCGAAGCAAACGGTAAATCGTTTCCTTTCTCTGAGTTCATCAAAATATGTATCAGGTGGTGCGTTTCAGCATATAATTGAGACAAATAATAATAGTAAAACCACTAGTTATATATCCATCGTTAGCTGGAAGGATAGGAGGGATTTATGGAAGCTATTCCTGACATCATCCATCCATCGAAATCATTACCCGGCGGCACAGTTACTTTTCTGTTCACCGATATTGAAGGATCGACCAAACTTTTACAGAAACTTGGGGATAAGTACGCCTTGGTTCTGGCT